>Ga0302313_10000538_pt1 | contig 33434 bp, 27 predicted proteins | sample III_Palsa_N2_2_FD_200454 | JGI IMG/M metagenome (GOLD analysis project Ga0302313, IMG submission 200454) | Peat permafrost microbial communities from Stordalen Mire near Abisko, Sweden - III_Palsa_N2_2 | ecosystem: Environmental > Terrestrial > Soil > Palsa > Peat permafrost | place: Sweden...
CGCTCCGCCATGGAGCGCCTGCGCCAGCGTGTCGCCGCGACCTCGCCGCAGACGCTGAGCTACAGCCAGTCTCTGGAAAGCGGCATCTCGGACGTGCAGTTCACCAGCCATTACCGCGTGCCGTTTCCCTATCGCAACCTGCTCCCGGCGGAATTCAAGTTCGGCAGCGTCGTCACCCAGACGCGCGGCACCGAGTTGCGCGACCTGGACGGCAACTGGCGCTACGACGTCTCCGGCTCCTACGGTGTCAACGTCTTCGGCTACGACTTCTATAAGGAGTGCCTGCAGCAGGGCTACGCCATGGTGGCGGATCTCGGCCCGGTGCTCGGTCCCTACCATCCGGTGATCCGCGACAACGTGCAGGCGCTGAAGGAAATCTCCGGCCTGGACGAAGTCTCGTTCCATATGTCGGGCACCGAAGCCGTGATGCAGGCGGTGCGCCTGGCGCGCTACCACACCGGCAGGACCCACCTGGTGCGCCTCTGCGGCTCCTATCACGGCTGGTGGGACGGCGTGCAGCCCGGCGTCGGCAATCAGCGGCAGGTCAACGACGTCTACACGCTGGCCGATCTCAGCCCCAACACCCTGCGGGTGCTGGAAACGCGCAAGGACATCGCCTGCGTGCTGATCAACCCGTTCCAGGCCCTGCATCCGAACGCCGATGCCCCCGGCGATGCCTCCCTGGTCAACAGCGAGCGCCGCACCGCCTTCGACCGCGCCGCCTACACCCAGTGGCTGGCGCGCATCCGCGAAGTCTGCACCCGCCGCGGCATCGTGCTGATTTCCGACGAGGTCTTCGCCGGCTTCCGCCTCGGCCATCGCGGCGCCCAGGAATATTTCTCGTTCCAGGCCGATATGGTCACCTACGGCAAGACCCTCGGCGGCGGCCTGCCGGTGGGCGTGCTGTGCGGTCGCGCGGACCTGATGAAGCGTTTCAAGGAGGCCGAGCCGGCGAATATCTCGTTCGCCCGCGGCACCTTCAATTCGCATCCGCACGTGATGGCCTGCATGTCGGTGTTCCTGCAGCGCATCAGGCAGCCGGACATCCAGGACATCTACGCCCGCGCCGATGGCCTGTGGAACGCGCGCGTCGCCGGCCTCAACCAGGAGCTGGCCGCGGCCGGCCTGCCGGTGCGGCTGGCCAATATGCACAGCATCGTCACCATCCTCTACACCGTGCCCTCGCGCTACAACTGGATGCTGCAGTTCTACCTGCGCGCTGAAGGCCTGGAGCTGAGCTGGATCGGCAGCGGCCGCATGATCATGAGCCTCAACTATACGGATGCGGATTTCGCCGAGGTCGCGCGCCGTTTCCAGCGCGCGGTGCAGCAGATGCAGAACGATGGCTGGTGGTGGACCGCTCCGCACCTGACCAACAAGTGGATCAAGCGGCAGATGCTGAAGGACATGCTGAACGCGCGTTTTCGCGGGCGGGCCGCTCAGGCAGATCCGTCCAGCCAGCCCGTACCGAGCCTGCGATAGAGGACTGATCTGACATGATCGAGCTGAATCTGAATCGGCAGAAAGAAAAAGCGGTCGTCTCTTTCCGCGACAAGCTGCAGCTCGATTTCCAGCGCTATCTGACGCAGGAAGCGGTCCGCTTCAATCCGGAGGAATGCCTGCGGATGGACTTCCACTGCCACGACCGCAACAGCGACATCCCGGACGAGCTGTGGGGCCGCATCCTCGGCCTGCCCGAGACCTGGCTGGAGACCCGCGACCTGGTGAAGTGCCTGCAGGGCAACGGCAGCGATGTCATCACCATCACCAATCACAACAATGCCCGTTCCTGCTGGGAGCTGATGGACAAGGGCCAGGATGTCCTGGTCGGCACCGAGTTCACCTGCCACTTCCCCGAGTACGAGCTGTACGTCCACGTACTCACCTACGGCTTCACGCCGGCGCAGGAAGTGGTGCTGAACAAGAAGCGGCGCGATATCTACGAATTCCTCCGCTACGCCGCCGAGCACGACATTCCCGTCGTGCTGCCGCACCCGCTGTACTTCTACACCCGCAATCCGCATATCCGCCTGGAGCTGTTCGAGAAGTTCGCCGTGCTGTTCCAGCGCTACGAGGTGCTCAACGGCCACCGCGACATCTGGCAGAGCCTGCTGGTGCTGAACTGGGCGCGCGGCCTGACCGAAGAAAAGATGGTGCGCTACAGCCACAAGCACAAGCTCAATCCCGCGGACTTTGCCGTCAACCTGCGCGCGCCCAAGGTGCTCACCGGCGGCTCGGACGATCACATGGGCCTGTCCGCCGGCCAGTGCGGCTCCTCCCTGTTCGTGCCGAACCTGTCGCAGCGGCGCAAGACCACGCCGCTGTCGCAGCTGGCGCTGGAAGCGATCCGCGCCGGTCGCATCGCGCCTTACGGCCATGTCGGCGAGAACCAGAAGCTGAGCCTGGCGCTGCTCGACTACTTCGCCCAGATCGCCACCCGCATGGAGGATCCGGGCCTGCTGCGCCTGATGCTGCATCGCGGCGAGACCAACGACAAGCTGGCCTGCTTCGCCATCGCCAACGTCATGCTGGAGCTGAAGAAGCACAAGAACACCCAGCGCTTCGTCGGCTTCGTCCACGACGCCCTGCACGGCACCAAGCCGGGCTGGAAGCTGCGCTGGGGTGTTTCGGCCGACTACAAGTTCTGCGTCAAGCACCTGGAAGCCATCGCCGACAGCCATAGCCAGCCGCCGGAGCAGGCCAGGGAGATGGTGAACGAGGCCATCTCCGCCCTGTTTAACGAGCTGACCCACCTCATCGCCAACCGGCTGGGCAAGTACGCGGCGAAATATTCGGAAGTGCCGCTGGACGAGTTCTCCACCGAGACCCTGATCCGCAAGTTCGAGATCCCCACGCAGATCCGCGGCCTCGCCTTCGGCAAGGCACCCCGCGACAAGAAGAACATCACCGGTGTCAATTTCAGCGAGCTGGTGGATCAGCTGTCGTTCCCGCTGATCATGGCCGGTGTGCTCGCCGGCTCCCAGGTCGCCAGCACCCGCGTGCTCTACGCCAACCGCTCGTTCCTCAACGATTTCGCCGAGAATATCGGCAGCAACGAGCATCCGAAGCGCGCGCTGTATCTCACCGATACCCTGCGCGACAAGAACGGCGTTTCCAGTTCGCTCTCCGCCAAGCTGGCCGAGATCCAGCGCCGCGACTACCCGGTCGATTTCCTCATCTGCCATGCGGACGCGGCGCCCGAGCCGCACCTGCACGTGGTCCGTCCGATCACCCAGATCACCTTCCCCAAGTTCGGCGAACAGCAGCTGCGCGTGCCCGATTTCATGGAGATCGCCCGCATCTTCTATAACGGCGGCTACGACCGTGTGATCTGCTCCACCGAAGGCCCGATGGTGGCGGTGGCGCTGCTGCTCAAGTACATGTTCAACGTGCCGGCCTTCTTCTTCATGCACACCGACTGGCTGGACTTCGTCAAGCACACCACCAACCTGGACCATCACGAGCGCGACCGCATCCGCCGCCTGCTGCGCGCGCTCTACCACCAGTTCGAGGGTGTGTTCGTCCTCAACACCGATCACCGCAAGTGGCTCACCGGCAGCCAGATCGGCCTGCCGGAAGAGGCGGTCCATCTCACCGGGCACCACGTCGAGCCCTCGCGGCGCAACGTCGTCCCGGTGCAGAAATCCGAGCTGATCCCCGGCGCCACCGCCGCCACGCCGGTGCTTTTCATGGCCGGCCGCATGAGCAAGGAAAAAGGTGTCCTCGAACTGCCGGAAATCTACGCCGCCGCCAGGCAGCAGATTCCGGACCTGAAGCTGGTCATCGCCGGCTCCGGCCCGGCGGAAGCCGAGTTGCGCGCGGCCCTCCCCGACGCGGTGTTCCTGGGCTGGGTCAGCCGCGAACGCATCGAGCAGATCTACGCCGGCCTGGACCTGTTCGTCTTCCCCTCGCAGTTCGACACCTTCGGCAACGTCATCCTCGAAGCTTTCTCCCAGGGCATGCCGGTGCTGGCCTACAACTGCAAGGGCCCCAAGGACATCATCCAGAACGGCCGCAACGGCTACCTGGTCGACACCATCGAGGACATGTCCGCGCGCATCGTGCAGCACTTCAGCGAGCGCGAGCGCCATGCGGCGATGCGGCGCGAAGCGCTGCTGCGCGTGGCGGACTACCAGGCCGAGCCAATCATGCGCCGCTTCCTCGGCGATATGGGCCTGCCGCTCGCCAAGGTCGAAGTGGAACAGCGCGAGGCTGTTGCCGCCTGATGGAAACCGCGCTACGCCATCTCAGCCAGCAGGAGCAGATCAATTTCCTGCTCACCAACCGCATCCCGCGGCGGGCGCTGACCCAGTTCATCGGCTGGTACAGCCGCATCGAGAGCCCCTTGCTGGCGCGCCTGTCCATCGCCGCCTGGAAGCAGTTCGCCGACCTCGATCTGAGCGAGGCGGAGCGGCAGGAATTCAGCAGCGTCCACGCCTGCTTCACCCGGCGCCTGAAGCCCGATGCACGGCCGCTGGATGCGCGTCCCGAGGTGATGGTCAGCCCCTGCGATGCCGTGGTCGGCGAGTGCGGTCCCATCGCCGGCACCACCGTGTTCCAGGCCAAGGGCTTTCCCTACGAGATCGGCGACCTGATTCCCGATGCCGCCCTGCAGGAAAAGTACCGCGACGGCTGCTATGCCACCCTGCGCCTCAAATCCAGCATGTACCACCGCTTTCACGCGCCGGTGGACTGCACGGTGGATGAAGTCCGCTACATCTCCGGCGATACCTGGAACGTCAACCCCATCGCCCTCAAGCGCATCGAAAAGCTCTATTGCCGCAACGAGCGCGCCGTGGTGCCGCTGCACGACACGGCCACCGCCGGCAGCATCTGCCTGGTGCCGGTGGCCGCGATTCTCGTCGCCAGCATGAAATTCCATTGCCTGCCGGACGAGCTCGACCTGCGCAGCCGCGGCCAGAACCGCATCCGCTGCTCGGCCAGCTACAGCAAGGGCGAGGAGATGGGCTACTTCCAGCACGGTTCCACCATCATCGTGTTCGCCACTTCGAATTACGCCCTCGCCGAGGGTATCGGCCAGGGCCAGATCATCCGCATGGGTCAGGCCCTGATGACCGACACCAGTTACGCCGCACCGGCGCCGCTTCCCCGGGAAGCGGTCTCGCCCACCACCTGACACCCAGCCTTGCATCAACGATTTCACCCAGGAGCCGCCGCCATGACCTTTGCCGAAGAACTGCACCAGCAACGCTGGGATGATCACCGCTACTACCACCACAGCCGCATCAACCAGTCCCTGCACCTGGTCAGCGCCTGCTGCTTCCTTGCCAGCTATGTGCTGATCTTCACCAATCCGGTGCTCGCCGTGATGGTGGGCTGGCTGCTGGCCATGATCCTGCGCCAGATCGGTCATTTCTTCTTCGAGCCGAAGACCTACGACACGGTCAACGACGCGACGCACGAATACAAGGAAAGCGTGAAGGTCGGCTACAACCTGCAGCGCAAGGTCGTACTGCTCAGCATCTGGTTCGCCGCCCCGTTCGTGCTCTACTTCAAGCCGGATTTCTTCGGCTTCTTCAGCGCGCAGGAAGTCACCCGCGGCCTGCTCTACAACACCTCGATCCTGTGGCTGTTCATCGGCATCGGCGCGGTGCTGTTCCGTATGGGCCAGCTGTTCTTCATCAAGGGCGCACAGCCCGCCCTGGTGTGGGGCACCAAGATCCTCACCGATCCGTTCCACGACATCAAGATCTACCACAAGGCACCGTACTACCTGTTCAAGGGCGCGATGTACGACGACATGACCGATTGGTACGCCCCGCGTAGCACGCAGCAGGCGTCCTGAACGTCGCCATGCCGTAGCGGCGGTCTGCTCGCCGTCAGGACTGAAAAGCCCGGCTTTGCCGGGCTTTTTTTTGTGCTTTTCCCCGTGTTGCTTAGGCGGGTGTTGAAGCGGGCCCGTTGCAGCGGATTCAGCTGCCCAGGTTGCGTAGCGACGCATGCAACTCCGCATCGAGCACCGCAACCAGCTCCGCCGCGGGCATGGCGCGCGCCAGCGCCGCCGCCTGGCCGGCCCACTGTGCGCCGTAGCCGAACTCGCCCTTGGCCTTGGCTGCCGCATGCAGCGCCTTGCCGGCGTCGTAGGCGATCGGATAGTCGGGACTCGGCGGCTGGCCGGCATCGCCGTCCAGAGCGGTGAAGCGGTTGAGCAGGCTGCGCGCCTTGCGTCCGGAAATCGCAGACGTGAGCGCTGTCCGCGCCTCTGTGTTGTTCAGCAATGTCCGGCGGTAGCCCTCGTCAATGGCCGATTCCGTGCTGCCGACGAAGGCGGTGCCGAGCTGCGCCGCTTGGGCGCCCAGCGCCAGCGCCGCGGCGATGCCGGCGCCGTCCATGATGCCGCCGGTGGCGATCACCGGCAGATCCGTCTCCCGCACCAGCAGGCGCGTCAATGCGAAAGTGCCCAGCCCATCGTCCACCGCGGCGGGATCGAAGACGCCGCGATGCCCGCCGCCCTCGATACCCTGGGCGACGATGGCGTCGACGCCGGCCTCGGCAATGAGCCACGCCTCATGCGGATGCGTTGCCGTCCCCAGCAGAATGATGCCGGCCCGCTGCAAGGCCGCAATCGCGGCGGCGGGCGGCAGGCCGAAATGGAAGCTGACCACGGCTGGGCGCTCCTCCAGCAGCATGGCCAGCATCGCCGGGTCGTCGACGAAGCTGGTATAGATCTCCCGCAGCGCCTTGGGCGGCACGGCGCCGAAACGCGCGAACTGCGGCGCCAGCCATTCCAGCCATCGCGCCTCGCGCACGGCGTCGGCAACGGCGGGCGCATGGCAGAACAGGTTCACGTTGAATGGCCTGCTGGTCAGGGTCCGCGTGTCCCGGATCATCTTGCGGGCCCCTTCGGCGTTGGTGGCGCCGACGCCCAGCGAGCCGAGGCCGCCCGCATTGGAAACCGCCGCCGCCATGGCCGGCGTGCTGACGCCCGCCATCGGCGCCTGAATGATGGGCTTGGTGATGCCCAGCTTGCGCAGCAGTGTGTTGTTCATTGCGTTACCGCTCCAGTTGGGATGCTGCTGGAAGTCACGCGCTACTCTAATCCCGCGAGGCTTGTTGAAAAACCGGCGGCCGCGCACTTCATCTGTTACGCCGCGGAACGAATCGGCTTGCCGGAAAGCGATGGGCGCCGGCAACCCTTGCAGGACACTATCTGGCGCGCTTCGCTCTGGAGCGGGGTTTTGTCACGGCGGCCTCGGCCTTCAGGCGCTCTGTCTGCTCCATCAGGAAATCGACGAAGGCCCGCACCCGCGAGGGCAATAGCCGGCCATGGGGGTAGAGCAGGCTATAGGGGCGTGAGCGTCCACCGAATGGCTGCAGCACTTCGACCAGGGTGCCCTCGGCCAGTTCTTTCTCGACGATAAACCGGTAGGTCTGGAACAGGCCGGCGCCGGCCTTGGCCAGCGTCACGCCGCCGAGCACGTCCTCGGAGCAGGAGTAGTTGCCGACCGAGAAGATCTCCTTCTCGTGGCCGTCTTCGTTGAACAGCCAGGAAATCTGCCGGCCGCTGCTGGGCAGGTCGAACTGGATGCACTCGTGCTGCTCCAGCTCGGTCAGCTTGCGCGGTATGCCCGCGCGTTTGAGATAGGCGGGGCTGGCAATCACCACCAGCGGCGCATCCTCCAGCAGGCGCGCGACCATGGTCGAGTCGGGCTGGGCGCGCACGCGGATGGCGAGGTCGTAATTCTCATCGTGGAAGCCGACGTTGCGATTGCTGATGTGCACTTCCAGCTTGATCAGCGGGTACTTGGCGCGGAACGCCGGCAGCAGCGGCAGCAGGCGATGGTGGCCGTAGGTCGTCGGCGTGCTGATGCGCAGGGTGCCGGCCGGCTGCACCTGCTCGCCGCTGACCTTGCGCTCGGCCTCGACCAGCTGGTTCAGCGCCTGGCGGCTCTGGTCGTAGTAGGTCTTGCCGCCCTCGGTGAGCCGGATGCTGCGCGTCGAGCGCACGAACAGGCGCACGCCCAGGCGCTTCTCCAGCCGCGACACCGAGCGGCTCACCGCGGCGGGGGTCACGCCGGCGGTGTGCGCCGCGGCGGTGAAGCTGCCCGCCTCCGCGGCGAGGCAGAACAGTTCGATGCTGCCGAGCAGGATGTCGTCGAATTGCCGTTTCATGATTGATTACACCATGTATCAATACAAGTGTAGCAAAGCCCGTTTATTGCGCCCATAGCGGGGAATACAGTTGCTCCCGAACCGGCGGCGCGCTTCACGGCTCAAGCCTCCGGAAACCGGATCAATCCATACGCAAGAGGTGCAACCATGAGCAAGTCTGATCAAACCGTCGTCATCACCGGCGCCACCAGCGGCATCGGCCTGGGCCTGGCCGAGGCCTTCCTGAAGCAGGGCTACAACGTCGTCGGCACCGGCCGCTCCACCGAGCGCCTGCAAGCCGTCGCCGCCCAGCTCAACGCGGGCGATCGTTTCCTCGGCGTGGCCGGCGACGGCGGCAAGCCCGAGTCCGCGAAGAAGGTGTTCGAGCAGGCCATCGCCAAGTACGGCAAGGTCGACGTGCTGGTCAACAACGCCGGCATCTTCACCGCCAAGCCCTTCGTCCAGTTCACGCCGGAGGAAGTGGAAGAGCAGATCTCCACCAACCTGAAGGGCGTGCTGTATCCCTCGCAGGAAGCGGCGAAGCATATGGGCGAACGCAAGCGGGGCAAGATCATCAACATCACCGCTTCGCTCGGCATCCAGCCGGCGGGCAATGTCCCGGCGCTGCTGGCTGTCGCCATCAAGGGCGGCATCAACCAGGCCACCCGCGCCCTGGCGCTGGAACTGGCGCCCTACGGCGTCACCGTCAATGCCGTCGCCCCCGGCGTCGTCGCCACCCCCATGCACGCCCCCGAGTCGCACGCCGCGCTGGGCCAGATGCATCCGCTGGGCCGCATCGCGAAGATCAGCGAAGTCGCGGAGGCCGTGCTGTACCTGGCCAAGTCCGACTACGTCACCGGCACTGTGATGCCGGTCGACGGCGGCTTCAGCGCCGGCAGGTAAAGCCCCTGAGCTGCGGTCGGAGGCCATCTCCGGCCGCAGCCGATCCGGCAGGCGATCATTCAATCATTCCCAACACAGGAGCAGTGTCATGCCCTTCGTCAGCATCCGCATCACCCGTGAAGGCAATACCCCGGAGCAGAAAGCCCAGGTCATCAAGGAAGTGACCGAAACCCTCGAGCGCGTGCTGCACAAGCCGCCCGAGTGGACCCATATCGCCATCGAGGAAGTCGATACCGATAACTGGGGCTTCGGCGGCCGCACCACCACCGCCATCCGCAAGGACGCCGCGCGTTAGGTAAGCAGGGGCTTCGGCCCATCGTATTCGGCGAGGAGCGCCCATGAACAACGCAAAGAAGAAAATCTTCCTGATCACCGGCGGCAGCGCGGGGTTCGGGCGCGCCTTCGCCGAGGCTGCGGTTGAGGCCGGGCATACGGTGGTCGGGACGGTGCGGCGCGAGGATGATCGCATCGCCTTCGAGGCCATGCACCATAGTCGCGCCCATGCGGTGATCATCGACGTGACCCGCTTCGGCAGCATCGGCCCGGCCATCCGCAAGGTCGAGAAGGACATCGGGCCGATCGACGTCCTGGTGAACAACGCCGGCTACGGCCACGAGGGCACGCTCGAAGAGTCGCCGCTCGCCGATCTCATCCACCAGTTCGAGGTCAATGTCTTCGGCGCGGTGGCGATGATCAAGGCGGTGTTGCCGGGTATGCGCCAGCGGCGCCGCGGCCACATCGTCAACATCACCTCGATGGCCGGCTATATGAGCATGCCCGGCATCGCCTACTACAGCGGCAGCAAGTTCGCGCTGGAGGGCATTTCCGAGGCCCTGGCCCAGGAGGTGAAGGGCCTGGGCATCAAGGTCACCGCCATCGCGCCGGGTTCATTCCGCACCGACTGGGCCGGCCGTTCGATGGTCCGCTCGGGCCGCTCCATCGCGGACTACGACGCGGTGTTCGAGCCGATCCGCAAGCGCCGCAGGGAATACAGCGGACACCAGGCCGGCGACCCGGCCAAGGCGGCCCAGGTACTGCTCAAGATCGTGGACTCGGACAACCCGCCCATCCACCTGTTGCTCGGCAACGACGCGATGAAGCTGGTCGAGGAGCGGCTGGCCATGCTCGGCAGCGAGATCAAGGCCTGGGAAACGGTTTCGCGTTCGACGGATTTCGCCTGAGATGTTCCCGCTGGCCCAAGGACGTAGATCCGCTACGCACCCAAGCGGCAACGCTCTTGCTCCCGGAGCCGGCCAGGCCAGGTGCCCTTGATTCAGTTCGGGCCCTGCAATCGGTTTGGCAGCGCCAGTGCCTGGAGGATGGCCCTGCCGTTGACGATCAGAGCTCCAACCAGTGAGGCCGCCGCTGCCGCCAGCGCGCCCCATTGGTTTACGGCCAGGGCGCAGATCACAACGGCCGCCAGCGCGCCGGATTCCACCGCGACGCGGATGCGCCGCGCATCCCAGTCCGCCACCGCATGCCGCACGGCGGGGCGGCCGACGCTGTTGGCCCACTGCACGCCCAGGAGCAGCGCGTAGATGATGAACTGATTGTCGTAGGGTGGGCCGTACAGCCTCAGCGTCGCCGGGGCGGCGGCCAGCAGAACGGCAATGAAGGCCGAGCTGTACAGCACAGCCCGGCCCAGCTGCGCCAGCAGCAGCGGCCGTGCCGCCTGCACCGACGAGCGCGAACGCCCCAGGATCTGGCGGCCGGTGGTCAGGTTCAGTGCGGGCAGGAAATAATCCACGATCAGCGCGGTGCGCGCTGCCACCGCGTAGCGTGCCATCTCCACCGCCGGCGCCCACACCGCCAGGATGCATAGCGGGCCCCATAGCAGCAGGCCGCGGCCCAGGCCGATGATTGCCAGATTGTCGACCGCCTCCAGCACTTCGCGCGCGATCGGCTCGTGAAAGCCCCGCTTCCAGGTGCAGGGAAAGGCGCGCCAGGCCAGATACACCGCCAGCGCCGCCGCCGCCAGCGTGCCGCCGAAGTAGGCCCAGGCATACAGCGTCAGCGAGGCGTCCTCGGGCGCCAGCACCACCGCCAGGATGATCGACAGGTTCAGCGCGTACGAGGCCACCACGGTGCCGAGCATGGTCCGGTTGGCGGCGCGCAGCGCCTCGCCGATGAAGGTCGACAGGCTGACGCAGGGGATGGCCAGCACGAACGGCAGGTAGGTCTCCAGCACCGGCTGCAGATGCGGCTGCTGGATGTCCAGGTCGGTCGTCACCACCAGCAGCACGCCGCACACCAGGCTGGAGCGCACCAGCACGCGCTGGCCGAACTGCACCAGCAGCACGCCGTCGGCGATGCCGCTGGCCGCGGCGTGGCGGCCGATGATGTGCTGCGCCATGTAGATCTCGTATTTGGCGCGCAGCAGCGTGGCCATGCCCAACGAGATGACGAAGCCGCGGAAATAGACGCCGGCCGCGTCCGGATCGAGCGCGTGCACGATGGCCCAGGTGGCCAGGATCTGCAGCACCGCGCCGACCACGCGCAGCAGCAACTCGCCGAACCCCGAATAGGACGCCCCCGCCGGCGAGTTATGCCCGGGCGTTGCCGTTTGCACCATGCTCGTCTCCCCCCGGCGCCGGGCAGCTGATCGCTGGCCCGGTGCATTCATTAATTATGTTCCCGTTCACGGGCCCTAGCCCGCGCTGCCGGCCGCGGTCTGCTGCGGCGGCGAGTGTTCGGCCAGGCCCCCGCCCAGCGCCTTGTACAGGGTCACCAGGTTTTGCAGCCGCGTCAGCCGCACCTGCTGCAGGGTCTGCTGGGCGCCGTACAGAGTGCGCTGCGCATCGAGGGCGGTGAGGTAGGTATCGACGCCGCCGCGGAAGCGCATGTCGGCCAGGCGGTAGGCCTCGGCCGAGGCCGTCACGAGCGCTTGTTGCGCGGCCATCTGATCGTTGAGCGTGCCGCGCGCCACCAGCCCGTCCTGCACCTCGCGGAATGCGGTTTGGATGGCTTTTTCGTACTGCGCCACATTGGTATCGCGGCTCAGGTGCGCCGCGTCCAGGTTGGCAAGGTTGGCGCCGCCGGCGAAGATCGGCACGCTGATGGTGGGCTGGAAGGTCCAGGCTTGGGAGTGGTCCTTGAACAGCCCGGACAGCTGGCTGCTGGCGGTGCCGAAGCTGCCGGTGAGCGAAACGCTGGGAAAGAACGCGGCGCGCGCCGCCCCGATGTCGGCATTGGCGGCCATCAGCTGATGCTCGGCGGACAGCACGTCCGGCCGGCGCTGCAGCACGTCGGAGGGGATGCCCTCGCTCAGTTCCGTCACCAGGTTGGCGCGGTCGAGCCCGGCGGAGAAGTCGATCTCCTGCGGAATCGGCGCGCCGAGCAGCAGCTGCAGGGCGTCGCGGTCCTGCGCGATCTGACGCGTGTACAGCGCCAGGTCGGCGCGGGCAGTATCGACCGTGCTCTCCGCCTGGCGCAACGTCAGCGCGGTAGTGGCGCCATGATCGAACAGCTTCTGCGTCAGATCGTAGGAATCGCTCTGGCTTTTCAGCGTCTGGCTGGTGAGATCCAACAGGGTCTGGTCGGCCAGCACGGTGAGGTAGGCCGAGGCCACTTCGGCCACCAGCGTGATCTGCTCGCTGCGACGGGTCTGCTCGGAGGCGAAGTACTGCTGCAGCGCGGCATGATCCAGGCTGCGGATACGGCCGAAGAAATCCAGCTCGTAGCTGGTGAAGCCGACGCCGACGTTGTATGTGCGCAGCGTCGCGCCGTTGGCGGGCACCGCCGAGGCCGCTGCCGCACCGCCGGTCTCCGCCGCCAGCACGCTGGCGGGATAGTGCTCCGCCTGCTCGGTGCCGCTGACGGAGATGGTGGGGAACAGGTCGGCGCGCTGGATGCGGTACTGCGCCTGCGCCGACTGCACGTTCAGTGCCGCCACCCGCAGGTCGCGGTTGTTGGCCAGCGCAATGACGATCAGCTGCTGCAGTTGCGGGTCGGGGAAGAACTCACGCCAGCCGATATCGGCGGCGGCGCTGCCGCCGGCGCCGCCGTCCAGTGCCGGCACCGGCGGGGCGGGGCGCTGGTAATCCGGTTCCATGGTGCAGGCCGCGAGCGCGGCGGCGGCGAGGCTGCCAATGATGTTGAGGGCGATCTTGCGGATCATGGTTCAGCCCTCCTGTCCGGCCGGGACCGGCGCCGGTTCTTTGCGGCGCGGCTTGAACACCGACAGCACCTGGACGAAGAACACCGGCACCAGGAACACCGCCAGCACCGTGGCGGTGATCATGCCGCCGATCACCCCGGTGCCGATGGCGATGCGCCCGCCGGCGCCGGCGCCCGTGGCGATGGCCAGCGGCAGCACGCCGAGGATGAAGGCCAGCGAGGTCATCAGGATCGGCCGCAGGCGCTGGCGCGCCGCCGCCACCGTGGCCTCCACCAGGCCCATGCCGTGCTCGTGGTTCTCCTTGGCGAACTCCACGATCAGGATCGCGTTCTTGGCCGACAGCCCCACCGTGGTCAGCAGGCCCACCTGGAAGAACACATCGTTGCCCAGGCCGCGCAGCAGCGTCGCGCTCACGGTGCCGATGATGCCCAGCGGCACCACCAGCATCACCGCGAACGGGATCGACCAGCTCTCATACAGTGCCGCCAGGCACAGGAATACGATGGTCAGCGAGATCGCATATAGTGCCGGCGCCTGCGAGCCGGACAGCTTTTCCTCGTATGACAGCGCGGTCCACTCGTAGCCGATGCCCTTGGGCAGCTGGGTCACCGCGTTCTCCATCGCCTTGAGCGCGTCGCCGGTGCTCTTGCCCGGCGCCGGCGCGCCGAGGAATTCCAGTGAGGGGTTGCCGTTGTAGCGCTCCAGCTTGGGCGAGCCGGTGATCCAGTGCGCGCTGGCGAAGGCCGAGAACGGCACCATCTGCCCGGCGGCGTTGCGCACGTACCACTTGTCCATGTCCTGCGGCAGCATGCGCGACTGGTCGCTGCCCTGGATGAACACGCGCTTGACGCGGCCGCGGTCGACGAACTGGTTGACGTAGGACGAACCCCAGCCGGCGCCGAGCGTGCTGTTGATGTCGGAGATCGATAAGCCCAGCGCGCTGGCCTTCTCCCAGTCGATGTCCAGGCTGTACTGCGGCTCGTCGGCCAGGCCGTTGGGACGCAGCATGCCGATCGCCGGATCCTTGGTGGCGATGCCCATCAGCTGGCCGCGCGCCGCCATCAGCGCCTGGTGGCCGAGGTTGCCCAGGTCCTCCAGTTCGAAGTCGAAGCCGGTGGCGTTGCCCAGCTCCAGTGCCGCCGGCGGCGCGAACGCCACCACGATGGCGCCGCGGATCTGGTGGAAGCGCTGGTTGGCGCGCGCCGCCAGGGCGAACACCGAGTCGCGCGCCGCCGGCCGTTCGCGCCAGTCCTTCAGGCGCACGAAGCCGAGGCCGGAATTCTGGCCGCGGCCGCCGAAGCTGAAGCCGTTGACGGTGAACACCGCACTGACGATGTGCGCCTCGTCCTTGAGGAAGTAGTCGCGCACCTGGTCCAGCGTCTGCTGGGTCAGCTCGCTGGGGCTGCCGGGCGGCTCCACCACCTGCAGGAACATGACGCCCTGGTCCTCGTCCGGCAGGAACGACTTGGGCACGCGCACGAACAGCAGACCCATCCCCACTACGATCACCAGGTACACCAGCAGGTAACGCCCGGTGCGCCCGGTGACGTGGCCGACGCCGCGCTCGTAGGCGCCGTTCATGCGCTCGAAGCCGCGGTTGAAGGCGCCGAAGAAGCCGCGCCGGCGCTCGTGCGCGCCCGGCTCCGGCGGCTTCAGCAGGGTGGAGCATAGCGAAGGCGTGAACACCAGCGCCACCAGCACCGACAATGCCATGGCCGAGATGATGGTGATGGAGAACTGGCGGTAGATCACGCCGGTGGAGCCGGCGAAGAAGGCCATCGGCAGGAACACCGCCGACAGCACCAGGGCGATGCCGACCAGGGCGCCGGTGATCTGGCCCATGGATTTGCGTGTCGCTTCCTTCGGCGAAAGGCCCTCCTCGCTCATCACGCGCTCGACGTTCTCCACCACCACGATGGCGTCGTCCACCAGCAGGCCGATGGCCAGCACCATGCCGAACATGGTCAGGGTATTGATCGAGTAGCCGGCAGCGGAGAGGATGCCGAAAGTGCCCAGCAGCACCACCGGCACCGCGATGGTGGGGATCAGCGTGGCGCGGAAATTCTGCAGGAACAGGTACATCACCAGGAACACCAGCACGATCGCCTCGAACAGCGTCTTGACCACCTCCTCGATCGAGACGCGCACGAACGGCGTGGTGTCGTAGGGATAGACCATCTCCAGCCCGGGCGGGAAGAACGGCGCCAGCCGGTCCATCGTCGCGCGCACCGCCTTGGCGGTGTCCAGCGCGTTGGCGCCGGTGGCGAGCTTGACCGCCAGGCCGGCCGCGGGATGGCCGTTGTACTCGGTATAGGTCGCGTAGTTCTCGCCGCCGAGCCCGATCTCGGCCACGTCCTTCAGCAGCACCCGCGAGCCGTCGGTGTTCACCTTGAGCAGGATCTTGCCGAACTCGTCGGCGCTGGTCAGGCGCTGCGGGCCGATCATGGTGGCGTTGAGGCGCTGCCCCTTGACCGAGGGCAGGCCGCCCAGCTCGCCCGCCGGCACCTGCACGTTCTGCGCCTGCAGCGCGTTGCCCACGTCCACCGGCGTCAGGCCGTAGTTGGTGAGCTTGGCCGGGTCCATCCAGATGCGCATGCCGTACTGTGCGCCGAACAGCTGGTAATCGCCGACGCCGCGGGTGCGGCTGACCGGGTCCTGCACGTGCGAGGCGATGTAGTCGCTGACGTCGATGCTGTTCATCGAGCCGTCGGCCGAGTAGAAGCCGATCACCAGCAGGAAGTTGCGGGTGGCCTTGGCCACGCGGATGCCCTGTGCCTGCACCTCGGTCGGCAGCAGCGGGGTGGCCAGCTGCAGCTGGTTCTGCACCTGCACCTGGGCGATGTTGGGATCGGTGCCCTGCTCGAAGTACAGGGTGATCACCATGGTCCCGTCCTTGTCGCTCTCGGAACCGAAGTACAGCAGGTGGTCGATGCTGCTGAGCTGCTGCTCGATCACCTGCGTCACCGTGCTCTGCACCGTTTCGGCCGAGGCGCCGGGATAGTTCACGGTGATCGAGACGGCCGGCGGCGCGATGCTCGGATACTGCGCCACCGGCAGGCTGGTGATGGCCAGCCCGCCGACCAGCATCACCACGATCGCCAGCACCCAGGCGAAGATCGGCCGGTCGATGAAGAAATTGACCATGGCCGGCTCCTACTTCGGAGCTGCGGCGGGAGCTGCCGGGGTTGCGGCAGGCGCGGCTGGCGCAGGCGGTGCGGGCGCCTTGAATTCCTCCGGCTGCACCTTGATGCCGGGCTTGACCAGCTGCACGCCTTCCACGATCACCCGGTCGCCGGGCCTGAGGCCGGCGCTCACCAGCCACTGGTCGCCGATGGCGCGTTCCGCCTGCAGCGTGCGCAGCTCCACCGTATCGTCCGCGTTCACCACCAGCGCCGCCGGCTGGCCCTTGGTGTCATGGGTCACGCCCTGCTGCGGCGCCAGCACCGCGTCCGGGCGCACGCCTTCCTCGATCCGCTCGCGCACGAACATGCCCGGCAGCAGCAGCCGCTCCGGATTGGGGAAGATGGCGCGCAGCGTCACCGAGCCGGTGCCCTGGTCCACCGTCACCTCGGAGAACTGCAGCGTGCCGGCCTGGGCGTAATCGCTGCCGTCCTCCAGTTGCAGGTGCACTGGCGTCTGCCCAGGCGCGCTTTGCTGCAACAGGCCCGCCGCCGCCTCGCGCTTGAAGCGCAGCAGCGTGCCGCTGGGCTGGTTCACATCCACGTACACCGGATCCAGCTGCTCCACCGTGGCCAGCGCCGTGGTCTGGTTGGCCGTCACCAGTGCGCCCTCCGTCACGGCCGAGCGGCTGATGTGCCCGGTGATCGGCGACAGCACCCGGGTGTAGACCAGGTTGATGCGCGCCGTTTCCACCGCGGCGCGCGCCTGCAGGTCGGCGGCGACGGCGTTGTCGTAGTCCTGCTTGCTTACCGCGTTGGCCTCGGCCAGCGGCTTGTAGCGCTCCGCCTGGGCCCGGGCCGAGGCGGCGGCGGCCACCGCGCTGTCATAGGCCGCCTGGTAGGGCGCCGGGTCGATCTGGTACAGCTGCTGCCCGGCCTTGACCTCGCCGCCCTCGACGAACATGCGCTTGAGCAGGACACCGTTCACCTGCGGCCGCACCTCCGCCTCCCGGAACGAGTTGACGCGGCCGGGCAGCTCCGTGCTGATCGGGACCGGCTGCGCCTTGAGGGTCACCACCGAGACCTTTGGCGGCGGTGGCGATTGGGGTGCTGCCTTGTGGCTGCAGCCACTCATGGCCACCACCGCAGCGACGGACAAACCGCTCCCCAAGCCGAATGCGATCTTTCTCATTTCCCCATCCTTGTGCAGAGTGTCAGACGCGCTTCCCGACTGATTCTAATCGTAATCAGGGCTTGTGTAGTCCGGCTTTGAAGAATTTCTGGCAGGGTTCTGCCCGATCCCCAATATTTCCCTGGGGGTGTCAGACTATAGAACACCGGTCGGCAGGCCGGCTATTGGCAATGCCCATGCGACAAGTAACCGAACCCCCGGAGACGAGCCATGCCCAAGAAGATGCGCGCGGTCCAAGTAGGAAAGGCGGGAGGTGCGTTCGAGATCGTCGAGCGCGACATTCCGGAGCCCGGTCGCGGTTCCGTACGCGTCAAGGTGGAGGCTTGCGGCATCTGCCATAGCGATTCGATCGTCAAGGAAGGTGTGATGCCGATCCAGTACCCGCGTGTTCCGGGACACGAAGTCGTCGGCATGATCGATGCGCTCGGCGACGGCGTCGGCGACTGGAAGGTGGGCCAGCGTGTCGGCATCGGTTGGCACGGGGGTTATTGCGGCAAGTGCGAGCCCTGCCGCCGCGGTCAGTTCTTTGCCTGCGTCACCGGGCAGGTCACCGGCGTCACCTTGGACGGCGGTTACGCCGAGTACATGATCGCCAACTCGACGGCCCTGGCGCTGATTCCGGATGAGCTCGCGTTCGTGGAAGCCGGCCCGCTGGTGTGCGCTGGGGTGACCACGTTCAACGCCTTGCGCAACAGCGGCGCGGTCGCCGGTGACACCGTCGCGATTCTCGGCCTTGGCGGTCTCGGCCATCTGGGCGTCCAATACGCCGCGAAGATGGGCTTTCGGACTGTGGCAATCGCGCGCGGCAGCGACAAAGCGCCGTTCGCCAAGAAGCTCGGCGCGCATCACTACATCGACAGCCAGGCGCAGGATGTTGCAAAGGAACTGCAGAAACTGGGCGGCGCGAAAGTCGTGCTCGCCACGGTGACGGATGCCGGGGCGATGACGGCCACCATCGGCGGCCTCGGCGCCAACGGCAAGCTCTACGTGCTCGGCGCCCCGCACGAACCGCTGGCGGTATCGGCGTTTCCGCTGATTGCCGGCAAGCGCGGCGTGGAAGGCTGGTATTCCGGCGTGTCGATCGACAGCCAGGACACCCTGGCCTTCAGCGCGCTGACCGGCGTGAAGGCGATGATCGAGACCTATCCGCTGGAGCAGGTGGCGCAGGCCTACGAGCGGATGATGAGCGGCAAGGCGCGGTTCCGGGTGGTGCTGCAAATGCAATAGCAGGCCGGGTGCCAATCCAGGCTGGCGTACCACTCAGCCGTTTTTGGGTCTGTACTCGCGCAAATGGGATGGGTATGCGTACGCCTTCGCCGCCCTGCCGACTGGATGATCTGCAACTCATGTCTCCGCCCAGGGCGGCAGCCACTTGAGTATATGCTCTGAAAAGCCTTCAGCAGCCGGTGACGTGACCCTTTGCGATGGCCGATAAAGGCAGACCTGCCGGATGGTTTCCGGATCAACTACGCGACGGTGTATCAAACCCATCGGCCCAGCCAGCTTTTCCACGTAGGCAGGGGCCAGGGTGGCGGCCAGTCCGGAACGGGCCATCCCCAGTGCGGTGGAGATGTTGACCACGATCTCGACGGGGGTAACCCTCTCCTCCTCGGGCAAGCTGACCCGCATCCGGGCCACGCTCAGTTCGTGATCGCGGCCGGCCGCAACCAGTTGCTGATCCTTGAGGTCATCCCAGCGCAGTTGGCGTCGCCGGGCCAAGGGATGTGTTTTCGCACACCACAATACCCAGGGGCTTCTGAACAGCACGACGCGGGTGACTTCATCGCCTACGGTCCGGTCCGGCCCGATCGCGAGATCGGCGTCGCCATTCATTACGGAGTCGACGAGATCCTCGACGGCGGTGTCGAGGATGCGCACCACGACTTTAGGCCGCTGGTGCCGGTAAGCCTTGATCGCCTCCGGCAGGATCACGCTGGCGATGACCATCGGTGCTGCTACCCGCACCACGCCGGCAGCGCGATTGCGTATATCGCTCGCAGCGGCTTCGGCCAGGCGCAACTGGCGCAGCGCCGCATGCGCTGAACCAAGAAATTCCCTGCCAGCGGAGGACAGCATCACCTTGCGTGTGGTGCGATCGAAAAGCCGGAAGCCGACAGCTGCTTCCAGTTCCGCGATCAATTGGCTCACCGCCGACGCCGTCAGGTGCACACGATCCGCCGCAGCGCTGAAGCTGCGGAATTCCGCTGCGGCGATGAACGCATCGAGTTGCCGCGGGGTAAAGCGAGGTAGCGCCATGGAGAGGCCATTTATTAGATGCGCTGTCAAATATAGCAGTATTTATCGATTGTCTTGCACAAAGCTCGGGACGACACTGTGCACCCTCGTCAAAAGTGAGCTCGGTGCGGTGCTGGATCAAGAAACCGTTGACACGCTTGCCCATGCATTGCACGACTCGGAGCGTTCGCGGCAACAGATCGGGCAGATTTCGAGACTTCATCCGCGGATGGTGGTGGAGGACAGCTACGCCATCCAACGCGCCTGGGTGAAGCTGAAGCAGGCCGAGGGGCGCGTCATCAGAGGGCATAAGATCGGCCTTACCTCTCGGGCCATGCAGATCGCCTCGCAGATTACGGAGCCGGACTACGGCGCGCTGTTGGACGATATGTTTTTCCGCGACGGTGCGGAAATTCCGGTGACGCGTTTCATAGTTCCGCGCGTCGAAGTCGAATTGGCCTTCGTTCTTGCCCAGCCGCTCCGCGGCCCCGACGTGTCGCTGTTCGAGGTGCTGGCCGCCACCGCCTATGTCGTGCCGGCGTTGGAGATCATCGACGCCCGCATTGAGCAACTCGATCTCGCCACCAAGGCGCCGCGCAAGGTGCTTGATACCATTGCAGACAACGCTGCCAACGCTGGCGTTGTGATCGGCGGGCGGCCAGTAAAGCCCGATACCATCGACTTGCGCTGGTGCGGGGCGCTGCTCTACAAGAACGGCGTGATCGAGGAATCCGGCCTGGCCGCGGCCGTCCTCAATCATCCCGGCAACGGCGTTGCGTGGCTTGCCAACAAGCTGTCTGCGTACGGAGAGGGGCTTGCCCCGGGCGAAATCGTGCTTGCGGGCTCGTTCACCCGCCCCGTCGCCGCGGCCAAAGGCGACGTGTTTCATGCCGACTACGGCCCCTTGGGTTCGATCGCCGTGCGCTTCACATGAACTCCCAGTCCACGCCGGAGAACGGCTTCAAGCTGGCGCTACGCAGCCGGCAGCTGCAAATCGGCCTCTGGCTTGGACTGGCCGACCCGTACGCCGCCGAACTATGTGCGGGCAGCGGCTTCGACTGGTTGCTGATCGACGGAGAACATGCACCGAACGATCTGCTCACCATCCTGGCGACGTTGCAGGCGGTGGATGTCTATCCCTCTCAGCCGGTTGTTCGCATTCCACACGGCGATCCGGCGCTGATCAAACAGATCCTGGAAGTTGGCGCCACAACGCTATTGGTGCCAATGGTCGAGTCCGCCGCGCAGGCGCGCGAACTGGTCCGTGCGATGCGTTATCCACCCCATGGGCAGCGCGGCGTCGGCAGCGGCCTGGCTCGCTCTTCGCGCTGGACTCGTTATAAGAACTATCTGCAGGAAGCCAACGAGCGCGTATGCCTCCTGGTGCAGGTGGAAACTGTTGCAGCGTTGGCGCAGATCGAGGAAATCGCGGCCGTTGACGGCGTTGACGGACTCTTCATTGGCCCGGCGGACCTGGCTGCCTCGATGGGTCACCTGGGCGAACCGACTCATCCGCAGGTGCGGGTTCAGATCGAAAGCTCAATCAAGCGCATTGCAGATGCCGGCAAGGCGCCCGGTGTTCTGTGCACCGACGAGGTTGTGGCGCGCCGTTACATCTCACTGGGGGCGAGCTTTGTCGCCGTCGGGGTGGATACCACATTGCTGGAGCGCTCGGCAGCCGCGCTGGCGGCCGCATTCAAGGCGGAATCCGGTCAGGGTTCAACGTCGCCCCTGGACCCCGGTTATTGAATCCATGCGTGATTCCGGCTTATCCGCGCTGCGCGGCGTATTTAAAAGGCACTTGATGAATGCCGGCAGGGCGGTGCTCGACTCCTTAAATCCGATGAACCCCAGCAAGCTGCCGGGGATGGAAGGGCCTCCATGATTCCTTCGCTTCTGAGCGTAGCCGGCATACCGGTTTCGCCTGATCACTACATCGATGGCCGGCGGCTGGCATCCGAAACAAGCTTTGAGCTGCGCTCTCCGATCGATCAGCGTCTGCTCGGCTGGGTCGCCGAGGGTGGTGATGCGGCTGTCGAGGCGGCGATTGTCGCCGCGCAGCGGGCATTTCCGGCTTGGGCGCAACTGTCGGCTATTGAACGCAAAGCCTATCTCGACCGCTTCGCGCAGGAGATCGGCAAGCGCGGCGAAGCGCTCTGTATGGTCGAGTCGAACGATGCGGGCGTGCTGCTTTCACGCATGCGCCACGGGGTAGTCCCCCGTGCCATGCAGAATATTGCCTGGTTCGCCGAGCACGCATTGCGTCTCCAGGAACGCGACATCGACACCGAACAGGCGCGCCACATCGTGCGTCATGATCCAGCCGGGGTTGTGGCAGTGATCACGCCCTGGAATGCGCCGCTCATGCTGGCAACGTGGAAGGTGGGGCCGGCACTGGCGGCCGGCAATACGGTGATCGTGAAGCCGCCCGAATGGGCGCCGCTGACCAGTTCGCTGCTCGCGGATGCGGCCGACGCCGCCGGCCTGCCGCCGGGTGTGTTCAACATCGTGCAGGGCTCGGGCGCTAACACAGGTGCAAAACTGGTGAGCGACCCGCGGCTTGCGCGTATCTCGTTCACCGGCTCGGTGCCTACGGCTCGCCGGATAGCGCAGGCGGCGGGCGCCAACCTGGTGCCGTGCAGCCTGGAGCTCGGCGGCAAGTCGGCATTCATCGTGCTGGCGGACGCCGACCTCGATAGCGCCGCTGCTACCGCTGTCCTGATGTACCGCAATGCCGGGCAGGTGTGCCTGGCGGGTACGCGGCTCCTCGTGCATGACAAAGTGGTACGCGAATTCGTTGAGCGCCTGCGCGGCTATGTCGGCAGGCTGCGCATCGGCGACCCACGTGAGGAGAACACCGAAGTCGGTCCCATCATCCATCCGCGGCAGGTCGAGCGCATCAAGGGCTATGTCGAACGCGCCGTGGCGAGCGGAGCACAGCTGCTGTGGGGCGGCCGGCCGCACCCGGCCGGCCCTCAATATTACGAGCCGACACTCTTGACCAAGGTGCGCCAGGACAGCGAGATCGTGCAGGACGAGGTGTTTGGGCCGGTTTTGACCTTGCAGACGTTCGACTCCGATGACGCAGCAATCGCACTCGCCAACGGTACCGATTACGGCCTCGGCGGCGTCTGCTACGGCGAGACTGCGCACGCGACCGGTCTCGCGCAAGCGGTGCGCACCGGTTTTATCTGGGTCAACTCGTTCGGGATCCGCGATCTGGCGGCGCCCTTCGGCGGAATCAAGCGCTCCGGCATCGGTCGCGAAGGCGGTGATTGGAGCTTCGAGTTCTTTTGCGACATAAAGGACGTGGTCGTGCCGAAAAAGCCGTTCCGCGCCAGCTTCAGCCATCGTTAGGAGAGATGCATCCATGGGCCAGATCGTAGGAGCGGCACTCGTCTCTCACCACCCGGGGCTGATGCAATGCGAGGAATTCCGCGTAATGATGGGCAATGGAGCCGATTCCGACCTGATAGCCGGTTATAAGCGAATCCGGGCGAAAATCGACGCGGTCAGGCCCGACGTATTGATGATATTCGATACGCACTGGTTCACCACCGGCTATCACCTGATCGACGGCGGCACGCGCTACTCGGGCAAGTACCTGTCGGACGAAATGCCCTGGTATCTGTTCGGCGCGCCCTACGACTATCAGGGTTGCCCTGAACTGGCGCGACTCGTCGAAGAGGTCGCCCGCGAGCGCAAGGTGCAGTCGCGGGCGGTCTACGATACCGAGCTTTCGCGCCACTATGCGACGATCAACATCGTCACCAAGCTTGCCCGCGGCGAACGCATCGTTTCCGTCAGTTCCTGCCAGAACTGCCGACCGGAGCATTACCTGCAGTCCGGGACGGTGATCGCCGAAGCGATACGGCGCAGCGGCCTCCGCGTAGTGCTGCTGGCCTCCGGCGCGCTCAGCCACCGTTTCAATCAGATCGACTGGACTCCCAGGAATCCGCGCATCTTTCACGAGAGCAACGTCTCGGCGCCGGAGAATATCGCCAGCGACAAACAGGCCGTCGAGCTGTTTCGCCAGGGACGCCATGACCAGGTGCTCGACCGCTGGGAAGGCGAATATCGCAAGGTGTTCTGGGAGGCATTCGGCGCGCACTACTTGCAGATGGTCGGCGCGCTCGGCGGGCGCGACTGTCGAGCGATGGGCACGCCGTTGTCGGAGTACGAGAACGCGCGCGGCACCGGCAACATCCACATCTGGTTTGACGTGGCCGGCCAGGAGGCGAGGGCATGAGTGCGCTGCCGGCAATTTTGCAGGGGCCACGCATCGAGCGCCGTCGTGTGCTCTTCAACGGATCGCCCTATTGGGGCACGGTGGAAGACGATGGCGAAATGCTGAAGCTCGACGATGGGCGCAAGGCGGCCTTGACGCAAGTGCAGCACCTGCCGCCCTGCGAGCCGACCAAGATCATCGGGGTGCATCTTTCCTATCGCTCCCGGGGCATCGAAACCCGCAATAATCCGATGCCGACCGAAACGCCGACTTATTTCACCAAGCCGATAACCGCGCTAAACAACCACGATGGCGAACTGGTCAAGCCGGCCGACTGCCAGTACCTCAACTATGAGGGCGAATTCGCCGTGATCATCGGCAGGGTGTGCCGGAACGTGCTGCCTGACGAGGCCTGGGACTACATCGCGGGCTTCGCGCCGGCGCTGGACATGGGCTTGCAGAACTTCCGCGATACCGATCAAGGCTCGATGCTGCGTGTCAAAGGCGCCGACGGTCTGCTGCCGATCGGACCGGGTATCGTCAGCGGCGTGGACATCTTCGCGCAAACCCTGCGCACCTACCGCAACGGCCACCTGGTGCAGGAAGCGAACATCGGCGAGGAAATGATCTGGGGGCCCAACTACATGGTTGCCGATATCGCGCGCCATATCACCCTGGTTCCAGGGGATGTCATCCTCACCGGCACTCCCTGTCACTCGCGCTCGCTCGATGTCGGAGACCTCATCGAGGTCGAGATCAGCGGCCTGGGGCGTCTCAGCAGTCACGTCGTAGCCGGTCCCACGCCGCGCGCCAGCGCACTGGGGATCGGCCATGCGCCCACCGACAGTGCGGAAGTGCGCCGTGTAGCCCTCGGCTTCGACGAGCGCGTTCCGCAGCGGTTCCGCGATGCCTTTGCAGCCAAATAGGCCATGAGCTACCGCAACTACATCGCCGGCGAATGGCGTGAAGGCGCAGCCACCGTTGCGAACATCAATCCCTCGGATCTTGGCGACGTCATCGGTCACTATGCCATGGCCGGTGCCGGGCAAGCGCGCGAAGCTATTGCCGCGGCCGCGAACGCCTTTCCGGTCTGGGCGCACGCCAATCCTCAGCAGCGGATGGACGTTCTGGATTTCACCGGCAACGAACTCCTGGCGCGGCGTGAAGAGCTGGGTGATTTGCTGGCGCGTGAAGAGGGCAAAACCCTGCCGGAAGCGATCGAGGAGGTGAGGCGCGCCGGTCATATCTTCAAGTTCTTTGCCGGGGAGGCGGTGCGCGGTGCCGGCGAGCTGTTGCCATCGGTGCGCACCGGCTTGTCGGTGGAAGTAAGGCGTGAACCCCTTGGGGTGGTCAGCGTGATTGCCCCCTGGAATTTTCCGATGGCGATTCCCGCGTGGAAGATCGCGCCGGCCCTGGCTTACGGCAATACGGTTGTGTTCAAGCCGGCGCAGTTGGTGCCCGGCAGTGCCTGGGCATTGGCGGAAATCCTGAGCCGCAGCGGCTTGCCCGAAGGCGTGTTCAACCTGGTGATGGGGTCCGGGCGAGGCGTCGGCGACGTTCTGGTGCAAGATCCCCGGGTTGCTGCAGTCACTTTCACCGGTTCGGCGCAGACCGGCCGGCAGATCGGGCAGGCGTGCACCGCGCGACAGGGCCAGATGGCGAAGTTCCAGCTCGAAATGGGAGGCAAGAATCCGCTGGTGGTGCTCGACGATGCCGATCTGGAGATAGCGGTCGATTGCGCTCTGAGGGGAGCCTACTACTCCACAGGACAGCGCTGTACCGCTTCCTCGAGGCTGATCGTGAGCCAGGGCATTCATGATCGCTTCGTCGCGACCTTGATCGCACGCATGCGTGAGCTGAGCGTCGATGATGCGCGCCGCGCCGGTACCGATATCGGACCGGTAGTGGACTCAAGTCAGCTGGCGCTGGATCTTGAATACATAAAATTGGCGCAGGACGAAGGCGCTGTGCTGGCCTGGGGCGGGCGGCTCATCGAGCGCAATGCCCAAAATGCGCCTGGTTATTACCTGCAGCCGGCCTTATTCATCGATACCAGCAACGATATGCGCATCAGTCGCGAGGAAGTGTTTGGCCCGGTGGCAAACGTGGTTCGCGTGCGAGACTACGATGAGGCGCTGGCTGTAGCCAACGACACCGAGTTCGGCCTGTCTTCCGGCATTTGCACCATGTCGCTGAAACACGCCACGCACTTCAGGCGCCATGCGGAGGCCGGCATGGTCATGGTCAATGCACCCACCGCCGGGGTGGACTATCACGTGCCATTCGGCGGCCGCAAGGCTTCCAGTTATGGTGCGCGCGAGCAGGGCCGGTATGCCGCGGAGTTTTATACGACGGTCAAGACAGCTTATATACGTAGCTGACATTCCAGGGGCGGGCAGGTGGGAGGTAGCATGCGGATCGGCGTGGTGGGTGCGGGTGCGGTCGGCGGCTGGATCGGAATTTCTTTGGCGGCGGCCGGGCATCATGAGCTCAGTGTATTTGCCAGGGGCGCAACCCTTGCCGCTTTGCGCGCCGGCCCCTGGCAAATGACCCGGGGTGGAAAGACGCTGGCCGCCAAGGTGAAGGCCAGCGACAATTCCCGCGAATTGGGTGAGCAGGACGTCGTCGTCATTGCCTTGAAGGGGCCCGTGCTTGAATCCGTCGCTCCGCTGATCGCGCCGTTGATCGGGGAAAAGACCGTCGTCATTCCCACCATGAACGGCGTGCCGTGGTGGTTTCTCCTTGGTGGCGGCGGCGAACTCCCGTCCACTCGCCTGAGTTCGGTGGATCCCAGGGGCGCCATTGCCGGGGCAATCCCGTTTGCATCGGTGCTCGGCTGTGTGGTTCATGCCAGCGCCTCGTCCCCCGCGCCGGGACTGATCACTCACAAGGCTGGAAATCGGCTCATATTCGGCGAGCCGGACGGCAGTCACAGCGCCCGGCTGAACGCGATCGCCGATGTATTCAGATCGGAAGGGTTCGAGATCGAAGTCAGCGGGCGGATTCAGCGCGACATCTGGTACAAGCTTTGGGGCAACATGACCATGAACCCCATTTCCGCGATCACCGGGGTTACCTGCGACCGGATACTGGACGATCCGCTGGTCAATGATTTCGTGTTGAGGATCATGCAAGAAGCCGCTGCTGTGGGCGCAAAAATCGGCTGCCTGATCGAAGAGCGCGGCGAAGACCGCAACAAGGTGACGCGCCGGCTTGGGGCGTTCAAGACCTCGATGCTGCAGGACGTCGAAGGCGGCCGGCCGCTGGAGATCGATCATTTGCTGGGCGCCCCGCGGGAAATCGCCGAGAAGCTTCACATCCCGACGCCAAACATGGACGCCCTGCTCGGCCTCACGCGGCTATTTGCGAGGAATCGCGGGCTGTACCCGGACATCCTGCAAAAATCCTGACCGTCTGTTCAGTTCCCTGCTGCATCGCGAGCCCGATAAAAAGGCGCCGGAGAACCTTGGTTCTTCGGCGCCAAGTACCATCACGCTGCGCCTGCTCAGGAGGAACAACCAACGGCGCCCGGCATAGGCAGCGGCGCTGGGGTTCAGGTTCCGGCAGGCAGGGAGCTTTACGCCAGTTTTACCGCGCGGACACATTCCGACATATCGCTGCCCATCGGTTCCCTTGCGTCAGACCGTCAGTACGCCTCTGCGGATCTGGTCCCGCTCCATGCTGACGAACAGCGCGCGGAAATTGCCATTGCCGAAACCCTCGTCGCCCTTGCGCTGGATGATCTCGAAGAAGATCGGGCCGATGACGGTTTGCGTGAAGATCTGCAGCAGATACCGGCCGTCGCTGCCGTCGAGCAGGATGCCGCGCCGCTGCAGCTCCTCGACCGGCTCGCCGTGACCGGGCAGGCGCTCTTCCAGCATCTCGTAGTAGGTATCCGGCGGCGGCGTCATGAACTGCACGCCGCTGGCCTTGAGCTTGTCCCAGGTGGCGAGAATATCGTCCGTGTGGAGCGCCACGTGCTGGATGCCCTCACCCCGGTATTGCTGGATGAATTCCTGGATCTGGTCGACCTTGCCCGAACCCTCATCGGTTTTTGGCTCGTTGATCGGAATACGGATCTTGCCGCAGGGCGCGGCCAAGGCGCGGCTGGTCAGGCCGGTGTATTCGCCCTTGATATCGAAATACTGCACCTCGCTGAAATTGAAGATGCGGTTGTAGAAGTTGAAGAAGTGGTCCATGCGGCCCTTGCGCACGTTGTGCGTGAGGTGGTCGACCAGCTGCAGGCCGGCGCCGGCCGGATGCTGATCGACGCCAGGCTCGGGGACGAAGTCGATGTCGTAGATCGTCGGACGGGTGTAGCGATCCACCAGGTAGATCAGGCTGCCGCCGATACCTTCGATCGCGGGGATGTTCAGTTCCATCGGCCCGGCAGTGCCTTTGACTTCTGCCGCGCCAAGCGAAACCGCGCGCTGCAGGGTGTGGCGCGCGTCGGCAACCCGGAAGGCCATGGCACAGGCACTGGGGCCATGGTCGCGGGCGAACTGCTGGGCGCGGCTATCCGGCTCGGCATTGACGATGAAATTGATGTCGCCCTGGCGGTACAGCGCCACGTCTTTCGACCGGTGCCTGGCGATTCTGGTAAAACCCAGGGTCTCGAACAGTCGGCCGAGCGCGGCGGTGTCTTCCGCGGTGTATTCGACGAACTCGAATCCGTCGGTGCCGCAGGGATTGTCGTGGTTCTGCGGTGAACCGGCTGTTTCTTCGGGATTCAAGACCGTGGTGGCATGCATCGGGGGGACGCTCCTGCATCGATTGACGTGAGGCTGCATTGGACGCAGCGTTATCGATGGCTATGCTACGCACCAAGCCGTGCATGCGGTGCGCATTATGGTCCATTGAATCACACATACATGCGCATGAATTGCATTTGACGGGCATGGAGCGCATATTCGACGCATCACGCAATGCGCGGATGGCGATGAACGCGATTTCCCTCGACAAGCATGATCTGGCGGTGCTGCATGAGCTGCAGCGCGACGCCGAGGTGTCTCACTCCGAGCTGGGGCGGCTCACTCATCTTTCAGGCTCCCAGATCAGCCGGCGCATTCAGCGCCTGCGCGATGCCGGCCTGATCCTGCGCAATGTTTCGCTGCTCGATCCCAAGACGCTGGGGCTCAACGTCCTGGCGTTCACCTTCGTATCGCTGGAACGGCATGGCAGGGCGCATGGCGTCGATTTCGAGCGCAAGCTGCAGGAGCTGCCGGAAGTCCTGGAGTGCTTCTCCGTCAGCGGCGAAGCCGATTACATCCTGCGGATCGTGGCCGCCGACCTGGAGTCGTTCTCCGCTTTCATGATGAGCTGCATCCTGCGCTTGCCCGGTGTCGGCATCGTCAAGTCGCATATCGCTCTGCAGAAAGTGAAGCAGACCTCCGAGCTGCCGCTGGAGCAGTTGCGCCAGGCCTGAAGAAGGAATTCTTCGCGGCGCACCGGGCGTTATTTCGCCGGAATGACGATTCCTGAATTGTTCGGAGTTTCCCTGGATCGCGGTCACTCGGCATCCGGCTGGGCGCCGGGTGCGGCTTTCTGGAACGCTTCCAGCGACAGGCAGGCGGCCTCGATGCGGCGGATGGTCGGGTAGGGATCCAGCGGCAGGTTGATGCGGCGGGCATTGAAGACCTGCGGCACCAGGCAGCAGTCCGCAATGGTGACGCTGTCGCCATGGCAGAACCTGCCCGTCGCCGGATTCTCGCTCAGCAGCTGTTCCAGCACATCGAAGCCGGCCGCCAGCCAGTGCCGGGACCAGTTGTCGCGCTCGTTGTCCGGCACATTCAGCGAGCGCTTCAAATACTGCAGCACCCGGAGATTGTTGATCGGGTGTATCTCGCAGGCGATGGTCAAGGCCAGGGCCCGGACGCGGGCGCGGCCGATGGCGTCGCCGGGCAGCAGCGATGGGGTCGAGGGATGCGCCTCATCGAGGTATTCCAGGATCGCCAGGGACTGGCTCAGGACCGCATCGCCGTCGACCAGGGCCGGCACCAGCTGGGCCGGATTGAGCCGTGAATAAGCCGCCTGGTGCTGCTCGCCGCCGTTGCGCAGCAGGTGCACGGGGAGGACTTCGTACGGCAGCCCCTTCAGGTTGAGAGCGATCCGCACGCGGTAGGTGGCCGAGCTGCGAAAGTAGCTATAGAGTTTGAACATTCACGGCTCCAGTGGGATTCCAGGCAGGGCTTATTTTCCGGGCGTCACGCCGAGTCCGCGCTCCAGGCGCTCCAGTCCGCCGAGGAACGTCTTCATCTCCGCAGGGCCAAGGCAGCTGAACAGCTCGCGTTCGCGCGCCAGCGCCAGCGGCACCAGCTTGTGATACAGCCGCCGCCCCTTGACGGTCAGCGCCAGCAGGAACTCGCGGCGGTCGGCCGGACTCTCGGCTCCGGTCAGCAGGCCGCGGCCATTCAACTCGGCGACGGCACGGCTGACCCGCGTCTTGTGCATGCGGGTTGCCTCGGCGATGAACTGCGCCGTGAAGGAGCGGTCGGGTCCCAGCGTGGCGATGACCCGCCACTGGGGCACGTCGATGCCGAAACGCTCCTGGTAAGCCTCGGCCAACTGCCGGCTGACCAGGTCGGCCAGCCGGTTCAGGCGGAACGGCAGGAAGTGCTCCAGGTCCAGGTCGGCGCTGGGTGAATCGCTCATGGCGTGACGGCGGGCCTCTTGATCCGGTTGACGCGGCATTGTAGCTTCATTAACATCAGTTGCGCTCGCAACTAATTGGTTGCGAGCGCAACATCGACCTGAACGACCCGAGGCTGGCCATGGCTATTGATCCCGGGGTGGTGCGTCCCCCTTCCCGCGACGCAAGCGATCTGCCCTATCAAAGCGGTTTCGCCAATGAATTCGCCACCGAGGCGCTGGCGGGGGCCCTGCCGGTCGGGCGGAATTCGCCGCAGCGCTGCGCCTACGGTCTCTATGCCGAGCAGCTGTCAGGCACCGGCTTCACCGCGCCGCGCCATGCCAACCGTCGCTCCTGGCTGTACCGGATACGGCCGGCCGCCACCCACGGATCTTTCCAGCCGCTCGCTGCGCACGGCCTGCACGGCGCCTATGACGCGCCGAGCCCGAATCAGTTGCGCTGGTCGCCATTGCCGATTCCGGACGCCCCCACCGATTTCGTCGACGGCCTGGTCACGGTCGCCGGCAACGGTTCGCCGGAAGCGCAGCTCGGCTGCGGCATTCACCTCTACGTGGCCAACCGGTCGATGCGCGGACGTTATTTCTACAGCGCCGATGGAGAGCTGTTGATCGTGCCGCAGCTGGGACGCCTGCGGCTGGCCACGGAGCTGGGCCTGCTCGACATCGAGCCGCAGGAAATCGCCGTCATTCCGCGCGGCATCCGCTTCCGCGTCGAACTGCTCGACGCCGCGGCACGGGGCTATATCTGCGAAAACTTCGGCAGCCTGTTCAAGCTTCCGGACCTGGGGCCGATCGGCTCCAATGGCCTGGCCAATCCGCGCGACTTCCAGACCCCGGTGGCCTGGTACGAGGACCGCGACGAGCCATCGACGCTGGTCGCCAAGTTCATGGGGCGGCTGTGGGCGGCCGAGATGGACCACTCGCCCCTGGACGTGGTGGCCTGGCACGGCAACTACGCGCCTTACAAGTACGACCTGCGCCGCTTCAACACCATCGGCTCGACTTCCTTCGACCATCCCGACCCTTCCATCTTCCTGGTGCTGCACTCGGCCAGCGACACCCCGGGGATCAGTAATATCGATTTCGTCATCTTTCCGCCGCGCTGGCTGGTTGCGGAGAACACCTTCCGGCCGCCCTGGTTTCACCGCAACGTGGCGAGCGAATTCATGGGGCTGATCCACGGCGTTTACGACGCCAAGGCCGAAGGCTTCATGCCCGGCGGCGCCTCGCTGCACAACTGCATGAGCGGCCACGGCCCGGACGCGCAGACTTTCGAAAAGGCCAGCGCGGCCGACACGACGCGGCCCGATCACATCCAGGACACCATGGCCTTCATGTTCGAGTCGCGCACCGTGATCCGTCCCACCCGCGCCGCCATGGAGTCGCCGCTGTTGCAGCGCGACTATCAGGACTGCTGGGCTGGCCTGCGCAAGCACTTCAACGCGGACCAGGCCTAGCCAAGATATGTCCGAACTGAACCAGACGCACGATCCGGCGCTGAACAGCTGGGTCACCTCGGCCAATGCGCCGGGCCACGATTTTCCGATCCAGAACCTGCCGTTCGCGGTCTTCCGCCTGCGCGGCCGCAACGAGGCGTTTCGCGGCGGGGTCGCCATCGGCGACTTTGTGCTCGATCTCGGCCGCGTGCATGCGGCGGGCATATTTTCGGGGCTGGCGCATCAGGCGCTTGCGGCAGCGAGCCAACCGGAGTTGAACGAATTCATGGCGCTGGGCAAGCCGGCGTGGAGCGCTCTGCGCCAGGCCTTATCGCGGGCGCTGGCGCCTGGTTCGGAATGGCAGGCGCAGTTGGCTCCGGCCCTGTTCGATCGGGCCGAGGTCGAATACGCCGTGCCGGCGAAAATCGGCGATTACACCGACTTCTACACCTCCATCCACCACGCCACCACGGTGGGCCGGCTGTTCCGTCCGGACAATCCGCTGCTGCCCAACTACCGCTGGGTGCCGATCGGCTACCACGGACGCAGCTCGTCGATCGGCGTTTCCGGGCAGCGCTTCCGCCGCCCCTCGGGCCAGACGCTGCCGCCCGGCGCTACTACGCCGCAGTTCGGCCCGAGCAAGCGTGTCGACTACGAAGTGGAACTGGGCATCTTCATGGGCACAGGGAACAGCCTCGGCAATCGGATCGACATCGCGAACGCCGAGGATCACATCTTCGGCCTGTGCCTGCTCAACGACTGGTCGGCGCGCGACCTGCAGTCCTGGGAGTATCAGCCGCTCGGGCCATTCCTGGCCAAGAATTTCGCCACCACGATTTCGCCGTGGATCGTGACGCTGGAAGCCCTGGCGCCTTATCGCGTGCCGTTTTCCCGATCCGCGGACGAGCCTCGTCCGCTGCCGTACCTGGACTCGCCTCGCAATGCGGAAAGCGGGGCGCTCGATATCCGCATCGAAGCGCTGCTACAGACGTCGAAGATGAAAGCCGAGGGCGCCAGCCCCCATCGCCTGTCGTGCACCAGCTACCGCCACGCCTACTGGACCGCCGCGCAGCTGGTGACGCATCACACCGTCAACGGCTGCAATCTCCAGCCGGGCGACCTGCTGGGAACTGGCACGCAGTCTGGTCCCTTGCCCGAGGAGGCCGGTTCCCTGCTCGAGCTGACCGTCGGCGGCAGGCAGCCGCTCGCATTGCCGGGGGGAGAGCAGCGCACTTTTCTGGAGGATGGCGACACTCTCGTCATGCGCGCCTGGTGCGAACGCCCCGGCGCTGCGCGCATCGGCTTCGGTGAAGTGTCGGGCGAGGTGCTTGAGTGAAGATCCAGATGAACAAACTTTACCCCAGCGCCGCTGCGGCCCTGGACGGCATCATCGGCGACGGCATCACCCTGGCGGTGGGCGGCTTCGGCCTGTGCGGCATCCCGG
>Ga0302313_10000547_pt1 | contig 33054 bp, 29 predicted proteins | sample III_Palsa_N2_2_FD_200454 | JGI IMG/M metagenome (GOLD analysis project Ga0302313, IMG submission 200454) | Peat permafrost microbial communities from Stordalen Mire near Abisko, Sweden - III_Palsa_N2_2 | ecosystem: Environmental > Terrestrial > Soil > Palsa > Peat permafrost | place: Sweden...
TTCCAACCTTTTTATCCACATTCCCTTCGGAGTACGCCATGAAGCGGACCTTCCAGCCCAGCAAGCTCAAGCGCGCTCGCACTCACGGTTTTCGTGCCCGTATGGCCACGGCCGATGGTCGCAAGATCCTCAATGCCCGTCGTGCCAAGGGCCGCAAGCGCCTGATCCCGTAAAGAGACCAGGCGATGTCAACCGCTGGTCTGCCGCGCGAGGCGCGGCTACGCCGGCCGGGTGACTTTGCTGCCTTGCGGACAAGCAGCGGACGCGCAAGCGGCCGCTGTTTTCATTTGCGTTATCGCAGCAATGAACTCGGCCATGCCCGGCTCGGCCTGGCGATTTCCAAGCGCGTGTCCAAGCGAGCGGTCGAACGCAACCGCATCAAGCGCTTACTGCGCGAATCCTTTCGACGTGTTCGCGATCAGCTGCCGGCAATCGACCTGATGGTGATGGCCCTCGAACAGGCCGCCGGTGTGCCGGGCCCGCAATTGCTGGCCGAAATCGAGCAGCTGTGGAAGAAGCTGCTGGCAAATCACGCCGAAAACGCATCCCCGAAACCTTCCCACCATTGAAGCGAGTCGGCGCGACCGCCACAATTGCGTGTTGACCTCTCCCTTTCCTTTCCCCTTCGGCGGCTTCCAAGCGTCGTGGCGTTACCCGGATTTGCTACGCGATGAATCAAACGCGCACCTTTCTCATGTTCGCCCTGTTCGCGGTGGCCTACTTCCTGTTCATGGCCTGGGAGAAGGACTACGCGCCGCCCGCGCCAGTCGCCGCCGTAGCCAGTAGCAGCGCGCAAGCCGATGGCAGCGTACCCACAGCAACGCCGGATGCGTCCACGGCAACGCCGACGCCTGGTGCCGTGCCGGGTGCTATCCCGCCGACTACCAGCAGTCAGGCGACCTCGCAGCTGATCACCATCAGCACCGATGTGTTGAACCTGACGCTGGATACTCGCGGCGGCAGCGTGGTGCACGCCGATCTGCTGGATTACCCCTCGCTGCCGAAGACCAGCAAGCAGCCTAATCCGCCGCCGACCACTCTGCTCGATACCAACGAGGTGAGTTACTTCGTCGCGCAGAACGGTCTGGTCAGCAGCAGTGATGCCGCGCCAGCCGATCAGCCGAATCATCAGGCGATTTTCCAGAGCGCGAAAACCGCCTACACGATGGCTGATGGTCAGAACGAGTTGAACGTCGATCTGACCTGGCAGGATGCGGCAGGTATCAAGGTCACCAAGACCTACAACTTCAAGCGCGGCAGTTATGTGATCGGGCTGACCCAGCGCATCGACAACGGCGGCAGCCAGCCGTGGACTGGCAATGCTTACCAGCAGTTGCTGCGAGTTGCGCCACCGAAGGCCGGTAGCTGGCTGGAGAACTACAGCAATCCGGAAGCCGGCGCGTTCCAGGGCGCCGCCTGGTACACCGGAGAAAAGTTCGAGAAGCTGGCATTCAAGAATTTCAGTGATACCAGCGATCGGCTCGATGGCCAGTTCAAGGGTGGTTGGGCAGCGATGCTCAAGCTGTATTTCTTCGCGGCTTGGATTCCGCCAGCTGACCAGACCGACCGCTACGTCACGGAGACGATCAACCCCGACAGCGCCCAGCCGCATTACCTGATCCGCTCGATTGGACCGGCGCTGAATGTGGCGCCGGGGCAGAACTTCACCAGCAGCGCACGTTTGTACCTGGGTCCGAATCGCCAGGGCACGCTGGATCAGGTCGCGCCCGGTCTTGATCTAACCATCGACTACGGCGTGTTCAAGTTGATCGCCGTGCCGATGCACTGGGTGTTGTCGCAATTCGATCTGATCGCCCACAACTGGGGCGTCGCGATCATCCTGCTGGTGCTGCTGATCAAGGGCCTGACTTGGCATCTAACCGCCGTGCAGTACCGCTCCAGCGCCAGGATGCGCAAGCTGCAGCCGCGCATCGCGCAGCTGAAAGAGCGCTACGGCGACGACAAGGTAAAGATGCAGCAAGCCACCATGGAGCTGTACAAGAAGGAAAAGATCAATCCGATGGGCGGCTGCCTGCCGGTGCTGATCACGATGCCGGTGTTCTACGGCCTGTTCTACGTGCTGAAGTACAGCCTGGAACTACGCCATGCGCCGTTCCTGTGGATTCCCGACCTGAGCGCGCACGATCCGCTGTACATCCTGCCGTTGATCTATGCGGCCGTGATGCTTGGTACGCAGTGGCTCAACCCGGCGGCGGCGGGCATGGACCCGGCGCAGGCGAAGATGATGAAGATCATGCCGTTGCTGTTCACGGTGTTGTTCGCCTTCTTCCCCGCTGGCCTGTGTCTGTACTACGCCGTCAACGGTCTGGTCGGTCTGGGGCAGCAGTGGTGGGTCACCCACCACATCGACCGTGAGGAAACCAAGGCTGCCTGAGCCAGCTGACGCACAGGTATTCCCAACAGCCGCGATCGGGCAACCATCGCGGCTGTGTTCGTTTAGAGTCTCCCCACCATGTCCGACAACGCCACACTCATCGACACCATCGCCGCGATTGCCAGCGCGCCCGGCGCTGCCGGCATCGGCGTAGTGCGCGTGTCCGGACCGGCGGTGCCATCCATTGCAAAAACGTTGCTGGGCCGTATGCCGCAGCCACGCCGTGCCCACTTCGCCGCGTTCCGCGATGCGAACGGTGAATTGATCGATCGCGGCCTGCTGCTGCATTTCCCAGCCCCCGCCTCATACACCGGTGAACATGTGCTGGAGCTGCAAGGTCATGGCAGCGTGGTTTTGCTCGACGCGCTGTTGCGCCGCATGTGTGAACTAGGTGCGCGACTGGCGCGGCCTGGTGAATTCACCGAGCGCGCATTTCTCAACGGCAAGCTGGATCTCGCGCAAGCCGAGGCCGTCGCCGATCTGATCGCGGCACGATCGCAAGCCGGAGCGCGGGCCGCGCTGCAATCGATGGAAGGCGTGTTCTCGCGCAAAGTGGAAGCCTTGCTGCAGGCCTTGATCACGCTACGCGTACACATCGAGGCAGCGATCGATTTTCCGGAAGAGGAAATCGATTTTCTCGCCGACCCCGCCATCGGTCACCAGCTTGCCGCCGTGCGCGGAGAACTGGCCGAGTTGTTGCGTGAAGCGCAACGCGGACTGCGTCTCAACGATGGTTTGCGCGTTGCGATCATTGGACGTCCAAACGCCGGCAAGTCCAGCTTGCTGAATGCGTTGGCCGGTAGCGATCGCGCGATCGTCAACGCGGCGGCTGGCACCACACGCGATGTGTTGCGCGAAAGCCTCAGCCTCGACGGCATCGCACTGGAGCTGGCCGACACGGCGGGTCTGCGTGACACCGACGACGAAGTCGAACGCGAAGGCGTTCGCCGCGCACACAATGAACTGGCGCGCGCCGACGTCGCCCTGCTGGTCACTGATGCGGGCCACGCACTTAGTGACCTGGTGCTGCTTGCACAACTGCCGCCAGGCGTCGAGACATTGGTACTGGTCAACAAGATCGATCTCCAGCCAGAACTCGACCACTCGAGTGCACATCGCGAATCACGGAATGGCGTGACCTGGTTATGGGCTTCGGCAAAAACAGGCGCCGGTCTCGACGCGTTGCGCGAGCATCTCAAACAGCTGGCTGGTGCAGGCAGTGGAGAAGGCGCGTTCAGCGCGCGCCGCCGGCACGTACAGGCGTTGCAGCAGGTCAGCGCGTATCTCGATCATGCGGCGTACATGCTGGCCAGTCGCCGAGCCGGCGAACTGGCCGCCGAAGAACTTCGGCATGCGCAACACGCGCTCGGCGAAATCACCGGCAACTACAGCAGCGATGACCTACTAGGTGCGATCTTCGGTTCGTTCTGCATCGGCAAGTAGAATCAGGCGCCCGCACGCAAGCCCAGCGCACCGGCGGTAGCGCGCGTCGCCATGGCCAGCGTGCGTTTCAATTCCTGCATGCCGATAGGCTTGACGAGATGGTAGTCAAAGCCAGCCGCTGTCGTTGCGGCCCTGTCGCTTTCCTGTCCCCAACCGGTTTGCGCAACGATAGGGATGTGCTTGAGTGCTTCATCCTGACGAAACGCGCGACAGACCGAATGGCCGTCCATGAACGGCATGCCGATATCCAGAAGAATGATGCCCGGCAGAAATTCGTGTGCCACTTCAAGTGCCTGACGAGCATCGTGGACCAGCAAAAAGTCGTGGCCCATATCTTCCAGCAGCCAGCCGATCGTTTCTGCCACGTCTACGTTGTCATCAACGACGAGGACACGCAGATGTTGCGGGTCTTCGTCCACGTCTAGTTGATCTTGCGACAACGCCTTTCGGTTCAGATCGGGAAGTCCAGGAAGTCGAACGATAAAACTGGATCCTTTGCCTGTGCCACCACTGTCAACAGCGATGGAGCCTTCGTGCAGCACGACGAGTTGTTTTACGAGCGCCAGGCCTATGCCCAGTCCACCTTGTGCACGATGAACCTGGTCGTTTACCTGCGCAAACATCTGGAAAATGTGCGACTGCATCTCCGCGGGGATGCCTACGCCGCTGTCTGAGACCACGATGACTACGTCATCCTGTTCGCAGGAAACATTCAACGTAATCCGGCCGCCTGTCGGCGTGTATTTGGCCGCATTGTTGAGCAGGTTTCCTATGACTTGCGCTATCCGGGTTTTATCGGCGTCCATCCAGATCGGGTGAGAGGGCATGGTTACCTTCAGCGTATGACTGCCGCTCTCGATGAGTGGTCGGGACGACTCTATGGCCGACTGCACAATGTCATTGATCTGCGTGCGCTCTTTCTGAAGTCGGATCTTTCCCTGGCTGACGCGAGACACATCCAGTAGATCGTCGACGAGGCGGACCAGATGGGTAAGTTGACGATCCATCATGTCGCGCGTCCGCATCGCACGTTCTGGATCGCGGGAGTCTCTCAACATATCGATGCCAAGACGCAGTGGGGTGAGCGGGTTGCGCAACTCGTGGGCGAGTACCGCCAGAAACAAATCCTTGTTTCGATCGGCAGACTTGAGCGCTTCAGCCGATGCTTCCAGCTCATCGCGCTGAGCAGCAATCTGCTGGCGCTGGCGATGCAGTTCAAAAAACACATTGGTCTTGCTGCGCAGGACATCGACCTCAATCGGCTTTTGAATGAAGTCGACAGCGCCTGCTTCATAGCCGCGAAATCTACGCTGATTGTCCGCGCTGCCGGCGGTGACGAAAATGATTGGGACGCGGCTCGTACGTTCATTGCCACGCATTAATTCGGCCAACTCAAACCCGTCCATTCCAGGCATGTGGACGTCCAGAAGAGCCAGTGCGACATCGTGCACCAGCAGCATTTCGAGCGCCTCTTCACCCGAGCGCGCCTTCAGCAGCATCAAGCCATCACGGCGCAGTAGCGCTTCCAGGGAAAGAAGATTTTCCTGAAGATCGTCTACTAACAGAAAGCAAATCGGTTTCATATACTCCTTACGCCCTCAGTGATTTCAGATATGCAGCCAGCTGATCCGGCGAGCATATTTCCGCGTCGTCGCAAACATCCAGGGCCGCCGCGGGCATGGTCGAGGCGTATGCGGAACCAGGATCTTCAACAAGAGCCACGCCGCCCGCGTTCTCGATCGCCTTCAGGCCTTTTGCGCCATCGCTGCTGGCCCCCGAAAGCACCACGCCAACTACGGCAGAGCCAAAAGCATCGGCGGCACTTTCAAAGAGAACGTCAATCGCGGGCCTAGAATAGAAAACCGGTTCGTCCGATGAAAGTGCTAGCGTCCCGCCTTTTTCCACCAGCAGGTGATAGTCCGGTGGCGCAATGTAGGCAGTACCAGCGGAAATGGGCTCTTTATCCTGGGCCTCGCGCACCCTGATCTGACATTTCGACTGCAAGACCTCCGCTAAAACGCTGCTCCGATCCGGCGGCACATGCACCGTGATAAAAATTGGCAGGACATAATTGGCGGGCAAGTCCCGCAAGATGACGGACAGAGTCTGCAGTGCTCCCGCCGACCCTCCGATCACTACTGCCTTCATTGCCGGGCGCTTCATGTTTCACGCCTTTGGTAGATTCTTTCTTCGTTGTCGAAATCGAGAAAAGAGCCCACCTGATTGGAAAAGCGAAGACTTTCCTTGGCACCGAGTCCGAGAAACCCCCTTCTCACCAGCGAATCTCCAAACAGCTTCAGTGTTTTGTCCTGAAGCGTCCGATCGAAATAGATCAACACATTGCGGCAGGAGATAAGGTGCATTTCTCCGAACACCGCATCTGTTACAAGGCTATGGTCCGAAAAGACGACCCGTTCCCGTAGCGTCTTGTCGAACGACGCTTTTCCATAGGCCGCAACGTAGTAATCCGAGAGTGACGACTTGCCGCCAGAACGCTGGTGGTTCTGCGTAAATAATTTGATGCGATCCAGTCCGTAGATACCACTCGCCGCTGCCTTGAGCGCATCCTGGCTGATGTCGGTGGCGTAGAACATGGTCCTCTGTTCAAGCCCTTCTTCGCGAAAAAGAATAGCGAGCGAATGCACTTCTTCACCTGTGCTGCAGCCTGCTACCCAGACTTTAAGCGAGGGATAGGTTCGCAGATGTGGGATCACCTTTTCTCGAAGGGCGCGAAAATAAGATGGATCACGAAACATTTCGCTGACTTGCACGGTCAGGTAACTCAGAACATGCGGCAGCACGGTCGTGTCGTGCAGGAGACCTTCGAGCATTGCGGAAAAACTGGGGAAGCCCAGCTTTTCCTTTACCTGCCGAAGTCGCCGCTTGATCGACGCCTGTGCGTAGCCACGGAAATCGTAGTGATAACGCCCGTATAGCGCCTCGAGCAGCAGGCGTATTTCCAGATCTTCCACTTCATCGTTCATGTGCGGCCCTTATCGCGACAGCCAGACACGAACCAGCGAAAGCAGCCTGTCGACATCCAGCGGCTTGGCCATGTAATCGTTCGCGCCGGCCTGCAGGCAGATCTCCTGGTCATCCGGCATGGCCTTCGCTGTAAGCGCGATGACGGGCAGCTTCGTCCATCGGACATCTTTGCGGATTTCCCGCATTGCCGACAAGCCGTCCATTACCGGCATCATCACATCCATGAGAACCAGATCGATCTTCTGGTTGCCCGCCTCTTCTGCGTCGTTCAACGCATCAAGTGATTCCTGACCATTTCTTGCGATGACGACGGAAGCGCCATGAGGCTCAAGGATATTCACCAGCGCGTAGACGTTGCGAACATCGTCTTCGACGATGAGGATGCGGCGTCCTTCCAGCACCGCATCGCGATTGCGCGATTTCTGGATCATCTTCTGTTGTTCGGCGGGCAAGTCCGACACGACCCGATGCAGGAACAAGGTCACTTCGTCGAGCAGCCGTTCCGGCGACTTGGCGCCCTTGATGATGATGGAGGCAGAGTAGCGCCTTAGACGCTGTTCTTCGTCAGAAGAAAGATCGCGTCCGGTGTAGACGATGACGGGAGGAAATGCGTAGCTGCCTTCCTCGCTGAGCTTCTCCAGCAGCGAAAATCCCGAGGCATCGGGTAGCGACAGATCGAGAACCATGCAGTCGAAAGTGTGTTCCTTCAAATGGCTCAGGCACTCAGCTGCTGTTCCAGCGCCGACGGTTTCGACATCGCTGGACGTCAGCAGTTTGCGAATCGCCTCACGCTGAACGTTATCGTCCTCGACGATGAGAACGCGCCTGATACTCTGCGACAACCGGGCTTCGAGTTTGCCCAGCACGTCAGCCAACTGCTCTCGCTTGACCGGCTTTAGCAGATAACCGATTGCGCCCAGCGACAGCGCGGCATGGGCGTGATCGCTCGCCGATACCACGTGGATGGGAATGTGGCGGGTTCGCACATCGCGCTTTAGCAGATCGAGCACGGACAAACCCGACTGGTCCGGCAGCCCGACGTCCAGAACCACGGCACTGGGTAGATATCTTTGCGCCAGATTCAATGCGTCGGCGGCGTCCGTCGCAACCAGGCATTTGAAGTCCAGCTCATGCGCCAGATCCCGCACGATTTTCGCAAAGCTCGCATCGTCCTCCACCACCAGCAGAACTTTCTTCTGGCCCGCAAGATCGTTTCGATCATCGTCGGGTAAGCGCGCTGGCGCCGACTTTTTTATCGCGTTGGTGGGGATGGGCGGCGCCGCGGGCAGGACATCGGTGCGGAAACTGGTGTTGCGAGGCATCACGGCAGCACTGGCAAACTGCTCGGGCACCACGACGGTGAAAGTACTGCCCTGGCCAATCGTGCTCTCCAGATAAAGACCACCCCCAAGCAGTCGCGACAGTTCGAGGGAAATCGACAGGCCCAGGCCGGTGCCGCCGTATTTACGGCTGATCGTGCTGTCGGCCTGCCGGAACGCCTCAAATACCCGATGCTGCTGCTCTTGCGATATGCCGATACCGGAATCGCTCACGGAAAAGGCGATCTTGTCGCTTTCTACGCTGTGAACACGCAGGCCAACGCCACCTGCCTCAGTAAATTTGCATGCATTGGAAAGCAGGTTCTTGAGAATCTGTTCCAGGCGCTGGCGATCCGTGCGGATGGTGCCCGGGCAATTCGGTGAAATAGACGCGTCGAGCGTGAGCCCTTTTTGATCGGCGATGGGCTTGAAAAGCGAAACGACCTCATTGACAAGACGCTCGACCGAAACAGACTCTGGGCGTATCTCGACATGACCGGCCTCGATCTTGGAAAGATCGAGAATGTCGTTGATCAGCGTCAGTAGGTCATTGCCCGAGGACTGAATCGTCTGCGCATATTTGACCTGCTCCTCGGTCAGGTTCTCATTAGGATTATCGGCCAGCAGCTTGGCCAGGATGAGCGAGGAATTAAGCGGCGTGCGCAGTTCGTGCGACATGTTGGCGAGGAAATCCGATTTATACCGGCTCGCCTGTTCGACTTCCCGCGCTTTATGCTCGACGTCCACATTCGCACGCGCCAGATCGTCACGTTGCCGCTCCAGTTGCTGCGCCTGTTCTTCCAGTTGCGAGTTTGTCTGCTCGAGTTCGACTTGCTGCTGCTCAAGACGGTATTGCGATTCCTTCAGCGCACGACTTTGTTCTTCGAGTTCTTCGTTCGATACGCGAAGCTCCTCGCCCTGAACCTGTAGAACTTCGGATTGGCGCTGCGTCTCTTCAAGCAGATTTCTGAGTTCGGCCCGATATTTGGCCGAGCGCAGCGCGGCTCCTATCGAAGACGAAGCTTGTTCAAGCAAAGCCAACACGTCGTCACCCACCGGACGCAGAAAGCCCAACTCAACCACCGCGTTGACATCGCCGTCGGCGACAGCTGGCGAAATAATCAGATGCTTTGGTTTTGATTTTCCCAGGGCCGATCCGACGACCAGGTATCCATCGGGAACGTCGGCAAGGATGACAGTCTTCGCTTCAACAACGGCTTGGCCAAGCAGCCCCTCCCTGGGTGAAAAACGCTCGACGATCTTTTCGCCCTCGGCTACGCCGTAGGTGCCGATCCGACGATAGTGATTCCCCAGCTGCACGAAAAGCGCACCTGCCTGCGCATCCAGAAAGCGCGCGAGAAAGTCCAGAATGCTTTCGCCGAGCCGCTCGGTTTCCGGATCTCCCAGCATGGCTGTCGCCAGCTCGAGTTGACCGGCCTGCAGCCAGGCTTCCCGCCGACGAATTCTCGATGCGTTACGCACGAGGACGCCGACCAGTATCGTTAAAATGATGCCGACCAGCCCGGACAATATGCCCGTGGTCAATGCGGTGCTGTAAGCGGTGGCCATTTCCTGCAGGCGCTTCTCGCGAAGAGCCAATTCTTCGTCCTGCATGGCCGTGAGTTGGGCGCGGACCGAGTCCATCGCGGCTTTACCGCGATCTGTCGTTACCACCGCCAGCGCCGCATCAATGCCCTTCGTGCGGCGCAGATCGATGGTCTCCTTCAGCTCGGCAAGCTTGTCGTCGAGAAATCCCCGCAGCACTTTTATGCGGGCTTGCTGACTGGGGTTATCGATGGTGAGCTGGGTGATCGTTTCCACACGGGACGGGACCGTCGCCAGCGCGGCCCGGTAAGGCTCCAGATATCTCTCATTGCCCGTAAGAAGAAATCCGCGTTGCCCAGTCTCGGCGTCCTGAGCACTGGACAGCAATCCATCGATGGCCGTGATGGTTTCCTGCGAGTGCACGACCTTCTGGTTGTCTTCTTTGATCGTTCGGATGTTCAGGAAAGCGATAAGGCCACTGACAACGAAGAAAGCGATAACGGCAGTGAGCGCGAAGGCCGTCCGTTTGTCCATACTGAGTTCGCGCGCCAAGGCCGTGCCGGATTGAGATGAGTGCATGGGTCGATAGACTTTCGCTGGTGAGGGCAATGGGTGTTTTTTTACTAGGGTACACGGGACAAACCGGCTTGCTGAAGTCGTTTTGACCCAGCACGGCCGTGATGAAATGACCAGCGAGACCCCCTTTGGGGCGGACTTATGCCATGTCATCCGCAAAGCGGATGTGACAGACCCGATGGGCGGTTCGGCACTCGCGTCGCTGCCGCTACGCGAGCAACGCTTCCACGTCGCTCAACCGCGGCATGCCGCCCTGGGCTCCGAGCTTGCTGACCGACAAGGCCGCGGCGGCGCAGGCCTTGCGCACGGCGGCGGGCAGGCCCTCGTGCAGGAACACAGCCAGCGCGGCGTTGAAAGTGTCGCCGGCGCCGGTACTGTCGACCACTTCGACTGGAAAGCCCGGTTGATGCACCGGCGGGCCCTGTTCGCGGTACCACGCGCCCTCAGCACCTCGGGTGAGCACCACGGGACACGGGCAGCGTTGCATCAATGCGTGGAAGTCGTCGAGCGGATCAAGACCAAGTAAAAGCGCCAGTTCGTGCTGGTTGGGCGTGATATAGCGGGCGAGCTTGAGCCACTCGAGCGGCAGCTTTTGCGCGGGCGCCGGGTTGAGGATCACCGGTACACCGAGCCGATGGCCAAGTCGCAGAGTGGCCTCGACGGTCTCCAAGGGAATTTCCATCTGTACCAGCACGTAGTCGGCGCGCGCAATCAATGCCTGCGCCTGTTGCAGTTGGGCCGGGGTGACCCGCGCATTTGCCGCAGGCACCACGATGATCTGGTTCTCGCCGCCAGCGATGGAGATGGACGCGGTGCCGGTTGCGCCGTCGTCCAGCTGGACGACGTGAGTGAGATCGATCTGTTCGGCAACCAGCCCCTGCCGCAGTTGTCGGCCGAACGAATCATTGCCGATGGCGCCGACCAGGGCTACCTCCGCACCCAGACGCGCGGCGGCCACGGCCTGGTTCGCCCCCTTGCCACCCGGCACCGTGAGAAAGCGCTCGCCAAGAAGGGTCTCGCCGGGGCCGGCAAAGCGCGGCGCCTGTGTTACCAGATCCATGTTGATGCTGCCGACGACAACGATACGGGTCATGGGATCCCAAGCCGATGAATCGAAAAACAATCTCGAGCATAAGCGATGCCGTCATGCCTTTGTGCGAAGGGCCGGCGGTTGCCGGCCCTTCGATCAGCAGCTGGTCTTACTGACCGTCGGAAGAGCCGCCGGAGGCGCCCTGCTTTTCCTGTCGATGCTGCATGGCTTGCTGCATCATCTGCTGATACTGCTGCTTCTGACTGTCGGTGAGTACGGACTGCAGCTGCGTGTTGCTGTCCTGCATGATCGCGCGCATTTTTGTGCGGCGATCGCTGGGGGCCATGCTGGTGTCTGCGCGCAGCTGCTGCATCTGCTGCTGGCGACTCTGCAGGATCGGCCCGATCTTGGCTTCCTGTGCCGGGGTCAATTGCAGTTTGCGGCTCAGCCGCGCTAGCTGTTGCTGCGGATCGGCCGGCTGGTGCGCTGACATCGGTGCGGCCGAATCGGCGGGTGCAGCGCTGCCCTGTTGCGCAAGCGCGGCGCCGGCAACACCGAGAGCAAGGCCAAGCAGACCAAGACGAAGTACAAGTTTCATCGCGATATCTCCGGGGAAGAATGGACAACAAGGTCTAGAACGCAGGATCCCGCTTTAGCGTTGACGCTGTTTTGTCGTTCCTTCGCAAAACCTTGTCGTTGCTTCAGGGAGTCTCAATAAACCTCACCCTTTCGTCATTCCTGCCTTCGCAGGAATGACGACTTTTGCTTGCCACTTGAAACGGGCACAACTACCCCGATCCCTTATACGCTGCCGCCCACTCAGGAGAACCGGATGATCGAACTCCATTACTGGCCCACACCAAATGGCCACAAGATAACGATGTTCCTTGAGGAAGCCGGCCTGCCCTACGAGATCAAGCCGGTAAACATCGGTAGAGGCGATCAGTTCAAGCCTGAATACCTGAAGATTTCGCCGAACAACAAGATGCCGGCCATGGTCGACACGGATCCATTGGGCGGCGGCGAGCCGCTGAGTATTTTTGAGTCGGGCGCCATTCTTTTGTACCTCACGGAAAAGACCGGCAAGTTCATCCCCGCGTCGATACGTGAGCGCTACGTCGTTATGGAGTGGTTGTTCTGGCAGGTCGGCGGGCTCGGCCCGATGCTGGGACAGAATCATCATTTCAATCGCTATGCCCCGGAAAAGATTCCTTACGCGATCGATCGCTACGTCAACGAAACGCGGCGGTTATATGGCGTACTCGATCAGCGGCTGGCCGGTCGTGACTTCATTGCCGGTAGTGACTACAGCATTGCCGACATGGCAGCGTATCCGTGGATCGTGCCGCACGAAGCTCAGAGCATGCAGCTGGCGGACTTCCCGAATGTACAGCGCTGGTTCAAACGCATCGGCGAACGCGATGCCACCAAGCGTGCCTACGCATTGGGCGAGACGATCAAGGACCAGGTCGATATCACCCAGGACGAGGAAGCACGCAAGCATCTGTTCGGGCAAGGCGCACAGAAAAAATAGCTCTGCGCTCAGCGCGGCACGACCGTCAGACACGCTTCAATCGGCGAAATTGCTGCGCACCAGTTCCTCCACTTCCTTGCCACGACCGGCCAACACCGCCTTGGCCGAATACAACGCCGTGTGCAGCACCTGACTCATCTCTACCTTTGGCGGCATCACCAACTCGTAGCGATTGACCTTGACGTCCAGCAACGCCGGGCCGGGCTGTGACAACACATCGCGCACAGCTTCCTCCAGTGTGTCGGCGTGTTCCACACGACGACCGTAGAAACCGATCACTTCGGCGAGCTTGGCAAAATCGGGATTGGTAAGCCCGGTGTACGTATCGAGCAGTCCCTCGACTTTCTGTTCCATCTCGACAAAACCAAGCGATCCATTGTTGTAGACGATCACCTTGATCGGAATATTTTCCTGCACGGCGGTCAGCAGATCACCCAGCAGCATCGCCAGGCCGCCATCGCCGGATAAGGAGATCACCTGCCGCTGCGGCAGCGCCTTCTTGATGCCCAGAGCCTCGGGCATCGCGTTCGCCATGGTGCCGTGAACCAGGCTGGTCAGCGTGCGGCGGCGACCATTGCTGCGGATATGCCGCAGCAGCCATACCATCGGACTGCCGCCGTCGGCAGTGAAGATCGCATCGTCGTCCGCGTGCAGGTCGATCAGGCGGGTCAGGTACTGAGGGTGGATCAATCCGTCCGTGCCCGGTTGCTCCTCTTCGGCGAGTTGCTGCAGGGTCTGCTCGCGATGCTTGAGGCTGTTTCGCAGGAACGCCTGCTCCTCGCGCGCGTGCAAGCGCGGCAACAACGCTTCGAGGGTCTCCTTGATGTGGCCCACGACACCGAGGTCGACCGGATGACGGCGACCCAAGTGGGTGGCGTCACTGTCGATCTGGATAAGTTTCGCTTCGTTCGGATAGAACTGGCTCCAGGCGAAATCTGCGCCGAGCAGCAACAGCGTGTCGCAGGCATCAATGGCGCGAAAACCGGACGCGACGCCAAGTATCCCGGTCATGCCCATGTTGTAGGGATTGTTCGGCTCGATGAAATCCTTGGCGCGCGACGTGTGCGCCACGGGTGCCTGGATCTTCGCAGCCAACGCAACGATTTCGCGTTCCGCGCCTTCGCACCCGGAGCCGCAGTACAGGGTGATTCGCTTGCCGGCATTGAGCATCCCGGCGATCGCATCGAGCTCGGCATCGGACGGTCGCAGCACCGGCTGCGGATGGTGTGGACGGAACGGCAGGCCTTCGTCCACTTCCATCTGGCTGATGTCGCCAGGCACGATGATGACCGCCGCACCACGCTTGTTCAGTGCGGCCTGCGCCGCCAGCGCGGTGACGCGTCGTGCCTGCGCCGGCGAATGGATGGTCATGCAGAAGTGACTGCAGGTGTCGTAGATGGGCTTCAGATCCACCTCCTGCGGGAAATCCATGCCCATTTCACTGGTGGCCACCTGAGTGGCGATCAACACGACGGGCGCGCGATTGCGATGCGCTTCGAACAGGCCGTTGACGAAGTGCAGACTGCCCGGCCCGCAGGTACCGGCGCACGCCGTGAGACGTCCGGTGAGCAAAGCTTCGCCGCCAGCGGCCATTGCGCCAGCTTCTTCATGGCGCATGTGCACCCATTCGATATCGCTGCGCCGGATCGCGTCGGTGATGTGGTTGAGCGTGTCGCCGACGATGCCGTAACAGCGCTGCACGCCTGCCTGCTGCAGTGTCTCGATGATGATGTCGGCGACCTTCTTCTTGCTCATGGCCATCTCCGCGGATGTGGCGGACCGGCAAGCCCGCGCAAAACCCGATTGAATGCGCCCCTGCGAAAATTCGGGGTGAAGACTGGACGGCGAGAATGCTTTGCCCCAACGCAAAACGCCTGCCGTGGTTAGCGGCAGGCGTGTAGGTCCCAACGGAACAGAACGGCGGAGCTAGGCGCGACTGACTCCGGAGTCACCCTGCTCGAGCGGCGGTGCGGCGCCGGCCACGGCCAGTAGCGACTGCGCGTAACTATCTTCGATGCTGACGGTGGAGACTTCATCCCAGCTGAAGAAGGATGCTTCGCGCATCCATTCCGCATCGGGGCTGAGTTCCTGCATGTAGAAGCCGTCTTCCTCGACGCTGGCCAGGCGGCCGATGTAGCAGACTTCGGCCTCGTCCTCGCTATCCACGTGCACGCCGATCACGGGAGCTTGCGCACCCGCGGCCTGGATGACTTCGCGGATATTGTCCAGCGGAAACCCGCGCGGCGGCCGCGGCAGGATGTGCTTGAGCGCCAGCGCTTTCTCGAAGAAGGCGTGGTGCTTGTCCGGCGCTTCCAGTTCGGAGATGTCGCGATGGCGCATCACGTACATGCCGTCGTACGTGATGCCGTCGCCGACGACCCATAGCAGGAAGAATTCGCGTCCGACGCCACCTACGTAACCGCAGAAGCTGCCGTGTTCGAGCTCTTCACGCCACAGGCGAACCAGGGTCTGGGTCTGTTGCGCTTCCCGCAGCTGGGCGCGCTGGCCGGTTGTTTTCAGTTCAATGATGTTGCTCACGGGCACCATTTTATCAGATTGGGTCGAGCGGCTTGTTAGAGCCTGTTCACGAACAGGCCCAGTTTCGTGAGGCTAGAGAATGTAACGGCTGAGGTCTTCGTTCTGCACCAGTCCACCCAGTGTTTTATCCACATGTTCGGCGTCGATCTTGTAGCTTTCGCCGGATTTGTCCGCCGCTTCGTAAGAAATTTTCTCCAGCAGCCGCTCCATCACCGTGTGCAGCCGGCGCGCGCCGATGTTTTCGGTGCGTTCATTCACCTGAAAAGCCACCTCGGCCAGCCGGTCGATACCACTGTCGACGAATTCCAGGCCGACGCCTTCAGTGGCGAGCAGCGCGGTGTATTGCTTGGTCAACGCGTTGTGCGGCTCGCGCAGGATGCGCTTGAAGTCGTCCACGCTCAGCGCCGACAGCTCCACCCGGATCGGCAGGCGGCCCTGCAATTCGGGGATCAGGTCCGACGGCTTCGCCAGCGAGAACGCGCCGGAGGCGATGAACAACATGTGGTCGGTCTTGATCGGGCCGTATTTGGTAGAGACGGTCGAGCCTTCGACCAGCGGCAGCAGATCCCGTTGCACACCTTCGCGGCTGACGCCAGCGCCGCCCCAGTCGGAGCGCTGTGCGACCTTGTCGATCTCGTCGATGAACACGATGCCGTTCTGTTCGGCCGCTTCCATCGCCTGCGCGCGGATGTCGTCGTCATTGAGCAGCTTGCCGGCCTCTTCGTCGACCAGCATCGGCCGCGCCAGCTTGATCGCGAGCTTGCGCTGCTGGGTCTTCGCGCCGCCGATGTTCTGGAACATCTGACGCAACTGCTGGCCCATTTCTTCCATGCCCGGCGGCGACATGATTTCCACGCCGACATTCATGGCGAAATCCAGCTCGATCTCGCGGTCATCCAATGCACCTTCGCGCAACTGCTTGCGCAGCTTCTGGCGGGTGTCGGTGTCGATGGCCGGCGCCGTTGTCTGGGTATCGTGACTCCAGTCGGCGGCGGGTCTCTGCCGACGCGGCAGCAACGCATCGAGGATACGATCCTCAGCGCGATCCTCGGCTTGCGTGCGTACCCGTTTAGCCGCCTGTTCGCGGGTAAGCTTGTACGCCACGTCAGCGAGATCGCGAATGATCGATTCGACATCCTTGCCGACGTAGCCCACCTCGGTGAACTTGGTCGCTTCCACTTTCACGAAAGGCGCGTTTGCCAGCGTGGCAAGACGCCGCGCGATCTCGGTCTTGCCCACGCCGGTGGGCCCGATCATCAGGATGTTCTTCGGCGTCACTTCCTCGCGCATGCCCGGCTCCAGCTGCATGCGCCGCCAGCGGCTGCGCAGCGCCACCGCAACGGCGCGCTTGGCGTCGTGCTGGCCGATGATGTAACGGTCGAGTTCGTTGACGATTTCGCGCGGAGTCAGTTCGGACATGAAGTTACCGGGATGCTCGTGTAGAGGGGAGCGCACTTGAGTGCGCGAACGGCAGGCGATCGGGCAGCGTTGTGGATTTAAAGCTCTTCGATCGACACGTTGTGATTGGTGTAGATGCAGATGTCGCCGGCGATCTTCAGCGCCTTTTCGACAATCGTGCGCGCGTCCAGTTCGGTGTTTTCCAGCAGCGCAAGCGCCGCCGATTGCGCGAACGGGCCGCCGGAGCCGATCGCGATCAGGCCGTGCTCAGGTTCCAGCACGTCGCCGTTACCGGAAATCAGCAGCGAGGTGTCCTTGTCGGCGACCGCCAGCATCGCCTCGAGCCGGCCCAGGCGACGATCGGTACGCCATTCCTTGGCCATTTCCACCGCGGCGCGGGTGAGGTTGGTGCTGTGCTTGGACAGCTTTTCCTCAAAAAGCTCGAACAACGTGAACGCGTCGGCCGTGGCACCGGCGAAGCCGCCAAGCACGTCGCCCTTGCCGAGCCGGCGCACCTTGCGCGCGTTCGACTTCATCACGGTGTTGCCGAGGGTCACCTGGCCGTCGCTGCCGATGACGACGCGGCCTTCGCGGCGTACGCAGACGATGGTGGTGGCGTGAAAGCTTTCCATGGGAACTCCGCAGACGGTGGATGTCGCATGAGTTGGGGCCATCCCGAGCGAAATCCAAGCCGGCCAGAGTGCCGCCCAAGGCGGTTACTTACGCCGCGCGCGTGGGTGCGCCGCGTCGTAGACCTTGGACAAATGCTGAAAATCGAGATGGGTGTAAATCTGCGTGGTGGCGATGTCGGCATGGCCGAGCAGCTCCTGCACCGCACGCAGATCGCCGGAGGATTCCAGCATGTGGCTGGCGAACGTGTGTCGCAGCAGATGCGGATGGATGTGCTTGGGGATGCCCAACTGCAGCGCCAGCGCCTTCATGCGCAGTTGCACCGTGCGCGGGTTGATCGGCGCGCCGCCCCGGCCGCGGAAGACCGCGCTCTCGGCGTGTCCTTGCTGCCCAGCACCGCCCTGTTCGGCGGCCAGCGCGCGCAATGCCGTGATGGCGTGACGCCCGACCGGCACGATGCGGGTCTTGCTGCCCTTGCCGAGCACGCGTACTTCGCCACCATCGAGATCCAGGTCGAGCCAGCGCAGGCCGACCAGTTCGGACAGACGCAGGCCGCTGGAATAGAACAACTCCAGCATCGCCCGATCACGCACCGCGAGCTTGCCGCCACTGTCGGCCTCGACCAGCGCGCCGGCTTCGTCGACATCCAGTACCTGTGGCAGCTTTCGGCGCACTTTCGGACCGCGCACGCCAAGCAGCGGATCGTGTGCCAGCAGGCCTTCGCGAGTGAGCTGCCGAAACAGGCTGCGGCACGAAGACAAAAGACGCTGCAGGCTTTTCGGCGCCAGGCCTTCCTTACCTGGCTTGCCCCGGTGTTCGGTAGCGATGAACGTGCGCATCAGGTTGCTGTCGAGCGCATCGAACGAGGCAAGCTGGCGCTCCTGCATGAAGTGCAGCAGCTTGGCCAGATCGCGACGATAGCCGGCCACAGTATGCGGTGATGCCTGCCGTTCGCCGGCTAGCCGGCCAAGCCAGTTTTCGAGCTGGCGGTCGGGCGTTACTTCCGAATTAATAGACATCCCACGAGCGGGCCAGCGCCGCAGTGATCGTCGCGGAAATCATCTTCAGGAACAGCGTGCCCATGCCAGGCTGGAATCGATCCGGATCATGACTGCCAATCGCCAGCATGCCGTTGTCACCCAGCCGCATCATCGCGACCGAGCGGATAAGCGAGCCCTCGGCGCCAAACAACCGGCTCAGCTTGTCTGCACCCAGCCGTCCGGAAACCGGCTCGTTCTGATGCAGGAAATCGGCGAATTCCGGCAGCGCTTCGGGACCGGCCACCTGCTGCAACCAATCGGCACGCGGCAGTTGCGGTTCATTGCCGAACAGCACGAGGCGCACCTGCTCGGTGTGGAAGTCCGCACTGAGCTTGGCCACGATGCTGCGCGCGGTCACCTCCATCGTGTTGGCGCGCAGCAAGGCCACCGTGAGCGCATGCACGCGCTCCATCAGCTGTTCGTTCTCCGCGGCAATCTCGATCAGCTCGGCCAGCCGCCGTTCCAGCTCGGCATTCTTTTCGCGCAGGCTATGCAGCTGATAGATGGCCAGCGAGGACACTGGACCCTGATCGCGCGGCATCGTCAGTTTTGCAGCGAGCTCGGGATATTCGCTGAGGAATTCCGGATGGTGCTTCAGGTACGCGGCAACGACGCGAGCCTGGGTGGCGTCATCGAGCAGGGTGGCAGTCATGCGCGGATTACCTCGAACCGATGCGGGGGCGTGCGGGAACGCGCGCCGTCAGGCTGGAGTGTGCGATGGACGCGCCCGCGCTTCAACCCGGGGCTTGGTCCAGGTTCTCGGGAATCGGCCAGTCGCCCTCGAACGCGAATGCCGCCGGGCCGGTCATCCACAAGGTTTGGCCGGGGCCGGCCCAGTTGATCTGCAGCGTCCCGCCGGGCAGCTCCACCCGCACCTGATCGTCGACTTCGGCGCGACGATGCAGCACGGCCATCGCCGCGCAGGCACCGGTGCCACATGCCCGGGTCCAGCCAGCGCCGCGTTCGTGCACATGCAGTTGCAGATGGCCGCGATCGATCAGCCGCACGAAGCCGGCGTTCGCGCCTTGCTCAAAACGTGGGTGCGTGGACAACAACGGGCCGAGCTGCCGCCATGCGGGGTCGGTCAGGTCGTCCACCTGCACCACCGCGTGAGGATTGCCCATCGACACCGCGCCGATCTCCACGGCATCGGCAGCAAGCTCGATCCGGTATCGGTCAGCCGGATGCTGCGCCGTAAACGGAATACGCGCCGGCTCGAAAATGGGCTCACCCATATCCACCGTGACCTCGTTAGCACTGAGCAGGCGCACGGTCACTGGGCCGGAGGGACTTTCGAGCCGCACCGTGTCACCGATGCCCAGCGCACCTGCGCGATGCAGCCATGCGGCCACACAACGCACACCATTGCCGCATTGGCCCGACAGCGAACCATCGGCATTCCAGATCCCGTAATAAAACGCGCATGAGCGGTCGCGAGCGGGTTCCACGCTCAGCAGCTGATCAAAACCCACGCCGGTGTGGCGGTCACCCAGCGCACGGATCTGCGCGGCGTTCAGGAGAAACGCATCGCCTCGGCAGTCCAGCACGACAAAGTCGTTGCCGATGCCATGCATTTTAGAAAAGTGCAGCAGCATGAGATTGCTGTCAGGCGGCGAGGTCAGGACTGCGCGCTGGCCGGCACGGCGCTACTGCTGCCATACGCAGGCTCCGCGGTTTTCGCAGCGGGTGGAGTTGGAGCCACGGTGGAAGCTTTCGCCGGCTGCGGCTTGGGCGGTGCCGGCACCAAGGGGCCTTTGTTGCCGCAACCGGCAAGCGTAGCCAGAGCAAGGCAGAGCGGCAGCAGCAGGATCAAGCGGCGCATGGCGGTTTCCTGAAACAAAGTCGGCGAAGACGGGAGTAACAGTGACGATAGCCGCAGTATAGCGATGCGCGGCGATGGAGCCGCGGTATCGTGCAGCCGCCCCGTTATGATGCGTACACAGATCACGCATCCGCGGGACGAGGAAAGCCATGATGGATTGGGCCACGCTATTGCGCATGCCAATGACGGTGCTGCTGGTGCTGGCGGTGGTGTTCCTGCTGCTGACGCTGGTTCATCTGGTCATGTTGCGCCAGCGCCTGCATACCGGCCGGCCGCTGGCCGCGTGCTGGCGGGCGCTGCTGTGCCTGGTCTGCTTCGCGCTGACCCTGCTGCTGGCGGGTACCGGTTATGCGCTGCGTGGCTACCGGCTCCTCAGCGAAGAATCGCCGGTGGTCGACATCGATGCGCACATCCTCTCACCGCAGCGCTGGGCGCTCACCTTGAGCTGGCCCGATGGCAGCACGAAGCAGGTGCAGTTGTCCGGCGATGACTGGCGGGTCGAGGCGGTCGTGCTGAAGTGGAAATTGCCGGCGCTGCTAGCCGGGGTGCCACCGTTGTATCGGCTTGATCGGCTGTCGGGTCGCTATGACGATCCCGCGCAGGAAGCGAATGCCCCGCGCACGGTGATCAGCTTCCACGAAGCGGATGGCTTCGATCTGCTCAGCCTCAGCAAGCAGTATCCCCAATGGCTGCCGGAGGTCGATACGGTGTTTGGCAGTGGGGCGTTTCTACCGCTGGTCGATCAGGGCCACTACAGCATCAGCCTGATGCGCACCGGCGCACTGGTGGCGCGGCCGGACGATGCGACCCAGCAGAAGATCGGGGCACCGTTGGGCGGCTAGTGGTCGTGCGCGCGGAGCCTTGCGGCCTTCCCTTCGACTTCGCTGCGTTACGCTCAGCGCGAACGGTGCATACGCGGACTTCCACACCTTTCGCCCTGGATACCCCACCGTTCGTCCTAAGCGTAGCCGCGCAGCGGCGAAGGCGAAGGGCACGCGCGGGAAGTGCAGCCGACATCAGAACCAAGCTCCGTCAGCCCAGCGATTTCTCATAGCGCCAGGCATTCGTGCCGTCCTGGTAGTAACGCGGGTAGTGACCGATGTGGTGATAACCGTGGCGCTCATACAGGCGCACCGCGCCGGCATTGTCGTCACGCACTTCCAAACGCACGGCACGACAGCGACGTTGCCGTGCGGCCGTCTCGACGGCTTCGAGCAACGCGGCGCCGACCCCCTTCCCGCGCACATCGGGTTTGCTGGCGATCGAATACAGCCGCGCTACGCTACTGCCCTTGCGAAAGAACACCACCGCCGTACCGAGGAAGTTGCGATGGTTGGCGCTGGCCACCAGGACCAGCGCGGAGTCGCTGTCCAGGTGGCGGCGATATTGAGCGCGGCTCAGCCGGTCGCTGTCGAAAGTGTGATCTTCCAGCATCACCAGATCATCGAGATCTGAGGTTTCGGCGCGGCGCACGCGCACGCTGGCAGTAGCGGTAGCTGGATGCATGCTGGGGTGGGGAATCCTGCGTTGCGCGATGCGCAGCGTGGTGTCGGCGAGGGGAGGGGTCATTGGCACGCGCGGACTCTAGCAGCCAGTGACATCAAGGGCGCGTATTTTCGATTCCGCCGGAGCACCCTGTCCAAATCGCATTTATTCGGGCTTCAGCGCTTTCGCTTGTGCAACGCCGGCCCTGTGCCAAACTGCGCGCCTTGCGTATTCCGCCCCGTCACAGCGGGGGCATCCCGCCGTACCGCCTTGCCTGAGTGGTGCCATGACCCGTCTGGTCATCGTTGTCGAAAAAGCCTCTGACTGGGCTTCGTACTATCCGTCCGTCGACGTCATGAGCGCGATGGACTACCTGCGCGAGCCCGTCGGCGGCGACGACGAACGTACGCATGTGCTGAATCTGTGCCGCAGCTATAAATACCTCGGCACCGGCTACTACGTGTCGTTGCTGGCCGAAGCGCGTGGACATCGGGTGATGCCGTCGGTGCGCACGGTGAACGACCTGCGCCGGCGTTCGCTGTACGGCGTGGACATCGAGGATCTCAACCAGAAGCTGACCCATTTCCTGCCGGCCGGCGGCCGTGATACCACCGACTTCGGCATCCTGGTGTATTTCGGCGAGACGGCTTATCCGGCGCTGCAGGACCTGGCGCGGCAAGTATTCGAATCGTTTCCCTGCCCGCTGCTGCGGATCGAGTTCGAACGCGATCGCGTCTGGCAGGTCAGTTCGATCAAGCCGGTCGGTCTGCACACGCTGGACGACGCACAGGAAGACGCGTTCGCCGAAGAGCTGGATCGCTTCTCCAAGAAACTGTGGCGCAAACCGCGTGCGCGAAAGTTGTATCGCTACGACATTGCGATGCTGGTCGACCCGAAGGAAGCGATGCCGCCGTCGAATCGCAAGGCGCTGAAGGCGTTCATTGCCGCCGGCAAGCAGCTGGGGGTTGAGGTCGACCCGATCGGCAAAAATGATTTCCAGCGGCTGGCCGAATACGACGGCCTGTTCATCCGCGAGACCACCGCCAGCGACAACCACACCTATCGCTTCGCCCATCGCGCGGAGAAGGAAGGCATGGTCGTGATGGACGACCCCAGCTCGATCCTTCGCTGCACCAACAAGATCTTTCTCAACGATCTGATGGTGTCGCGCAAGCTGGCCGTGCCGCGCACGGAAATTTTGTATCGCGACGACAGCAAGGGCATGAAGGAAGTGGTCGCGAAGCTCGGTTTTCCGCTGGTGCTGAAGATTCCCGACGGCTCGTTCTCGCGCGGCGTGGTGAAGGTCGAGAGTGAGCAGGCATTGGAGCAGGCGGCCAGCAGTCTGTTCCAGCACAGCGCCCTGCTGCTGGCGCAGGAGTACGTCTACACCGAGTTCGACTGGCGCATCGGCGTGCTCAATCGCGAGCCGCTATACGCCTGCAAGTACTACATGTCGCGCGGCCATTGGCAGATCTACAACCATGGCGCCAAGGGCACCGCGAAAACCGGTGGATTCGAAACGATCGCGGTGAGCGAGGCGCCGGCTGAAGTAGTCAAGCTTGCGCTGAAGGCCACCCAGTTGATCGGCGACGGCCTGTATGGCGTCGACCTGAAACAGGTTGGCGACAAACCTGTCGTGATCGAAGTCAACGACAACCCGTCGATCGATGCCGGCGTCGAAGACGCCCATCTCGGTGACGCGCTTTACCTGCGGATCATGCAGGAGTTCCTGCGCCGCATGGAACGTAAACGGCAGGGTCTTGCCGTTTGATGTAGGAGCGCACCCTGTGCGCGATAGCGGCGCGTATCGCAAAACGCATAGGTAGGAGAGAGCGCAGCGAAGCCCAACCTACGTGAGAGCTACTGGCCCGACATCACTTCAATTCAATGCCAACCGACGAGGCGCGGTGCGTGGTGCCGTGTTCGCCGTAGCGTCAGCAGCTCGCGCGGCAACGTGGGTTCCAGTCCCAGCAGCGCTACCACTGGCGCGCCGATTAGCCAGAACGCCGGGCTCCAGCCGAGCAGATCGGTGTGCATTGGCACCAGGGTCGTCAACAGCAACGCACTGCCGCCAATGAACCACAGCAGGGCGGCGCCGAGCAGGCGTTGGTGATGGGGAAGCGCAGGGGAAAGCGATTTCGGATGCATGATGGGGTCCAGTGGCCGTTGGCAACTGCAGCCTGCGGCGCGCCCATCTCATAGGCTGCGACCCGTACCTGTGTGGGAGCGACTTCCGTCGCGATGAGCGTGCGGTAAAGCATCGCGACTGAAGTCGCTCCCACGAAAAGCCGGTTCCCGCAGGGCCGGCCTTGGCGCGAGTCGCAGCTTGTAGAATGACCAGCAGCACGCCCTTCGCGGCGTCGAAAAACCTGCCGGAAGCCGCATGAAACCAGCCCAGTTCGCCGTATTTGGCCATCCGATTGGCCACAGCCGCTCGCCGCAAATCCATCAGGCGTTTGCGCGGCAATTCGGAATCGAGCTGGACTATCGCGCGATCGATGCGGAGCCGGCCGGATTCGCGGCGGATGTGCGCAAGTTTTTTGCCGGTGGTGGCCGCGGCGCGAATGTCACGCTGCCGCACAAGGCTGCCGCGTTTGCGCTGGCGGACCAGCACAGCGAGGCTGCTACGCGTGCCGGCAGTGCGAACGTGTTGACCCCGCTGGCCGACGGTCAGCTTGCCGCACACAACACTGACGGCGCCGGCATGGTGCGCGATATCACCGAGCGTCATAGCGTGGATCTACGCGGTCATACGGCGTTGCTGCTCGGTGCCGGCGGTGCGGCGCACGGCGTTATCGGCAACGTGCTGGATGCTGGCGTGGGCAGCCTGACCATCGTCAACCGGTCGCCCGAAGCCGCTGACACGCTGGCTGATGCCATCGGCGAACCGGCACGCGTGCATACCCGTTACTGGCACGACCTGTCGGAGATCGGCAGCTACGACCTGATCCTCAACGCGACCTCCGCTGGCGTACTTGGCGTGTCGCTGCAGCTGCCGTTTTCCCTGGTTGGCGCCCGTGCGCTCTGCTACGACCTGTCCTACGGCGCCGCCGCCAGTGATTTCCTGGCCTGGGCAAAAACCGCCGGCGCGCGCTATGCCCTCGATGGTCTCGGCATGCTGCTGGAAACCGCCGCCGATGCGTTTGAACTTTGGCACGGCAAGCGGCCGGATACCGAGCCGGTCTACCAGTCACTGCGCCAGCAATACGGTTGAACGTGGTGCCTCACCTCAGACTTTCTTGCCGGGCCGGCTGCGGCGCCTGCTGCATCGCGCCGTCCATCAGCTCGCCGATCCCGGGCATGCCATCAGGCAAACCGGCCGGTGTGCGTTGTGTGCAGCTCACGGCAGACAACCGCTGCGCGATCTTCGGTGATCCGCGCCGCCCCGCCGTGTGCGGCAGCCTGCAGCCGGAGCCAGTGATGTGCGGTGACAACCAGGCCTATGCGCTCGCTTGGCTGACCGCATTGGAGACCGCTACCCGGGCCAACTGACCCTGATCGCGCGGTACCTCGATGGCGTTCACAACGGCGCAATGAAGGGGCGTGATAGCGTGCGCGGACAGGGGGCATCATCACGTGGGGGATTCACGCATGTTGCCAAAACGGTTTGCCTATCGCGGCCTGGTCTTCGCCGGGTTGTCTTTCATGTTTGCCTGCAGCGCATTCACCGCATCGGCGGCCAGTCCGCAGGGTTCGGGCAATGTCACCGTGGCCGATCCGACCGTGCCGCGTCCGCCCGGCAAGCCCTGCGTGGTGCAACTTTTCAGCAACGACACCTTCGACGATTACGCGACGCGGCCGTTCAGCTATGCGCCGCCCGCCAACTGCCACGGTCCCTGGGCCAAAGTCGTGTTGACCGCAGATTTTTCGGTCACTGCCGGCATTCAGTACGACCGCACGGCCACGATCTGGCTCGGCGGCGTGAACCTGTATTTCGGCAGTACCCAGGAGCCAAGCCCCACGCTGTCGCCGAGCTGGCACGTGGAGCGCGACCTTACCGATTACAGCGCGCTGCTGCGTCAAGCCGGACAGGGTCAGGCGATCATCGGCAACACCGTGAACAGCACTTATAACGGGGTTATTCACGGCAGTGCGCAATTGCTGTTCTACCCCGCGTCCATTTTCGCGCCGCCAGCGCAAGTGGCCGACGCGGTGTATCCGCTGGGCTCCGATCCCGTAGGCAGCACCGTCACGCTGACGACTCCCACCGATCAGTTGACCAAGACCTTGAGTCTGCCGCGCAATGTCGAACGCGCGTACCTGGACGTCTTTGCACAAAGCCAGAACGCCGATGAGTTCTGGTACACCTGCGTGCCTGACCAGTACGCTGCCGAAGTGGACGAATGCGGCGGCGGCAATTTCCGCGAGGCCGAAATCAGCATCGACGGCCAGCCTGCCGGCGTGGCGCCGATCTATCCGTGGATCTACACCGGCGGCATCGATTTCAATCTGTGGGAACCGACGCCCGGGGTGCAGACGTTGAACTTCATGCCGTACCGGGTCGATCTCACGCCGTTCGCCGGCGTGCTGAGCAATGGCGTGTCGCACCAAGTTGCGGTAAGCGTGGCAGGCGCAAGTAATTACTTTTCGGCAACCGCCAGTCTGCTGGTTTATCTCGATCCGCATGCGCGCCAGATCACCGGCCAGATCGAGCGCAACACGCTGGTCGGCCAGTCGCCGACGCCGACGATCGGCAGCACCTTGAACACGGATACGTCGGGCAACATCACCGGCGATATCACGACCAAACTGAGCCGGCATTTCGTCATCGAAGGTTATGCCGATACCTCGCACGGTCGCGTGCACAGCCAGGTGGAAGCGACCGTAGGTTTTGGCGACACGCAGGGTTTCGTCATCAATGCTTCGGACTATGAACAGGTGACCAGCCAACTCACCTCGGCCGATAGCGACAGCCGCAGCAGCATCGGTGGATTCGTCACCAACGAATATCGCGAACACGTGCGCTATCCGCTGCATCTGGACGTCAACGAACAGTTTGCGACTGACGGCAGTTTCACCCTGGCCACGACGGCGCATCAGGGCTATGAAAAGACCGATAAACACCTGCTGGCCGGTTTCACGCTGTATTCGGCGAACGTGAACAACAAGGTCGATGCCGTCGATACGATGGATTTCGACGCGAACGAAAACTACATCGGCCACAGCGGCCAACACAGCGCGCAGACCTTCAGCTTCAGCGATTCGCTGGGCGGCTGCTATCGCAGTGACGTAGCTTCGGTCAACAACCTGGTGTCCAGCTTCAACACTGGTTCGGGTTGCCCCGGCGGCAGCAACCATGTGTTCTGGTTTAGCCATCCAGACGGCTCGCCCGACAACGGCAACGCCATACCAGGCCTGTAATTGGCCGGCCGTCGCCGTCGCAAGACGGTGACGGTGCGTTGGCCCGCGAAGTCGTGAGTCATGGCATTGTCACAATCGAAGGTTAGCGTGCCACACCTGCCGAGGGCTTCCGATAACGGAAGCTCCTGTGTGCGGTCTCAGTCTGGCAGTACAGCCTCATGCTTCATTTTCGTGCTATCGCGTCTCACCGGCGCGCCTGGGCCATTGGCCTGTTTTTGATCGTGGCTGTGCTTGGCGGTACGTTCTGGTACATCAGGTCGGCCGCGGCGGCCGACGCGGCGGCGGGCGATGCCAACGGCGTGAACATCCTGCTGGGGCTTGCCGATAGCGCCATGCATGATGGTCGGCTGGTTGCTCCCGCCGGCAGCAATGTCTATGAGTTCTATGCCAGCGTCCTGCAACTGGATCCGCATAATCAGGTGGCGCTGGATAACCTGAAAAAGTCTTTCGTGCCCGCCTGCAATGAAGTGGAGCGAATGATCAATCCGACGGATCTGGACGAGGCGCAGCGCGAACTTTCCCTGTTGCGCGACTACGACCCCACCAACTACACGCTTGCCCTGCTCGGCGGCAAGCTCAGCGCACAGCGCACGCTGCTGACCCGGCAGCATGAGGCAGAGGCAGCCCGCATCCAGGCGCAGCAAGAAGCGGCCGGTACGCAATAATTATCTTGATCGAGCTTCAGTTTGTGGATAAGGCTGCTGACAGGCATCAACGCAAGAACGGGCCGGCTTTGCGTAGCAGCAGTTCAATCAGCTCGGGTTGCATGTAGTCGTAGTCATCGCGTATGCCAAGCACGATGACACGCTTGTCCTTGAGGTGATCGCGATGGCGCGACACCAGTCGGTGTCGATGTGCCGACTCCATCAGCATGATCAACTCGGCCCACTCCAGCTGTTCGACCGACAAGGGTGTGACAGCGTCGGCGGCTAGACCGGCCGAGTCCGTTTCCAGACCGGGCCACGTCGCGAACACTTGTTCGGCGGTGGGACTGCGCAGTCGATTACGGCTGCACACGAACAGAACGCGACGGGCGGCTTTCATTAAACGAGTCGTCGTCAGCTGCCCAGATAATCGTTCTTCAAGCGCACGTAGTGATCGGCCGAGTAGTGCAACTGCTCGACCTGTTTATCGCTGAGCAGACGCACCATCTTCGCTGGATTGCCCAGCCACAGCTCACGCTCGCCAACCACCTTGCCAGGCGGGATCAGACTGCCGGCTCCGACGAATCCATATTTCTTCACCACAGCGCCGTCGAGCACGCTGGCGTGCATGCCGATCAGGCAGTAGTCCTCGATGGTGCAGGCATGCACCACCGCCGCATGGCCAATGGTGACGCCCTCGCCGATCAGGCAGGGAAAGCCGGGGCTGTAGGGACCGGCGTGGGCGACGTGCACGATCGCGCCGTCCTGGATGCTGGTGCGTGCACCGACGCGGATGTAGTTCACATCGCCACGCAAAACCGTGCCCGGCCAGATCGACACGTCGTCGCCAAGGACCACATCGCCGATCACACTGGCCGCCGGATCGACGTAGACCCGTTCGCCAAGCCGGGGCATGACGCCCTTGTAACTACGCAATGAATTCATCCCTGCATTCTAGCGGCGGCCCGACCCGTTGATGTCAGGCGGTCGACTCCAGCACCTTGATCGTTTCCTGATAGCCAGCGTCGATCGCGCGTTGCCAATCCTTCCAGTCGAGCATGCCGACGTGCTCGAGGGGCGGCGTGATCAGCAGGTTGGCGAGTGCGCAGCAGCGTTCGCTGGTCTCTTCGCTGTTGACCATCGCGGCGCGAGTCAGGGTGGAGACGAGGCCGGGTCGGTCGTCCCCTCGATGCTGTTGCAGCAGCAGGCGCCACCACGGCGGCGTGGCGAATTCATCGATATGGCTGCGCAGCTCGATGCCGGCGCGGATGCTCACCGCCGTGATGTGGGCGACGCCGTCGTCGGCCATCACATCGGTCGGCAGGTTGTCCACCAGCGCGCCATCCACATACACATTGCCCTGATTCAGCACCGGTGGCAGCACGCCCGGGATCGAGCTGGACGCGCGCAGCCACAGCCACAGCGGCCCATGGCGGTGCACCACCCGGCCGGCGCCGGACAAGCTGGTGGAGACGCAGAAGAAGGGACGCTCCAGATCTTCGATGTCGATCGCGCCGAACGTGCGCCGCAGCATCGTCGCGGCGCGGCGGCCGCGGGTCAGCGCGATCAGCGGCAGGGTCCAATCGGACAGCGGTTTTCCACGCACGAACGCTTCGTGCAGGTTGTGCACCATCGTGTCGGTGTCCCACAGGTTCGCCACGCCGGCGCCGATGATTGCGCCAACGCTGGTGCCGCCCACCGCGTCGAATTCGTGGCCGGCCTCGCGCAACGCGCGCAGCGCGCCGAGGTGCGCCAGCCCGCGCGCGCCACCGCCGGCCAGCACTAGCCCGCGACCATGGCCGCTGACCAGTCGCGCCACGCGCGCGATGTCCGCATCGCCGCACAGATGATGGTGTTGCAGTTCGCCGCTGAACTGCGCGCGCCAGCGCCCTGCCGCACCGTGCATGACGCGATGCCCCGCGTGCAGCAGCAAGAGGTGCCGCGGACGGTGTTGCGCACGCGAGGGATGGCCCGGCGTCGCTTCCGGCCACGGCCGTGCCGGCTGGGCTGCCAGCGCAGGTAACAACAGTGCGTCCGCCTGACGCAGGCAGCGTTGGCGCCAGGCCGGGTCGCCCGTACTGTCCAGATAAATCACGAAGCGCACCTGCGCCTCGCGCTCGGCGAACCAGTCGCTGCCGCGGCCGGTGCCGTGCTCGGCGTCGATCACGGCGCAACTGCCGTAGGTTTCCAGCGCCTGCCCCAATTGCATGGCCAGTGCGCGCACCGGTACCCCCGGGTCTACTGGCAGGATCGCGAACGTGCGCGGCGTATTGGGCGTATCCGGCGTGTCGGTGTGTCGCTGGCGGCGCAACAGTCGCTCGATGGCCATCCGCGCCACGCCCAGCATGGCCTGCGGCTGCTGTTCGATCAGGGCCTCGAACGCGACACGATCCAGCCGCAGCAATTCGGAATCGCGCAGCGCGCGTACCTCGACGTGGTGCGGCTCGCCGCTGAACAGGCCCATCTCGCCCACACACTCACCGGCGGCGACCAGGTGGGTCAGTGTGGTCGGCCCGTCAAATACGCCAAGGCTGCCGCTGCGCAACACATACAAGGCGTCGGCAGGCTCGCCTGCCTTGAAAAGAGGCCGCCCTCCCGGCAGGCACAGCCAGCGCAGTTGTTGTCCCAGCGCCGCCCGAGCCGCATCATCGAGATGCGCGAACATGGCAGTGCGTCCGATCACATCGGCTAGGTCCGCTGGCAGCATGGCGCCGATGCTACGTCGGCGATGATGACAAAATGGATTTCAGACGTCGTCGCGCCAGCCGGCAACCGTCATACTTGATTTCGCCCCGCGCGATCTGCACGCTCGGCGCATTCAAGGAGCTTCCATGAGCCAAGACAACCCGCTGCTGGCCGACGACACCCTGCCCGCGTTCTCACGCATTCGTCCCGAACACGTTGCGCCCACGATAGAAGCGATCCTCGCGGACTACCGGGCCGGGATCGATGCATTGACGGCGCCCGGTGCGGCGCACGATTTTGCGAGCGTGATGCTGACCCAGGAGCGGCTGGAACAGCGACTTGCCCGGGCCTGGGCGCCGGTGGGCCATCTGCATTCGGTGGCTGACAACGAAGCCTTGCGCAAGGTCTACGGGCCGGCCGAGGAAGCGCTCACCGAGCACGCGATCGAACTCGGCCAGAACCGCGCGTTGTACGCCGCCGTGCAGGCGCTGGCCGATGCAGCGGAGTTTGGGCAGCTGCCGCGCCCTGAGCGCGCGCTGGTCGAGCATGCCCTGCGCGATTTCAAACTCTCCGGCGTCGCGCTGGAGGAGCCGGCACGCTCCCGCTATCGCGAGATCGGCGTGGAGCTGTCGCGGTTGTCCACCGAGTTCTCCAATGCGGTGCTCGACGCCAGCGAGGCGTGGCATGAACACATCACCGACGAGCGCGATCTCGCCGGTATTCCCGAATCCGGTCGCGCCGTGTTGCGTCAATACGCCGAAGACCAGAATCTGGACGGTTTCCTGGTGACGCTGAAACAACCCAGCGTGCAGGCCGTGCTCACCTATGCCGACAACCGTGGGCTGCGCGAGCGGGTGTATTGGGCTTATCAGACCCGCGCTTCCGACCAGGGTCCGAACGCCGGCAAGTTCGACAACAGCGAGCGTATCGAGAAGATCATGGCGCTGCGCCACGAGGCCGCGCAGTTGCTCGGTTTTGCGAATGCAGCAGAGGAATCACTGGCGACCAAGATGGCCGGCTCACCAACCGAAGTGCTGGACTTTCTGCGCGACCTGGCCGCACGTGCGAAGCCGGTAGCGCAGCAGGAACTTGCCACGTTGCGTGAATACGCCAGCACCGAACTGAAGCTCGACAATCTCGAGTCCTGGGACGTCGGCTACGCCTCGGAAAAGCTTCGCCAGCAACAATACGCACTGGACGAAGAACAGCTCAAGCCGTACTTCCCGCTGCCGGCGGTGATCGATGGCTTGTTCGGCCTCACCGGCAGGCTCTATGGGATCACGCTGGCCCCGCGCGACGATGTCGATGTATGGCATCCGGATGTGCGCTATTACGATGTACGCGACGCGGATGGCCGGGTGTTTGCCGGCGCTTACGTCGACCTTTACGCCCGCAACGGCAAGCGCGGCGGCGCGTGGATGGATGTTTGCCGAGCGCGTTTCGACGACGGTGCGCAGCTGCAGTTGCCGGTGGCGTTTCTCACCTGCAACTTTGCTCCGCCGACCGAGGGCAAGCCTGCGCTGCTGACGCATGACGACGTGCTCACCCTGTTCCATGAATTCGGTCATGGGCTGCATCATTTGCTGACCGAGATTGCGCTGCCTTCGATCGGCGGCATCGACGGGGTCGAATGGGATGCGGTTGAACTGCCCAGTCAGTTCATGGAGAACTTTGGCTGGAATCGCGAGGCGCTGGATCTGTTTGCGCGCCACGTCGACACCGGCGAGCGACTGCCCGACGAACTGTTCCAGCGCATGCTCGCCGCCCGCCACTTCCACGCCGGTCTGTTCCTGGTGCGCCAGCTGGAATTCGCATTGTTCGACTTTCTGCTGCATCTGGAATACGACCCTGCCGAAGGCGCCCGCACACTGGCCGTGCTGGAGAATGTGCGCAAGCAGGTCGCCGTATTGCATCCGCCGGCGTGGCAGCGTTTTCCGCATGGCTTCAGCCATATTTTCGCCGGCGGTTATGCAGCGGGTTACTACAGCTATCTATGGGCGGAGTTGTTGAGTACCGACGCGTTCGGCGTGTTCGAGGAACACGCTGGTGAAGGCGGGAGTGTCATCGACCGCGCTACCGGTGATCGCTTTCGCCGCGAAGTTCTCGCCGTGGGCGCGAGCCGGCCGGCACTGGAAAGCTTTATGGCGTTCCGCGGCAGGAAGCCGGAGCCGGACGCACTGTTGCGCAGTCACGGGCTGGTTTGATCTTGCGAACCAAGAGCGACCCCTCCCCAACCCTCCCCTGCTAGCAGGGGAGGGAGCACTGCTCGCCGAAGCGTGGCTCTTCCTCAAAACGAAAAAAGCCCGATGAAGCGGGAGGCTTTCCTTCAGGACGAAAAAAAGCTTGCTGGAGCGGGAGGCTTTCTTCAAGACGAAAAAAAGCCCGCCGGAGCGGGAGGCTTTCTTCAAGGCGAAAAAAAGCCCGCTGGAGGGGGAGGCTTTCTTCAAGACGAAAAAAAGCCCGCCGAAGCGGGCTTTTCAGATTCGCTAAAGTCCGTAAGGACTTAGGCGATCTGGACTTCCTCAGCCTGCAGGCCCTTCTGGCCCTTGGTGACGACGAACGTGACGCGCTGGCCTTCCTGCAGGGACTTGAAGCCCGTGCCCTGGATCGCGCGGAAATGCACG
>Ga0302313_10000550_pt1 | contig 32799 bp, 23 predicted proteins | sample III_Palsa_N2_2_FD_200454 | JGI IMG/M metagenome (GOLD analysis project Ga0302313, IMG submission 200454) | Peat permafrost microbial communities from Stordalen Mire near Abisko, Sweden - III_Palsa_N2_2 | ecosystem: Environmental > Terrestrial > Soil > Palsa > Peat permafrost | place: Sweden...
CCCGTGGATGGGATCGGTGAGGGAGGAGTAGTAGGTCTGATCGCCGAGGTCGAACTCCGCGCCGGGTGCAACCATCGTGGTGGCGCTTATGCGATCGCCGTTGTAGACGGTGATGCCGGGGCTGATGCGGAATCCACCGTGGAAGGGGAACCAGTCGAGGATGGTGGAGGCGCTGCGGAGCTTGATGGCACCGGTGATGGTCTCGCCATCGACGTTGAAGCTGGAGTTGTAGGTGAAAAAGCCTCCGCTGACGCGGAGGTTGAAGTGCTGGGCCAGGGGCGTTGCCAGGTCGAGATCGACGCCGGTGGTGGAGGCGTTGATCGAAGCCGCTAACGTGGAGAAGGCATGGATTGGTTTGCGGGCGATGACTTTGGGCTGCTCTGGAATCGTTTGCCCCGGTGCCGGGGTGGAGGCGTGCAGTGGTTCGGTTTCCGGGAGGGGGACGGGTTGCGGGGGGACAGCAGAGGGTGCCGGGTAACTGCTTGCTGGAAGAGGTTGAGGTGCCGGGGCAGCAGGAGCGGGGGGCGGCGTGTAGGTATAGGTGCCGGCGGGCGCGGGTTCCGGAGTTGGGGGCGCGGGCTGTGGGGGCTTGGGTAGCGAGGTGATGGGATGGACGGAGTTATCCGGCGGCGGCGTGTCGGCGCCGCTGATGCCAGCGGGAGCATTGGGGAGGGCCGTAATAGGCTGGGCTGTCTGGGCTTTCGTAGCTGCCGTAGACAGGATCCAGAGCAAAGACAGGGCCGTCAGGAGGCTCGGTCGGCGATGTTGCATGATGTCCTCTGTGCTGAGGTAAGGGGAAGCAAGGCCCAATGTGTGTAACGGTGGAGTAGAAGGTTTCACTTTATATGATGCGGAGATTGGAAATCCACATAGGTGACTGTTAATGGGGTTACCGCAGGCGAATCCTTTCTCGACACACGGCTTTTCGCATGGATAAATTGCACAGGCCCGCGGGCGCACATTAGGACAAAGCGGTGACAAAGCGATAACAACTCGCGCGCGACGTCTCTTCATACTCAGCAAGAACGCACTATCCAGAGTGCTACTTGAAAGGTAGATGATGAAGACCGCTTTGCCATGGATTCGTATCGCCGTACTGCTTCCACTGTTTTGCTTTGGAGCGTGGATATCTTTGGGCCAGACGCCGGGTACCGGCGCTATCTCAGGGGTTGTGTTCGATCCGGCGAATCGTGTGGTGGCGAGCGCCGAAGTCGTGACGACGAACGAAGAGACGCACGCCTCGCGTCATGTCACGACGACCTCTGAAGGCGTATACCGTGTGCCGCTGCTGCAACCGGGTTCCTACACTGTAACTGTTACGGTAGCGGGCTTTGCGACAGGCGTCGCGAAAACGGTACAGGTTACCGTGAGCGAGACGAGCTCTGTAAATGTGATGCTGAAGGTGGCGGGCACGAGCAGCACGGTGCAGGTTGATGGCTCCGAGATAGCCGAACTGGAGAGTTCTACGCTTGGTGGGCTGGTGGACCACGCGGCTATTGAAGCGCTGCCGCTTTCCAGCCGAAACTATACCCAGCTCCTTGGGCTTTCGCCGGGGGTTGTGGCCGACTTGCCGACGGCCACCGTGCTTGGCAATGGGACGCAGAATGTTGCGGCGAATGGAGGAACACCGACCGCGAACAACATCCAATTTAATGGCGTGGATGCGAACAATCTGCAAGAGAATTCGGCTGCGTCGTCGCAGAACTATGAAGTAGGTGTTGCGGTGCCGGCGCCGGACACGATTGAAGAGTTTCGCGTGCAGACAGCGAACTTCGATGCTGCGTATGGACGCGGCGCTGGCGCGAATGTCGATCTTATAAGCCGGGGCGGGACGAACCAGTTTCATGGCAGCGTGTGGGAGTTTGTGCGCAACAATCTGTTCAACGCTAACGACTTTTTTTCGAAGCATACGGGAACGGCACGTGCTGATCTGAAACAGAACGAATTCGGTGCGGCTACAGGTGGATACATCCGCAAGGATCGCACGTTTTTCTTTGTGGCTTACCAGGGGATTACGCAGGTAAACGGTCTTGGTAGTTTGAAGACCGTTGAGCTGCCCGAGTTCACCAGCAGCCGTACGGCCGCTGCGCTGGGTGCGCAGTTTTGTCCGGCGAACCATCTGGATAGCCAGGGCCAGCCGTCTCTCGGATATATGACGGCGGCCGGTGGAACACAGGTGGCGTGCGATGGCTCCAATATCAACCCGGTGGCACTCGCGATTCTGAATGCCAAGCTGCCGAACGGACAGCTGGCGATTCCGAATCCGCAGGTAGCACTTCCGCCGAGCACGAACACTGATCCGACAGACCAGCTTCCGCTGGGGCTATCGACCTTCTCGCCGCCTTCGCACTATCGTGAAGACCAATTCACCGCGAACGGAGACCAAGTATTGACCGCAAAGAATACGCTTGCAGCGCGGTTCTTTTATTCGCGTGCGACCATCGCTCTTCCCTTTGCGCCGAATGGAGAGAACCTGCCCGGTTGGGATACCGACGCTCTCAACCGGAACACCGACTTCGTTTTGACGGATACGCACCAGTTCAACGCCCGACTTGTGAATGTTGCGCGCTTTGGGTACATACGCTTCGATGGTCTGGTGACGCAGGAGAACCCGATCTCTGCGCAGGATGTCGGTATCGGTACGCCGACCGGCGTGAGTGGGTCGGGTTCGAATCTGCCGTTCACGTCGGTTGGAGGATTTACTTTCGGCGATGGAGGCACACCCACGGACTGGTCAGTGACGAACTCATTTATCTGGCAGGATACGGTGGCGCTGACGCACGGACACCATAACGCGCGGTTCGGTGTTGAAGCTAAGCGGCATGAGGTGGATGAGAACCAGCCACAGCAGATCGATGGAAATATAACGGCACCTAGTATTGATGACTTCTTGCTGGGCGAGAGCGCGGCACAGAATGGTAGTCCGTTGGGGCTAAGCAATCTATCGGGTAGCGGTGCGGGTGCGGGTATCTTTCGCAGGGACGAGCGTTACACGGACCTGGCGGCTTTTGTGCAGGATGATGTGAAGCTGACACGAAGACTGACTGTGAATGGCGGCCTGCGATATGAGATTTTTGGTTCCCCGGTCGAGACGCATGGGCGGTTGGCGAACTTCGATGCCAATACGGCGCAGATTGGTGCGATTCCGGCGACGGGGACGTTCCAGGGCTTTGTGGTGCCGTCGAATTTTCAAGGTCCGGTGCCGCAGGGAGTGGTGAAGAACTCATTCGCTGGCTTTTATAAGACACCTTATGGGGATGTCTCTCCGCGGCTTGGGTTTGTGTGGCAGGTGTTCGATCGGCCGGTGCTCGTGTTACGCGGCGGGTTTGGCATCTACTTTGATCGCCACTCTGGGAACGTGCCGGAGCAGACATTGGGGCAGGCCCCGTTTGCTTTCGCGCAAGGGAATTTTGGACCGCAGAATGGTCCCGCGACGCTGCAGAACCCCTACTCGCCGCTGCTGCCGTTGGCATCGAGCTTCCCGGTGTTCAGCCCGCTCGTGACGGGGGGATTCCCTTTCATCGAAGGCACCAATCCTCATCTGCTGGATGGAAAGACCTATGAGTACAACCTCAACATGCAGTATGCGTTGGGACGTGACTACCTGGCGCAGCTTGGCTATGTTGGATCGCAATCAACGCACCGGTCGGGGCAGGTTGAGTTCGATCAGTCACTGCTGGCTAGTCCGCAGAACCCTGTGAATGGAGAGACGACCAATACGTCGAACAACGTCGTTGCTCGTATGCCTGTGCAGGGGGTAAGCCCGGGTTCGCTGTTTACTGACTCAGTGTTCGAGGCCAACTTCAATGCGCTGGAGGCCAGCCTTACGAAGCGCCTACAGCATGGCTTTCAGATGCAGGCAAGTTATACATGGTCGAAGAATCTCGATGAGGTGAATGGCGAAGGCGGTCTCGACACCTTTGAACTACAGCTTCCGACGAACAATCAACATACGCTACGGCAGTCTTCTTATGGACCAGCGAATGATGATCGCGATCAACGCCTTGTGTTGAATTTTGTATGGTCTGCGCCGAAGTTTGCAACGGCGCCGCGGGCGGCGCGCTATGCACTCTCCGGCTGGCAGTTTTCGGGGGTTGCGTTGATTCAATCGGGTGCAGCACTTAGTGTCTACGACGGCAATGCGGGTTCTGTGTATGGCTTGCTCGGCGGTGAGGTGCGAGCGGAGGTTGCGCCAGGTGTTCGACGCGCGACGACAGGGTCGCTATTCTCGCGTGTTGTGGGTGGGCCTTATCTGAATGCGAATGCGTTCATGCGTGCGCCGGAGGTGGCAAATGGCGTGACGATTGCTGATGAAGACTTCGGCAACAGCGGCGTTGGCATCATTCGTGGGCCGGGTCAGCACAATTTAGATCTGGCGGTGGAGCGGCAGTTTCGAGTGTTGGAAGGCAAGAATCTTATCTTTCGCGCAGAGTCGTTCAACCTTACGAATACGCCGCAGTTTGGCAATCCGAATACTTCGCTGGGATACGGCAATCCGTTGATGCCTGCGGTAGCCGGCCAAGGTTTCGGATTGATCACAGGCGAGCAGGGTGGTCCTCATCCGCGTATTGTCCAGCTCGCAGCGAAGTTTCAGTTCTAACGACGGAAAGGAATGACGATGACGGTTCTAGAGATCGAGGCGGCGTGCAATCTTGCGGAGCCACCAACGTCTTTGAGGGGGCCACTGGAGCTTCCCCCACTCACATTGGTGAAGATGTTCTATCCATATGGGTTTCCGATGGAGATCAGGACGAATGCTGTTGAAGTGCTTGATATGGCGGAGCGGCTATGGGGCGGATTCGCCCCGCAGCATGCGACAAAGCTGATCGTCTCTGAGATTCATATCACGGATGGTGAGACGCTGGTATTTCCGCAGTCACCGACGTATCGCTTCGCCAGACCACTGTTCACGTGCATCGTGGATGGATGCAATTATGTGGTCTGTGACCTGGAGCGTGGGCACTCTTATACGGTTATGACACGTGGCATGCTTGAGTCGGCGCTTTATGTGGAGTACTTCTTCATGATGGTGCCGCTGTGTACGCTGCCTGTGAAGACCGTCCATGCGGGTTGTGTCGCTCTGGATGGGCACGGTGTGATGCTTTGCGGTGACTCGGGTGCGGGGAAATCTACGCTGTCCTATGCGTGTGCCCGGGTCGGATGGGAATATGTCTCTGACGATGGTTCGTACCTGCTGGATTGCGAGAGACGAATCGTCGCGGGGAACTCGCACCAGGTAAGGTTGCGTCCTTCGGCGGCGGATTTGTTTCCGGAGATACAGGGGATTGCTGCGACACCGCGCGCCGCGGGCAAACCCTCGATAGAGTTCTCGACTGTCCCTATGCAACACGTGAAGCGCAGGACGAGCGTGCAGGTAGACCATATTGTTTTTCTAAACCGCAACTCCGGATCGCCACCGATGTTGATGCCGTATCGCAAGGATGTTGCGAAGCTATATATGAATCAGACAATCTTCGGGACGGAGGAGGCATCTCTCAACCATGCAAGATGTATTGACCAGATGCTCGCTGCGGACGTCTATGAACTTCGTTACACGGACCTGGACTGGGCTATCGACAGACTTCGCAGGCTTGTGCTGGAGCGTCAGTGATGGAGATGGCTCCGCCGGCAGAAGAGACTGGTGGAGTTGGTGCCTCCTTTTGGAGACGACCCCTGGGCTGGTTTGCGGAGAACAACTTCCGCAGCGAGTTCTGGGTGTATTTCTGTGCGGTATTTTTCTTCGATGCGGGCTTCTGCATATTTTTTTTCCTCTTCAACCTCTACCTGCTCGATCTACACTTCAACGAACAGACGATGGGCTTGATCGGTGGCGCGACCACGCTGGGTTCGGTATTGGCTACCTTGCCGGCGGGAGTGTTAGTGAAGAAGATCGGTATACGGCCGATGCTTGTCTTCTGCTATGTCGCTGCGCCACTGATCTGTGCAGGGCGGTCGATGTGGATGTGGTTGCCCGCTCAGTTTGGCATGGGGTTTCTGTCGGGGGCTGTGCTCTCTGCCGGTGGTGTTTGCTACCTGACGACGGTTGCGCGTTTGACCAACGAGAAAAACCGTACGGCTGCTTTCAGTCTTGTACTTTCGGCGAGCCTGGGGACGAGCACGCTAGGCGGTATCGTGTGCGGGTATCTGCCGAAGTGGCTGGCATCGGCGGGGAGTCTGATGCCAGCTGCGGCGGTGAAACAACTTATACTCTTGCTCTCCTGTGGTGTTGCGCTGCTTGGGGTGGCACCAATCCTGCGTCTGCGAATTCCCTCAGTTCGACGTGAAGAAGATACAGAAGCGCCAGCAGGAGATATGCGGTTCTGGCGTTGGCGGCCATCGCCGTTTCTGATGCGCTACCTGCCATTGATGACCCTGTGGTCAATGGTGCTTGCTTCGTTTACGCCGTTTGCCAATGTGTACCTGGCCACTCATTTGCATGTCCCCATGGTGCGCATAGGAGTCATATTTTCCGTTGCTCAGATTATGCAGTTATGTATGGGTCTGATGACGCCACTCGTCTTTCGGTGGCTGGGAGTGGTGCGCGGCATTGTGACCATCCAGGCCGCTACAGGCGTGGTGCTGGGGGCGCTGGCATTGACGCACGATGTCCGGTTGGCCGTCGTGCTGTATCTGGTCTTTTCCGCAGTGCAGTGGATGAGCTCGCCCGGACTCTACAACCTGCTGATGAGTAGGACACCGGATAGCGAGCGTGGGACTGCGGCGGCAATGACGCTCTTCTGCAGCGCAGTCGTCAGCTCCGCTGCGACCGCAGGGTCGGGAGCCTTGTTTACGCGCGTTGGTTATCCGCCGGTATTGCTGGGCATCGCTGCCCTGGCGGTTTCTGTGGCTCTGCTAATGCGTTTTGTGGTTCTACCTCAACCCAATGAACTAGCGACGCTGATACCGGTTGAGGAAGCACAGGTCTAAAAAATGGGAGACATATTCGATGCGTAGAAATATGGGTATTGCAATAGCTCTATTGATCGCGGGCTCAGCGCCAGGACCTGCGATGCAGGCGCAGCGAGTTGAGTTGTTGTGCCATCGGACAGCGAACAAAGATGTGCCGGAGAATACGCTGGAGTCGCTGGAGCAGGCCGCGCTGCTTGGTTGCGATGTCGTAGAGATCGACTTGCGCCGCACACTTGATGGAAAGATCATTCTTAACCACGATGGTTTTCTTGAGCGACTGACAGATGGCAGCGGCGAGGTAGAAACTACTTTTTACGATGACCTTCGCATGCGTGATGCCGGTTCCTGGATGGGGGAGCGCTTTGCAGGTATCCATGTAGTGCTGTTTGAAGAGGCTCTTCGCCTCGCGCGGGAGCGGGATACCCGGTTGATTCTCGACATCAAGACAAAGGGCATTGGAACGGATGTGTTGCGGATTCTTGAGCGCGAGGGGATGTTGCATCGCGTGCAGTTTAACGGCGAGTGGGACGATGTGAAGAAGCTTTATCCCGCCGGGACCGATGCAGGAGATGGAAGAGCGTGGGTGCAGCCGGGAGTTACCGCCGCACAGGTGAAGGCATACCACGAGCAGGGCAAGGCGGTCATCGCCAATTTTTCCGCGAACGAACACGAGATGGACCTCTTCGGAATGAAGGCTGCAGTGGCCGCAGGAGTGGACGGACTTAACGTCGACTATCCGCGCTTGGGTGCGGATGCCGTCGGACGTCCTGTTGAGGAGAAGCTGCGAACTCTTGAACACAGTGCGGAAGTTGGTGATACAGACGTACGTGTCCGGGCGATTCTTGAGTTGTCGCGATATCGCGGATTTTCGCTTGAGCCCCAGTTTTTGCGCTGGTTGACGGATGAGAATACGCAGGTATCGCGTGCCGCGGCGCTGGCCCTGGTTGAGGCACGTCCGCAGACGATGACAACCGCGTTTCGTGGCGCACTGCAGTCCACACATGCAGATGTGCGAGCCAATGCGGCATGGGCTCTCGGAGCAATGCAGGAGCCGTCTAGCCTCCTGCTGCCGATGTTGAAAGATAGCGATCCGGCGGTGCTGCAAGAGAGCTTGATCGCACTATCGCATATGCGGGGCGATGTTCCGGAGAAACTGCTGGAACCACTGCTTGGGAATGTCGACCCCGCCGTGCGAGGTGCTGCGGCGGTTGCGCTGGCACGGCATCAGCCGCAGGCCGCCGAGAAGGTATTGCCCGAACAGTTGAGCCACGAAATCACTGCGGAACGCGCGATCTATGCAGAGCATGTGCGTGCCGGCGGGGGCAAGTTCTCGCAGCCGGAGATCGATCTAATTGTCGCGTCGTACCGCTGCCAGATGGAGATACTGCGAGCACTGAACATCCTTGACAGTGCAGTAGGAACGCATGCTCTGGAGGCGCAGGCCTTTGGGCCGACTGAGGATTATCTGCAGCCGAACAGCATGGTTGCGGCGTTCGACCTGTGGGACAGAGTTAGTTCTGAACCCGGGGCAGTTATGCAGGCGCTCGCTTCAAAGCAGGTGCAGCAAGCCAATGGTGCGGAGTGGGAGTTGATCCACGCCGGCGCAGGCGTATTGCCGCAGGTGCGTGCGGGCCTTCACAGCGAAGATCCTGCGGTTCGCAGACGGGCGATGCAGATCGTTGCATGGCAGGGGGATGCTGCCTCATTGATTGCTCTTCACGTCATACAGGCTGAACGGGGACCGGATGCAGAGGTCGCGGCATGGGCGATCGCAAAGATAGAGAGTCTGCAGCCAGGATCATAGGGGATGGCTGCAGACTCTTCTTTAAATTCGCCGCTTGTTCGTTATGGATTTAAGAAGTGTAGCAATTCCTGTTCGTCGTGCTGGCTGAGCGACGCTCGAACACGCATGTGCAGCACTACCGTTCCCGAGATGCGTGGCGAGAACCCATCGGGTGCTGTGTGACAGCGCGAGCAGTGCTGGGCGAAGATGCGCTCACCGTCGCTTCCGTAGCCCGATTTGTGGGACGAGCCCTTCGAGCTCTGTTTCGCCGGCGTAGTTGCCGGTGCTGGTGCCGGCGCCTGGGTTTGCAGCGCAAGTAGCGGCGCAGCCAAGGCGCTGAGAAGAAGGATGGGGACGAAAGACCGCATAGAATTTGACTGAGGCATAGCTATTTTCCTTTCCATGCTGGGAAGAGAAAGCGATAGACGATGCCTGTCTCCCAGATATTGCGGTTACCGGTGGAGGCGAACTGTCGCGCGTAGCTGGTGAGGATCCTTGTGTTGTGCGGCAGGTTGTAGTCAAGGCCAAAGTCGACGCGCTGTGTATTGACAGAGGCTACGTTGTCGCTGCCGAGGTTATTGATCCGGAATACCTGTTGCATGCGGAATATCGGCTCGATGCGGCCGATCCAGCTATCGAGACCGCCAAAGGCCTGCGTACGATAGTCGGCTTCGGCCCAGTAACCTTGTGCGTGTTGGCCCCGAGCATACTCGGAGCGCAGGCGGAAAGCGGTATCTTTGGGCTCCCACCAGGCGTGAGTTCCGATGAAGTTTTCCTGTGTGCCCTGCAGCAAGCGCCCGTAGGACACACCGATCTCCAAACGGCTATCCGTGAGATAGAGACTGGCGCGACCGCCGGTGGAGCGCTCGGAGTTGAACTGCACATTTCCGCTTCGTGCTGAGAAGTATGCGGTGTAGTCGATCGAGTACTTGTTGCGGGAGATGGCGGATCCGCGTAGTTCGCCGCCCAGGCCGCTGGCCGAGGACATCAGGCCAATTCCACTGATCAAAGGGCCATCCTGCAGATTGTTGATCCAAATAGGTGTCAACCGCTCGTTGTACGTGCCGAAGGGTATGAGAAAGTCTCCGCCTACAACCGTGAGATGGGGTGACGCGATGTAATCGGCCTGCAGGTAGGTATTACCGATGAAGTGGGTATGGTCGTAGCCCGGTATGTCCCCTCCGTTAGGAGCGAAGGTTTCAACCAGTGTTGCACGCCCCTCGATGAGAACATGAGGGCCAATTGGCGCCGCTAGTAGTGGTTGGATGGTTGGTTCGTAGCTCGTTTTGCCAGCTTTTGTATCGGTGAGAAAGCCCACACCGCCTGAGAGCAGTGGTGTGTCCTGTGCTGCCGCATGTTGCGTAAGCAGAAGCGCGGCGACGGCAAGAGCGACGATCGTCATTCGTCGCGCAGGCGCAGAGAGGGAAGAGATCGGACTCGACATAACTGCACCTTATCGGCGTCGCATGCGCGATGTGTCTCGGGAACATCTTCTCTTTGTCAGAGGATTGTCATCCAGGACGATTCATGCGTTAGGGGGAAGACGGTGACAATCGACTGACAGGGAGGTGACAAGCGACGCGGGCGCTCTGGCTACAGTCGGGACTGTCGGGTTACAAAGGGCATTTGCTGTGAACACTACTACGAACAATCCGGAGCGATTTCGCATTAGCCGCGTGCAGCAGATGCGCGAGGAGTTTCTGCTTGCGTTCTGCGACAGTACGGCGCTGGAGAGCTGGCTTCTGCGGGATTTATCTGGCCGCGATTGGAACAAACTGCTTCACTGGCTGGATACCAGCGGCCTTGCACTTTATTTCTATGACCGCCTGAGAGAGCTGGATAGGATCAATCTTCTCCCCCGGGCCGTGCGCGAACGGCTGGAGCAGAATCTTAGCGACAATACAGAGCGCATGAGAGGCATGCTCGCCGAGCTTGACGCGATACAGCAGGATTTGCTGCGTGCAGGTGTGGGTTATGCCGTGTTGAAAGGCTTCTCGCTGTGGCCGCACTCGGTTCCGCACCCGAGACTTCGATCACAGCTTGACATTGACTTTCTCATCGCCGTAAGCGGGATCGAAAAGGCGATACAGGTTTTGAAGGACCGTGGATATCACCTCTTCGCGCACAGCGGCAATAGCTGGGAGTTCAAGAAAGGCCAGATGCGTGAAGCATCGCTGAAGACCCTTTACAAGCCGGTTCGCTATGGTTGTGTTGAGTTGCACGTTGCTGCCGATCGCCGGCGAGACGCCATGTTGGATCGTTCGCAGACGATCGAGTATGAGTCCGTGCGTATGCCAGTGCTTTCGGATGCCGATCTGTTCCTCGGCCAGGGGCTCCACGCGTTCAAGCATATTTGCAGCGAGTCTTCGCGTGCGTCGCATCTGTTGGAGTTCTGGCATCACGTGGTCGCGCGCCGGACGGATACAGCGTTTTGGCGAGATTTGCGGCTGGTGGCAGAGCCCTTTTCGCGAGCATCTATTGAGCTTGGGGTTGTTCTGCTGATTGCTACGCAACTTATGGGGGAGTTTGCTCCGGATGCTCTCACCTCTTGGACCGTTGACAGGCTTCCTCCCTATGCGCGTTTGTGGGTGGAGCTTTACGGTCGACGTGCTGTGTTAGGTGGAAGTCATGGCAGCAAACTTTACTTGCTCCTGCAACGTGAGCTTGCGGCCGACGGAGCGCCGGCTTCGCGCAGCGTGGGACAGGTCCTTGTACCGCGGAGTCTGCCCACGCTAATGAGCTACAACCCGGGCGGGGAGTCACTGGCCGATCGGCTGGGGCGGCATCGTATCCAGCTTCAAGTTTTGTACTACAGGCTTCGCTTTCACGTGTTAGAAGATGTTCGATATCTCCTCCATGCAGCGCGCTGGCGGAACCATATGGCGAGGCTCGGCCGGCCACAACCGCAGCGCTTATTTTCGCGTAACAAAGGAATGACAATTCGCTGACCCACCTATGACACAGCGAATATCCAAGCTCCTTACGGTTAAGAGAGTACGGGAGAGTAGAGAAATTCTCTCGTCGGGAACCGGTGATGTGGATGCCAGCAAGTCAGAATCAGTACGCGTTCGTGGATCGCCCCAGCAGAGGGCTAAGGACTCTCTGGAGCCTTGTGACGGTTGCAGGCATGATCGTTGCACTCTGTAAAGTTGGGCAGGCACAAGGAGCTTTTGCGCCGCCCCCCACGCAGAGCGCGTCGCAATCTTCTTCCGACGGACCCGGCAGCAACTCGACATCGCTGTCCAGTGATGGGACGGGTCCTGCACAGGATGGAAATAGTTCGTCGACCCTAGGTGGCGCGACTGCACCCCTGCACCTTTCCTCGAACCAGATCATTCAGATTCTCGAGCAGAGCCCTGATCTTGTGGTTGAGGTCAAGTCACAGGTGGCAGACCATTTGCAACAGGAGGGAACACCTGTTGATGCAAACGATATCTCGGATGAGATGCTCTATGGCCAGATTGCGACGAATGCCGAGTTGCGTTCAAGCATTTCAATGTTTTTGCAGGCGCGTGGATATGTTTCGCAGGATGACTTGCAGGCCATGGGCTCCAGCGTGGGAGCGGCAGGGGAGAGTGGACAATTTCCTCTGCGTTCTCCCGGTCTGCGCGGAGATAGTGGCGCCGGCCTGACTGCTCTTGACGCAGGAGCGGGCGCTGGTCAGCTTCGGCTGGATAGCTATGGCCAGCCAATGTTTCCTGATCGGAGTATGAGTGCTTCCGGCGCTCGTGCGAATACGCGCGACCATGAGGAGACAACTGCTTCGACCGATACGCCAAAAGTGCTGCGCCAGCCCGCGCCCTACAACCTTGAATCGATGAGAGACCTATACGCGCAGATTCCGGAGCAGACGGCGAAGCTGAAGCGCTTTGGCTCGGAGGTCTTCACAAACCGCAACGCCTTCGCCGTGGGAACGGGCATCGCGAGCCGCGATACTCCACTCGATGTTCCTCTGGGGCCAGACTATGTCGTTGGCGCGGGGGATACGCTCACGATCAATCTTTGGGGTGGAGTGACTCAAAGCATCACGCGCGCAATCGGCAAAGATGGCCGTGTGCTGTTGCCTGAAGCGGGATCGTTGCAGATCGCAGGCCTGTCTCTGCAAAAGGCGGAGGCGCTCATCACCAGCGCGCTCAAACCGCAGTACAGAGATGTGCAGGTGTCGGTGACAGTCTCGCGACTGCGGTCGGTGCGTGTGTATGTCACGGGGGATGTGCAGCGACCGGGTGGCTACGATATAAGCTCACTGGCTACGCCACTCAGCGCGCTTTATGCCGCCGGTGGTCCGACGACTGTCGGCTCGCTGCGTGTGGCGCGCCACTATCGTGGCCGGGAACTTGTCGAGGAGATAGATCTTTACGAATTCCTTCTACATGGTGTGCATGGTGTGGGTAGCCACTTTGAAAGCGGAGACACACTGTTGGTGCCTCCGGCAGGCGCGCAGGTAGCGGTCTCTGGCGCGGTGAAGCGCCCGGCGATCTATGAGTTGAAGGCCAGTGAATTGAAGCTTTCAGAGCTGCTTGAAGATGCAGGTGGCCTGACTGCAGCGGCAGCGTTGGATCATATTTCGATTGAGCGCATCAATGGCGACGCGGAACGCGAGACCATCACTCTGAAGGCGTGGGGCAAGAAGGATGGCCGCGCAGCGATCGATGCCTTTCAGGTGAGGGACGGAGATCGCATCCAGGTTGCGCCGATCCTCCCCTATAGTGAGCGCGTCATCTACTTGCAAGGCCATGTGATGCGTCCTGGACGCATGCCTTACACCAATGGCATGAAGCTCAGTGACGTGTTGCACAGTTATCACGATATGTTGCCGGAACCGGCGGCTCACGGTGAGATCGTAAGGCTTGTGCCGCCTGATCTGCATGCGGAGACAATCGAGTTCGATATCCCGAATGCGCTGATTGGGAATACCAATCCAACGTTGCAGCCGTTCGATACTATTCGCATCTTCGGGCGCTATGAGGTTGATGCGCCCAAGGTGGCGATTCACGGTGAAGTTCTGAGGCCGGGGAACTATCCGCTTTCCGCGGGAATGACGGCAGCGCAGTTGGTGCGCATGGCGGGCGGCTTCAAGCGGGACGCACTCTTGGAGAGTGCTGATCTGACGAGCTACGGCATCGCGAATGGAAACACGGTTGCGGGAACACTTTCTACTGTGCGCATTGGGGCTGCGGTCAAGGCCGGCGATCCAGGTGCTGATGTTGCGCTGAAGCCGGGTGACATCCTTACGATTCACCAGATCACTGGCTGGAACGATATTGGAGCGGCTGTCACGATCGAGGGACAGGTACGCTTTCCGGGAAGCTACGGCTTTCAGGAGGGGGAACGTCTCAGTTCCGTGTTGCGCCGTGCGGGCGGAATGCGTGGCACAGCGTATCCCGAGGGAGCCGTTCTCGTGCGGGAGCAGGTGCTTGAGCTCGAGCAGAAGAGCCGTGATGAGCTTGTGCGGCAGATTGAGACGAACTCCGCGGCGGCGCGTCTGTCGCCCTCGCTTGGCTCAGGAGATACTGCTTCAACGCTTCAACTCATCAAGGCGCAGCAGGATGAGGTGTTGTCGGAGTTGAAGAGTCATCCTCCGGCCGGACGGATGGTAGTGCACATCACCGCCGACATCGATAGCTGGGCGAATACGCCGGTAGACGTCGAGCTGCGCCGTGATGATGTGTTGACGATCCCGAAGCGTCCGAGCTTTGTCCTCGTGACAGGACAGGTCTATAACGCAACGGCACTGACGTTTAGTCCAGGCAAGACCGCCGGCTGGTATGTGGCCCATGTTGGTGGCGCCAACAGCACTGCCAACCGAAAGGAGATCTTCATTATCCGGGCAAACGGCTCCGTTGTTGGGCGTCGCTCCGGTAGCTGGTTTGAAGGGGATGTGCTCTCAACACGGCTCGACCCTGGAGATGTCGTTGTCGTACCGCAGAAGATTATCGGCAGCTCGCTATTTTGGAAGAATCTGCTGACTGCAGCACAGCTCGCTTCATCCATAGCGATTACCGCCGCTGTGGCGAGTCTGTAAGGGGGACACGTGGCAACGATGGCTGCAGTTGGTTCGTCAACACGCGCAAAGCAGCCTGTTCATTGGGCCGCCCGGTTGCATCTGCTCTGGAGGCATCGACGTATGCTGCGGCGCGTCGTGATGATCTCGTTTTTGTTGGGCCTCGGCATTGCGTTTGTTCTTCCGAAGCAGTACACGTCATCCGCCAGCATTATGCCGCCGGAGCCGCAGGGTTCGGGCGCAATGATGTTGGCCGCTCTCACAGCGCGCAGCGGAGGCCTGGGCTCATTGGGCGGTCTTGCGGGCGGCCTGTTGGGGGAGCACAGCAGTACGGCACTCTTTATCGACCTGTTGCATAGCGGAACCGTAGGGGGGAATCTTGTCAGCCGATTCGACCTGATGCGTGTCTACCATAAGCGATACAGCTCCGATGCCGAGAAGAGGCTGACGAGCGCGACTGCTATTACTGATGATAAGAAGAGCGGGGTCATCACGATCAAGGTGCAGGATCGTGACCCGGTGCGGGCGCGCGATCTGACACAGGGCTACCTTGATGAGCTGAACCGGCTCGTCACTCAAACGAGTACATCAGCGGCTCATCAGGAGCGCGTCTTCATTGAACGGAGATTGCAAGGCGTCCAGGGCGACCTGGAGCATGCGCAGCTTGCTTTGAGCGAGTTTTCAAGTAAAACCAACACGATAGACATCAAGGAGCAGACGCACGCGATGGTCGATGCCGGCGCGCGCGTGCAGGCGGAGATGCTGGTCGAGCAGTCGAGCCTGCAATCACTGCGTCAGATCTATGGCGATAGCAACGTGCGCGTGCGGGAGACGCAGGCTCGCATCGCCTCGCTACAGGGGGATCTCGTCAAGATGACCGGATCCAGTGAGCCGCTTGCCGCGTCGCAGGGCGAATCTTCCAACGCGGACGGTAAAGACGAGCTCTATCCACCTTTGCGGCAGCTGCCGCGGCTGGCCGTTCCGTATGCAGACCTCTACCGGCGTGTGAGAGTGCAGGAGACGGTCTTCGAGCTTCTTACGCAGCAGTATGAGCTGGCACGTCTGGAAGAGGCTCGGGATGTGCCTGCTGTCCGTGTCATCGATATGCCCGGCATCCCGGAAAAGAAGTCTTCTCCGCATCGCCTGCTGTTGGCGCTGTTGGTGACATTTCTATCATTTTCAGCTGCGGCCTTCCTGGTGCTGATTAGAGAGCATTGGCAGCATGTGCCCGAAGAGGATGCACGTCGACAGTTGCTTGCAGAAGTTCTAGCTTCCTCGGGGTGGCACGTAAAAGTCCCAGTCAATGTGGAACGAGGTGGTGCATGAGAGAGCACCTCGCTAAAGGGATATACGGAGTAGTTGATTATGTGTCATATCCGCTGGGCATGATCTTGGTGGCGCCAATCGTGATGCGCCGCCTCGGTCCCTCGGGTTACGGATTATGGATGATCACCACGGCAGTTGTCAGCGCGGGAGGCATCATTGCCTCTGGCTTTGGCGATGCCAATATCCAGCGCGTTGCCAGGCTCCGCGGGGCAGGGAAGAAGCGGGCGATGGCGCTTACCGTACGCAGCATGCTTGGGATCAATCTCGTTCTCGGAAGCATACTTGCGATTGTGGTCTGGAGCATTGCGCCCTTTACCGCCCGTCATGTCGCTGCGTCGAGCACGGCATCCGTCACAGAATGCCTTGCCTGCCTGCGCCTGGCGAGTGTGCTGATCCTCGTCCGTGCGGTGGAGAGTGTAGGTATCAGCACGCAACGTGCATTCGAGCATTATCGAAGCTCGGTACAGATCAGCAGTGGGGTTCAACTCCTCACGCTGGCATCGGCCGCGATGCTTGCCCTTGCGGGACTGCATGTGGCCAGCCTGCTCTTGGTGACGGGAGTGTTTCTCCTGCTGGGTGCTTACCTGCAACTCAGGCAGGTAAGCAGGTCACTCGGCGGCGTATCGCTGCGCCCTGCGTTCCAGCCGAATGAGACGCGCAGGCTGCTGGGTGGTGGTGTCTTTCTCTGGCTACAGGCGCTTGGGGGAGTCGTCTTCAATCAGTTTGACCGTATCCTTCTCGGTGTTTCCCTGGGGGCCGTGGCGGTTGCGCCCTATGCTTTGTGCATCCAGCTTGCGCATCCCATCTTCGGAGTTTGCGCTTCAGGTCTGAACTTTCTCTTTCCCCTACTCTCGGCCCGCGCTGGGAAGGTTTCCTCGGGTGAGCTGAAGGAGATAGTTTTCAAGGCTTTTCTCTGCAACGCTCTTATTGTGGGCATTGGAGCAATGCTGTTACTGCTCTTTGGGCGACAGTTGCTGCGAGTGTGGGTTGGCGATGCCGCTGCGCGAGACGCTGAGAGACTTCTTCCGCCGATCGTTATGGGATCCGCCCTGGCGGGGTTGGGTGTCACGGGCACCTATGCGATGCAGGCCCTCGGGAGATTTCGCACTATGGCCCTCATCAATCTTGGGGGAAGAGCCGTAATGTTTTTCCTGATGATCTATCTGCTGCACCACGCGGGGGTACAGGGGCTCGCAATGGCACGCGTCTGCTATGGAGCGCTTGCGCTCCTGGTTTATCTGCCGCTGTTGGCGTCATTCAAGACCCCGAAACAGAGAATGTCACGACTTGATGCTATGCCGGTCGCGGCGAGTCTCCAAGGAGGTTCGAAGCTATGAAGGTGTTGGTGGCTGCGGTGGCTTTCTCGGCGAAAATCTCCGGCATTCAGCGCCATGCGCTGAATCTGGTGCGTTGCCTGTTGCAGCACAAGGAGATTTCGACGGTACAACTTGTTGTAGCGCCGTGGCAGAACGAGATGCTGCAGATCGATTGGCTTGCTCCAAGTGAGCGGCTTGCCATTCATATCGCGGAGCTGAAGACGTTCTCAGTCAGCCGCAACATGTGGTACTACCGAGAGCTTCCATTGCTGGCCGCGAGGTTGCAGCCCGATGTTGTTCATCTAACGTATCCCGTGCCCATAAATCGGAGAGCGTTCGATTGTATGGCGGTGGCAACGCTCCACGATCTTTACCCATACGAGATCCCGGAGAACTTCGGCTTTCCGAAGGTAGTCGTCAATCGACAGATCCTGCAACAGTGTCTCCGAAGCGTTGACGCAATCGCCTGTGTATCAGACGCCACTCTTCTACAGATGAGGCGGTATGCACCACTCCGCGTCTGGCAGAAGGCAACGCGGATCTATAACTGCGTGGAACCGGAGCTGCTGTGTTCTGTGTGTTCTCCTCTACCGGGATGGCAGGGCGAGCCATTTTTGTTAAGTGTCGCGCAGCATCGGCGCAATAAGAAGCTGCCGCTTCTTATCCAAACATTCCATCGCCTGCTTAAGACGGCTCGTATAGATGCCAGGATGAAGCTGGTTATCGTGGGGATCGCCGGACCCGAGACGCGCTCCATCGAACGACTGGTATCCGATCTCGGAGTGCAGCGGAGTGTTGTCTTTCTCTGTGGTCTCTCCGAGCCTGAACTTCAGTGGTGCTATGGGCGATGCGAGGTGCTCGTAGCACCGTCGGAGACGGAAGGCTTTGGTCTTCCGGTTGCCGAGGCGTTGCACGCAGGCTGCCGTGTTGTATGTTCCGAAATTCCGGCGTTCAGGGAGATTGGCGGCGAGCACTGTAGATACTTCGCACTAGGGCCTGGAGAAGAGAATGCACTCGCTGATGTCCTGGTCGCCGCTCTTTGCGAGCCGAAGAGACCACCTGTGGCGTTTCCTCAGCTATCGTCTGCAGTTCTCGCGGAGGAATATGTCAGGCTCTATCGCACTGTGCTAGCGGCTCGATCGCCGGTCCAAAGCGTCGTTCCCGTCCAGCGTCTTCACGTGGCCGCGGGTGACAGGGGATCGCTATGAGTGCTGCGTTGCATAGCAGGAGGGCTGAACATGGCGGCCTCTGATTCTTATCTGCAGAGTTTATATGCAGCTGCCGGCGCCAGGTCTGCCCGGAAGCAGGGCCTTATCACGCGAGAGCGGCTACGCACCGCGATCACTGTTCTGGAAGTTGCGGCGGATTTCGCCGTCTGTACGGCAGCGATCTGGGGGGCTTGCGTTCTGCAAGAGCATCTCTTACGCGCGGTGCTCGTGTATAGCACGAGTATGTTCTCCGCAGGCATGCTGTGCGGTCTCTTTGTCGTGTTGCTCTCATTCGGGGAGCGCACATACGGAGGCAGCGGGGGGCTGTTACAGATCCGTGAGACGGAGCGCGTACTTCGTGTGTCTACAATGTCTCTACTTCTTCTACTAGCCGCAGATCGCTTTTTGAAGCTGGATGTTCCGGTCATCGGTGTTCTTCTTGCGTTTGGATTGCTGCCGCTTTCTCTACAGATGGAGAAGAAGCTCTTTGCGTCCGTTCTACGTTTGTTGTATCGCCGCAATATAGGGGTCGAGCGTGTGGTGATCTATGGCGATCCAGATGCAGCCCGGTATGTTGCCTCTACCCTTCAGCAGTCGCCGCGACTAGCGCTGCGCCCGGTAGGCGTTATTGGTGAGGGTGAAGTGGCGGAGATGGCTGCACTCCCCGTGCTCGGTTACCGGGGAGGCGGTGTGATCCCGATACGGCGAGGCCCCGTGAGCTCTATATTGCTACAGTCTCTTCGTTGCGATCTGCTGATCGTCGCACGTCCACACCTATCGAAGGATGAACTACAGGAGCTAAACGCCGCGGTAAAACAGTCCAAGTGCACTCTCGCACTGCTATCCGTACAGCCGGAAGCCGAGGCGTCAACCGCGGCTCCAATTGACATCGATGGCATGGCCGCTGTGCTGCTCGGAGACGCGCTGGAGCGCTCGTCCTATCGCATCGCGAAGCGCTTGGCGGATGTCATCCTGTCAGGTCTGCTGCTGGTTATCTTGTCCCCACTCATACTTGTAATCGTGATGTTGATACGTCTCAATTCACAGGGGCCGGCGCTGTTTATGCAGGATAGGGTAGGCCGTAATGGAGAGCTCTTCAAAATTCTGAAATTTCGCTCGATGTATACCAGCGCGCCTCGCTATGAACGCTCGCCCGCAAGCGCGAGGGACCCGCGCATTACAAGAATAGGGAGAGTGATGCGGCGAACCAGCCTGGACGAACTGCCGCAGTTGTTCAACGTGCTGATGGGAGATATGTCGCTGGTAGGGCCGCGGCCGGAGATGCCGTTTGTCGCGGAGGAACATAGCCAGCGAAGCCGCCAGCGAGTCAAGGTCCTTCCGGGTATCACGGGGCTTTGGCAACTTAGCGCGGACAGGGCTTTCCCGATTCATCAGAACATCCAGTACGACCTCTACTACATTCGGAACCGGAATATCTGGATGGATATGGCGATCCTCTTTCATACGCTGCTCTTTGCCGTAGGAGGGGGAATATGACGCCGCAACATCAAGAGACCTGGGATGAAGCGGATGTGCTCGGTGTAAGAGTCTCTGCGGTCAATCTGGACCGAGCGGTTGAGTTGGCCTGCCGATCGATCCAGGCGCACAAGAGAGGCTATATCTGTCTGTCGGGCGTACACGGTGTCATGGAGGCACAGTCTGACGCGTCGTTTCAGTCGATCCTGAATGGAGCGCTGCTCAATTTGCCGGATGGAATGCCGATGACCTGGGTCGGCCGGTTACAAGGCTGCACACAGATGGGCAGAGTCTTCGGCCCGGATTTTATGAAAGCGTTATGCCAGGCATCAGTGCAAACTGGATATCGTCACTTTTTGTACGGAGGCGCACCTGGAGTAGCTGAGGAGCTGAAGCGATCCCTGGAGAGCCTGGCGCCCGGTCTGCTGGTAGTGGGAACCTATACACCTTCTTTTCGTGACCTCACGCAGGATGAAGAGGCAGAGTTATTCTGCCTTCTGCGCGAATCGCAGCCGCATATCGTATGGGTGGGGTTGAGTACGCCGAAGCAGGAACGATTTATGGCGCAGTATGCTCTCCGCATGCAGGCGTCGCTAATGGTCGGAGTCGGCGCGGCCTTCGACTATCACACGGGTCGCATCCAGGACTCCTCCGATTGGGTCAAGCGTCTGGGGATGCAGTGGTTGCACCGGCTTCTGCAGGATCCGCGTCGTCTCTGGCGGCGATACCTTCGCAACAATCCAGCGTTTCTATGGAAGATGAGTCTGCAGATGCTGCGTCAGCGCTCTGTCGCGCGTCCGCGCCCAGCTTCGACAATCTTGTGACATTTGACTAACGCTCACATGACAACTCCATCCAGATAGTTCTCTAGTTTTAGGACAGCCGCTAAGACACGCGGTAGATATCAAGGAGACTCCATGCGGAAGAAGTTCTGGTTGTTGGCGATTTTGGTTGGGATTGTAACGGGGGCAGTTCTCTCGGGCCGCATGCTTCGCGCCCAGTCTGGGCCGCGCAGAATTGAGGTTGTGTCGAAGCGCTTTGCTTTTGAGCCCGGCGAGATCACCCTGAAAAAAGGAGAGCCTGTCGTACTGGTGCTCAAGAGCACGGATGTTGCGCATGGGTTGCGCTTTCGCGAGCTAAACCTCGACGTGAAGGTGGATAAGAACGGGACCGCCGAGGTGCCTTTCACCCCAACGAAAACTGGCGACTTCGTCGGACATTGCTCTGTCTTCTGCGGCTCAGGCCATGGTTCGATGACACTGACATTGCACGTGGTGGAGTAGCTGTGCTCACTCGCGACTTGCTAGCCATCTCGCTCCTCACGGCAGGCCTTGTTGGCTGTAAAGCAAACCCTCCCGGTAAATTCGAGACGAAGACCATGGTCTTCGCCAAGCATCACATCCTGGTTGGTAACAAGAAGCAGAAGAATCCGCTCCCTGATACGGCAGAGACACGTGCAGATGGCAAAGAGGCTTTCACGCACTACTGCGTAGCCTGTCACGGCATGGACGGACAGAGCACCGGTGTTCCCTTTATCGGCCACATCTCTCCACCGATTCCCTCGCTAGCGTCGGATGACGTGCAGCGGTACACCGATGGTCAGCTCAAATGGGTTCTCGATAACGGCATCTCGCCATCGGGTATGCCGGGGTCTAAAGGTACACTCAGCGACGACGAGCTCTGGTCGATCGTCACCTTTATTCGGCATCTACCGCCGGCGGGTAGCCAGGGAACTCCCGATATGTACAACCATTGAGCACAGACGCCATGGATATTGCCGACTATGTACCGGATCAGGAGGCGTTCGCTAACCCCTCCGTTACAGCGTTAGCCGCGCTTACGGGCTTTTACTTCGCGTTCCGGCTCTTCATCATGTTGTTGTCGGTTCGCCTGCTGGGGACGGACCCGCAGACGGGCGTTGTGCTCAGCCTGGCGCTGAATATCCTTCTGCTACTGGTCGTCGCGTTGCAAGCACTGGGCACATTCGGTCCTGTAGAGATACCGTTGTTGCGGTTGCCGAGCGTGCGTTGGGTGGCACTGTTTCTTGCGTTCTCCGGTTGCAGCCTCGCGTGGAGCGTCACTGCGTCACTGCCCGCCGCGATTGCGTACTGGTGTGCGATGGCCGCGGACGTCGCTATCGTAGTGCTGCTGCTTCGCGCTTCGCCGGTGGTGGATGTTACGGACTCGCTCATGAAGGGGTATGTCTGGGGGGCGTGTGCGGTCGCAGTTATCGCGTGGCTGTTACCGGCGCAGTCCGACCTGCGGCTTGGCGATGAAGAGTTGCTTGGGCCTAACCAGATCGGCTACCTATGTGCCTTTGCATTTTTTTTCGCACAGTACCGAACGCGCTCCAAAGGACGAAGTGGCATATTTGCCGCAGGGTTGCTTGCCGTCACATTGTTGCGCAGCCTCAGCAAGACAACGATTGTCGCCTTTGTTATTGCGGAGGCATTTCTGCTGATCCGCGACAAATCCCTGGCGCGTAAGACGAAAGGGATGATCGCCGCCGCAGCCGTGCTCGCCGTCGTATTGTTCTGGGGCCTTCTAAGTTCTTATTTCGATGTCTATGTGGGCACGGGAACGGGAAGCAGCGCCGAAACTCTGACCGGGCGTGTCGGCATCTGGACGGTACTGCTACTTGAAGCGATTCAGCGCCCGTGGTTTGGGCACGGCTTTCATTCGGTTTGGAAGGTAATTCCGTCGTTTGGCGTGTTTGAAGCCCGCCATGCGCACAATGAGCTTCTACAGCAGTTTTATGCCTATGGAATCACGGGGATATGCCTGTTGGTCGGTCTCTATGGCAGCCTCTACCGGCAGATTCGGAGGCTTAACCCGGGACCGCTGCGGATATTTCTTACGGCATTGCTGATCTTTGTCCTGGTGCGGGGCCTCGCGGATACAGAGCCTTTTGACCTGTCGTTACCGTTATGGGCGATTGTCATGTTCAGTCTCTTGATTCAAAATGAATTCGCCACCAAAATGCCGCTTGCAGTGGCAGCTGAGGAGCCTTCGTCCTTTGAGGTTGCGCACGGTTCTTTTAATGTCATCTCATTGTAATTTTTGGCTGCCGCCGCCGTTTCGGTACGGTGCTATCCGCCAGAATAGAGGTAAGAGGGTTAATATAATGGTCTCCGATATGGAACTGGTGGAAGGCTGCGCGGCGCCACATAGGGACGCATCTGCAAATCTTGGCACAATCCTCATCATCGAAGATGACCCGCGCATGCAGAAGGTGCTGCGTCGAATCTTCGTGGAAGAGCACTACACCGTCTTTGTGGCCGGCGATGGCCAGACCGGGCTCGATCTGTTTCGCAAGGAACGTCCGCTCGCCGTGGTGCTCGATCTTATTCTGCCGGGTATCTCCGGACGGGAGTTGTGCCAGACATTCAAAACTATCTCCAACGAGACGCCTATCGTTGTTCTCAGCGCGATCAGCGAGGTAGTCGATAAAGTTTTATTGCTGGAACTGGGCGCCGACGATTATGTGACCAAGCCGTTCAGCCCACGCGAGCTTACCGCCCGTGTCCAGGCTTCCATCCGGCGTCGTCGTAAACCGGCCACGCCTTCGATCTACCGCTTTGGCGACTGCGAGATCGACTTCAAGACCATGAATGCCCGCAACAAGGGGAACCCCATGGTGCTGACTGCTCACGAGTTCAAGCTGCTGAAGTTCTTCACGGAAAATGTCGACTCGGTGTTGACGCGAGAGGTCTTGTTGAACGAGGTGTGGGGTTATAACTCCTATCCGACGACGCGCACCGTTGACAACCAGATCTTGAAACTCCGCCAGAAGCTGGAGCCTGATCCGGCGAATCCAAAGCACCTGCTCACCATCTATGGTGCGGGGTATAAATTTGTCCCGTGATACCCAGCCCGAGTCGTCGCTTGAGCGCGCAGCCCCTGGCCCAAAGATAGGGCCGCGCCGGCTTCCAGGTGTTCGAACGCATGTGCTCCTGGTGCTTGCGATGGCGCTGGTTACAGTCATCGTTACCGCGCTGTGTGTGCTGCTGATACGGCACCGTCTGCGCGACCAGGTCAGCGACGACCTTTCGCAGGACCTCAAACACTCCGTCATAACCTTTGAGAATCTACAGGCCGAGCGGCTAAGCGCGCTGGACCGCGAGAACTCTCTGCTTGCCGAGCTGCCCACCATCAAGGCTTTGATGACGAGCGGCGACGATCTCACCATCGAGGATGGCGCGGTTGAATTCTGGCAGCTCAGCGGCAACGATCTGTTTGCGCTGGCTGACCCGGACGGCCGTGTGGTTGCCGCGTATGCCAAGGCGGCGCCACCGGACGCTGCGCTGCGTAGCGAACTAAAGATGCTGGTCGAGTCTCCCGGAAAGCATTATCTGATCAATGGCCGTTCGCTCTATGCCTGCTCGCTGCGTCCCATCTACTTTGGCAATGATGAAGATGGCACGCTGCTGGGCTACGTTATCAGTGGCATCTCCATCGAGCGCACCGTCCGCCAGATTAGCCAGCCCACTGGCGTGGAGGCGACGTTCCTGAGCGAAGGCCATATCGTGGCCAGTACGCTGGGTCCCGCCGTGCAGACGAGCCTGGCTACCAAGCCGGTATTGCTGTCGGCTAAGCCAGGCCAGCCGTCGACAGTTCGCTTTGGTAATACGAAGTTTCTCGCAGCCACGGAAGATCTCTCCAGGACGGCCACCTCACCTCTTCAACTGGTATTGCTAAAGTCGTTTGAGCCTGCGGAGCGCCGGATCGACCGCATCGACAGCACGGTATGGAGCACAGGCCTGCTCGCACTGCTGGCAGGAACCGTGCTGATGATTACACTTTCGCGTCTGCTCACTCGACCGCTGGAGGAGTTGTCGAGAAGCGTTCGCGCCTTTGGCATGGGGGATGGCGCGTACCGCATACCCCGCTACGGAACGCAGGAGATACGGCAGCTGAGCACAGCCTTCGCGGGCATGCGTGACGAGATTCAGCAAGCCAATCGCGCGCTGGTTGAGTCGGAACGGCTCGCGACGATCGGTCGCATGGCAAACTCGGTCTCGCACGATCTGCGGCACTACCTCGCGGCGGTCTATGCCAATGCGGAGTTCCTCGCCTCTGACCGTCTCCGGCCCGAAGAACGCGCCGAGATCTTTGCGGACATCCGCGCCGCCGTGCATGGCACCACCGACATGATCGAGTCGTTGCTGATCTTCAGTCGCACTGGCACCAGTGTCCGGCGAGTGCCCGAGCCGATGAATGCTCTCTTGGAGCGTGCAGTCGGGCTCATCCGGGCACATCCAGATGCCGAGGGCGTAAAGCTGGCAACCTGCTATGGTGATCCTGCTGACTCCATCGCCGTGGTCGACGGTATGCAGATTGAGCGGGCCATCTACAACCTCCTTCTAAACGCCTGCCAGTCGGTGCGCTCTGCCGGTCCCTCCGGTCAGGTGAAGATCATGCTGGAGTCGCAGGGGCAGTACATGGTTGTGAACGTGATCGACAACGGCGCCGGCGTTCCGGCAAGCATTCGCAAGAGCCTGTTCGAACCGTTTGTCAGCGAAGGAAAGCAGAAGGGAACAGGCCTCGGCCTCACGCTGGCTCAACGCATCGCTGTCGAACACGGCGGAGAAGTTATCCTTCTTTCTAGCCGTCCTGGCGAAACGATCTTTCAGCTTAAGGTTGCGCGTGCTCTGCCCGTGCAACCAGCCATAAATGTGTCCGAAGGCTCGGCCCACGATGAGGTTATTGCACATGAGAAGGCATGGACATAACGCGGTGTGCCCCTCTCTCAGTTGGAAAGGCGCATCTCCACTGCTGTTGCTGTTATTGCTTTGGCCGGTGCGAACTCTTCGCGCGCAGGATACGGACCAGCAGGCACTGGCGCAAAAGGTGCAGCAGTTGACGGACGCGATGGCGCGCACGCAGGCGCAGCTTGAAGAGTCGCAACGTCAACTGGAAGAGATGCGCCGCCAACTCGATGCGCTCCGGGTTCAGATGCAACAGGGAACTTCTGCTGCAACAACAACTAAGCCGGCGCCCTCAACCAATGCCTCAAGCTCTTCATCGAGTGCTATCGACGACATACGTGAGCGCCAGGCAATGCAGGAGGCGCAGATCGCGACGCACGAGCAGGCAAAAGTCGAAAGCGTATCGAAGTATCCCGTGAAAGTCACGGGCCTGCTGCTGTTGAATGGCTTTGCGAACAGCGGCGCGGTTGACATGCCCGCGACGCCGACGGCGACGCTTCCGGGCGGCGGAACTACCGGCGCCTCGGTCCGGCAAACCATCCTTGGCTTCGACGCACGCGGGCCGCATATCTTTGGGGCGCAGAGCTCCGCTGATCTTCGCGTCGATTTTGATGGAACACCGGCTTCAACCATAACCTCGTCGACCTATGACAACAGCAATGCCACGCTATTGCGGCTGCGAACGGCCCACGTACGTCTGCAGTGGAACCACACCGAGGCATACTTTAGCCTGGACCGGCCCATCATCAATCCAGACTCGCCCTCGTCGTTGACGGCGGTGGCTGAGCCCGCCCTGGCGTGGTCTGGAAACCTGTACGCCTGGAACCCGCAGCTTGGCGTTACGCAGGACATGGATCTCCCCGGCGGCCATGCGCTGCGCCTGCAGGCCGCGCTTATTGATCCCGGGGACGCACCTGCATCAGCCGCGGTCGTCTCCGGGGGCAACACATCGTCAATCCAACCCACCGCGACGGAAAGCAGCCGGTACCCAGGTCTTGAGGCGCGGGTCGCTCTGCTCGGGTCGAGGACCGACGACGACAGCAATCACATTGGATTCGGTGGCTATTTTTCGCCGCATCTCTCCTCAATAGGGCGCAGCTTTGATTCGTGGGCGGCCACTCTCGATGCACGAGTCCACCTTCCGCTTAAGCTGGAACTGACCGGCAACTTCTACCGTGGACTGGGCCTTGGCGGCCTCGGTGGCGACGCCTATAAGGACTTCGCCTACAGTGAAAAAAGCGATGGCAGTTACTACTTCCGCGCGCTAAGCGATGTCGGCGGATGGACCGAGCTGAAGCGCCGCTTCGGCCAGCGGTTTGAGGTGAATGCTGCCCTCGGTATTGACAACGTCTTCGCCAACGATCTTCGCCGCTATGCCTACATTGGCGCGCCGCTCTACCTCGACCTTGCCCGCAATCGCACCTTCACCGGCAACGTCATCTACAGCCCGACGGCCTATCTGCTGTTCTCTGTCGAGTATCGGCGCTTAAACAGTTGGCAACTCTCCGGGCCATCCGCCGGAGCCAACATAACGGGCGTCGCCGTAGGATACAAATTTTGATGACCATGCGGCACCTTACTCGGTTGATGCTTTGTGCCGTCATGCTGGTGGCCCTGACCGCGTCCGCGCAGGATTCTCGGCCCGACTCCAGCTCTGGCGAGGTGTATCTGCGACTCGTTCCGGCGCAACCCGGCAAACACCGTGCCGTGCCCGCGGTTGTCTGGCTTGAGCCGCAGGCGGGGACTCCGGTGCTCGCATTCCCGGCGCATGGCCGCTACACGTTATTGCAGAAGAACCGCATGTTCACACCTCATCTGCAGGTCATCCCGGTCGGTAGCGTTGTGCAGTTTCCAAACGCCGACCCGTTCTTTCACAACGTCTTCTCGCTCTTTGACGGCAGGCGCTTCGACCTCGGTCTATACGAGGCCGGGTCGAGCCGGTCGGTCACATTTTCGCGCGAGGGCGTCTCCTACATCTTCTGCAACATCCACCCCGAGATGAGCGCGGTAGTTCTCACGCTCTCCACGCCGCTTTATGCCGTCGATACCGTGGGGGAGCCCTTCGTGCTCCGCGACGTCCCACCGGGAGACTACAAGCTGAATCTCTGGGTGGAAGGCGTGCCCCAACCTGCGCTGGATAGCCTCCAGCGCCGCGTACATGTGCCATCTCACACCGTCGATCTGGGCGATGTGAGCGTACCTGCCGGAAAAACCTCCCCGGACCACAGCAATAAGTTTGGTGGCGCCTACGACCGCCAGCCTGATTCCACATACTGAAACGTAGTTTGCGGCGTCCGATGGCCATTAGCGGAAGAACGCTGAGGTGTTGGCGTCCATCCCTGATCGCGCGTTTGCCCTGGCTGGAGTTAGAGTGGAATGTCACACGCAGGCCCACCCCGTACGTGCTGTACGGTTCATCCATGCAAGTTCATGCAGCCTCATCCGCCGAGTGTATAGGCATGAGTCAGCCAAAGGAGTCACCCGTGCGCGGCATCTTCATTCGGTCCTCTATGATTCTGCTCTTCTGCGTTGCATCTCAGGCCAACGCCCAGCAGCCAACGTATCCATTTCGCGATACCTCGCTGCCGGCGGAAAAGCGGATTGCCAATCTGCTTTCGCTGATGACATTGGAGGAAAAGATTGCGGTCTTAGGGACCGATACCTCCATCCCTCGTCTGAACATCGAAAGCATCGGCAGCTCCGAGGGCATTCATGGCGTCGTCCAAAGAGCCAATAACAAGCACACGGCTATTCCCACAACACAATTTCCGCAGCCGGTGGGAATGGGCGAAACCTGGGACCCGGAGCTGGTCAAGCAGGCCGGAGCTGTTGAAGGTCTTGAGGGCCGCTTTATCTCGCAGACCGCCGAGTATAACCGCAGGTTGTTGGTGCTATGGGGTCCCCAGGCCGATCTCGCACGCGATCCGCGCTGGGGCCGAAGCGAGGAGGTCTATGGAGAAGACCCCTACCTCAACGGGACCATGGTGGTCTCTTTCATCAAGGGGTTGCAGGGAGACGATCCTGCGCATTGGCAAACAGCGGCGCTGTTGAAGCACTTCCTCGCCAACAGCAATGAGAACTTCCGCAACAGCTCGTCTTCAGACTTTGATCAGCGGCTTTTCTGGGAGTACTACTCAGTGCCCTTCCGTATGGGTTTCACGGAAGGCGGCGCTCGCGCTGTCATGGCGTCCTACAACGCCTGGAACGGCACTCCGATGGCCGTGAACCCAATTCTGAAGAGCCTGGTGGAAGACAAATGGGGCGTCGACATTCTTTCCAGCGACGGAGGCGCAGTTAAGCTTCTGGTGACCGGCCACAAGCGCTATCCCGATCAGAAAGCAGCAGTAATCGCCTGCCTGCATGCTGGGATCAATCAATTCCTTGACACCTATAAGGACGAAGCACTCGCGGCGGTACGGGAGGGTTCCGTCTCAGAAGCGGAACTTGATTCGCTCGTGGCGCGAAAGTTTCAGGTCGCCCTGCTGCTCGGAGTCCTTGACCCTCCAGGCAGCGGTCCCTTCGCCGCGGTCAAAGATCAGCCGGCACCGTGGACGTCCGCGAAGGATAAGAGTGTCTCCGAAAAGATGGCGCTTGAGTCCGTAGTGCTGCTCAAGAACACCGGCAACCTTCTGCCGTTGAAGAAAGAGACGATCAAGTCTGTCGCTGTGCTCGGCCCTCTCGCGGACTCCGTCCATTGGGACTGGTATGGAGGCAATCCTCCACATGCCGTAACGCCGCTCGAAGGGATCAAGGATAGAGTCGGCCCCGGCGTACAGGTCCGCTACACGCCGGATGAGTCTGGGGCTGCGGCAATCGACGCTGCTCGGTCGTCCGATGTTGCGATCGTTGTGGTTGGCAATGACCCTACCTGCGGCCCGGACATGGCCCATGAGTGGGGTGACTTCCCGGGCGGAGGCGGAACATTGCCTTGTTCTGCCGCAAGCGACGGCCGCGAGGGCAGGGACCGAGAAACGCTTACCCTTGCGCAGGAACAGTTGGTGAAGCGCGTCTATGCTGTAAATCGCAAGACAATCGTAATCCTCGTATCGAGCTTCCCATTCACCATCAACTGGAGCCAGGAGAACGTGCCGGCAATCCTGCACATGGCCCACGCCTCGCAGGATGAGGGCGCCGCGCTGGCGAAGGTGCTCTTCGGAGACTACAACCCGGCTGGCCGCTTGGTTACGACCTGGCCAAAATCAATCGACCAGCTCCCGCCAATGATGGACTACGACATTCGCAAGGGCCGCACCTACATGTACTTCAAAGGACAGCCCCTCTATCCATTCGGTTTCGGCCTGAGCTATACGACGTTCAAGTACAGCAATCTAAGGACGGAGACGCGTATCGTGCCCAAAGATGGAACCATGAACGTGAAGGTCGATATCTCGAACACGGGTGCCCTGGCCGGCGAGGAGGTCGTCCAGTTGTACGTGAAGCACCTTGGCTCCAAAGTCTCTCGCCCTCAGCAGGAGCTGAAGGCTTTCCAAAGGGTACCGCTTGCCGCCGGTGAAACGAAGACCGTGAGTCTAAGCCTGCCGGTCTCGCGGCTGGCGTACTGGAATGAGAAGCTCCAGCGATTGGAGGTAGAAGCCGAGCCGCTGCAACTGAGGGTGGGTGCTTCGTCCCGGGACATCCGAATGACCAAAGAGATTGAGGTCCGGTAAGTTTTCAGCGTCAAAGTGATGAAAAGAAAAATGGTCGGGACGACTAGATTCGAACTAGCGACCTCACCCACCCCAAGGGTGCGCTCTACCAGGCTGAGCCACGTCCCGACTTGTTGCAATTACGATCGCTCGCGCCGAAACGGGCCAGCGATCTGGGGTAAGTACAGTCTACATCAATGTGTGGGAGCGACGTACTCTTTGGGCAGTTCGCCGCCGGCGCCGAAGAAGAAGTCGTTCATCTGCTCGACGAGGAACTCCTGGGCTTCCTTGGTCCAGGGCTGGAGGCGGTACTCGTTCAGGAGCATCTTCTGGCGCTCGATCCACTCGCCCCAGGCCTTCTGGGAGACGTTTTTGTAGATCTTCTGGCCGAAGTCGGAGTCGAAGGGTGGTTCGTCCAGACCTTCCATCTCAGCTTTGTACTTTGTGCAGAAAACCATGTGTGCCATGCGCGTAAAACTCCTTGAGTCTCCAGTTTACCTGACGCCCGCCCATGCTCCATTTCCTTTCTTTCCGTCGTCCCGAAGCCGCCCAATCCTCTCGGCGCCGAATGGGAAGATCTGGGGTGTACGGTCCGTTGTGGACGGTGAAATTTGGAAGAGGATGAGGGCTGCGGGGTTGAAGGAAGAGGTTTTTGGAGGCGGAAATTGCGGTTTTGGCGGACGGAACCGTGGAACGGCAAATTGTTCCACGTGGAACAATTGGAAATCGGCAAGAATGACGCAGGTTTTCGCTGCTTTTTGACGGCAAAAAACACGGTGGGCACGGTTGGTTTTTACGGTGCTACGGACGGTGTTTCACGGTGGAATATCACCGTGACGGTGAACGGTGTGGGGACATTTTGCCGAATCAAGATCGGCATTTGCCGAGTCCTGGGCGATGGTTTGTTCTTCCAGTTGGGTGCGCAGGTACGAGGTGTTTCTATAATCGGTGGCGATGACCTCGCAAACGAAACTCGAACTTATTCCGAACCAGAAGATTGAAGCGCTGCGGGAAGAACTGCGGCACCATGAGCATCTTTATTACGTTCTGGACGCGCCGGAATGGACCGACGCGCAGTATGACCAACGCATGAACGAGTTGAAGGCCTTGGAAGCAGAGCATCCAGAGCTGGTGACGGCGGACTCGCCGACGCAGCGGGTGGGGGGCAAGCCGAAGGATGGGTTTGTGAAGGTGGCGCACTCGCGGCCTATGCTTTCGCTGGATAACGCCTATAACGAGGCGGAATTGAGGGCGTGGAGTGAGCGCGTGGTGGGAAGTTTGGGCGGGACAATGGTGGGGGCCAAAGTTTCTTACGTATGTGAACTCAAATTTGATGGGATTTCTCTGGCCGTTGAATATCAGGGCGGTTCAAAAGGAAACGCAAGCTTTTACAGCGCCACTACCCGTGGTGACGGACGTGTTGGAGAGAATGTGACGTCCAATGCCCGCACAATTCGCTCTATTCCGCTGTGTGTGGATGCAAAGAAACTGAGCACTTCCCATATGCCAACAAGTTTCGAGGTTCGTGGCGAAGTCGTAATGCCTAAGAAGTCTTTTCGCGAATTGAATATAGCGCGAGAGCTTGTCGGCATTGCGCCGGCAGTGAATCCTCGAAATGCTGCCGCCGGTTTGGTCAGAACTTTAGATCCGGCAATCGTTGCTAGGACTCGCCTAGATTTTTATCCGTATTTCTTGTTTGTCAGTCGTGACGATCTCTTTATTGATCAGGCAGGTCCATATATCTTTCCGCTGCAGAGTCAGGCTTTGCAAATCCTGGGAAAACTGGGATTTCGGGTCAATGATAATGGCTTGACTACTGATTCGCTTGATGAAGTTTTAGGGTTTATATCTCGTGCGGAGAAGGACCGTGACGGACTGCCCTACGAGATAGATGGTGTTGTCATCAAAATTGATTCGACTGCGCAACAGCAAGCGCTTGGCTTCACCGGAAAGGCTCCGCGATGGGCGATTGCTTATAAATTTCCAGCGAGGGCCGAAATTACAAAGCTCGAAAGAGTAACTTTTCAAGTTGGGCGTACAGGTAAGGTGACGCCAGTCGCCGTCCTATCACCTGTATTTATAGGTGGGACTACGGTTTCGCGGGCGACGCTACATAATCCGGACGAGATTGTGCGATTGGGCGTGAGGATTGGGGATTGGGTTTCGGTGGAGCGCGGCGGGGATGTGATTCCTAAGATTACGGAAGTGGTTGAGGATAAAGCGCATCCGCGGGGGACGGAGGAGATTGTGTTTCCGGAGGTTTGTCCGCGGTGCGGCGAGGGGTTGGCGCGGGAGCCCGGTGAGGTGGACCTGAGGTGCGTGAATGTGAGCTGTCCGGCGAGGCTGGAGGAGGAGTTGCGGCACTTTGCCTCGCGGGGGGTGATGAATATCGAGGGGTTGGGCGAGGTGATGGTGGCGCAGTT
>Ga0302313_10000554_pt1 | contig 32715 bp, 18 predicted proteins | sample III_Palsa_N2_2_FD_200454 | JGI IMG/M metagenome (GOLD analysis project Ga0302313, IMG submission 200454) | Peat permafrost microbial communities from Stordalen Mire near Abisko, Sweden - III_Palsa_N2_2 | ecosystem: Environmental > Terrestrial > Soil > Palsa > Peat permafrost | place: Sweden...
TCAGTACCAGCGTGACATTCACCGACTGGCTCTTTGCCGTTGCGCCCAGATCAGTGACTGTCAGCGGGGCGGCCGCCAGCGAAGCGGTGGAGATGCCTGTAAGCAACAGTGTCAGGGATGCTGCCAGGGCCGTGCGTTGCAGATTCGTATGCATGTGAGTTTCTCCAATGACGAAAACTCTGGCGCGAAGCGGCAGCTTCACCCACAGCTGGCAGCTGTCTGTCATGCATGCGGGACCGCCCCGTCTCCCCGGGCCAGGCCATAGTGCGTTTCATCAACTCATGTGGTTCCCAACCACGGTCGGCGCGACGCCCCCTGAACATCGCCTCGCACCGAGGGATCGAAACTACTCGCCGCATGTACCGAACGGAAGTGCCATGGAAAGAGCGAATTTTCACATCAGCAATAGATCGATCCAACGGTTGTGTCGCGTTCGGGTTGGAAGCGGACTTCAGCAGCTTGCGTGGTGTCTGGCGGATGGGCAACGAAGCGTGCCAGCGCCCCGAGGCACAGATGGGGTACGGCTCGCGCTTGTGAGATCGAGCCCGGCGTTCACCGTCACAGCGAGGTTGGGCATCGCTGTGTTCAGCTCAATGTTAAAAAAAGCGACTGTTCGCCATGCATCTCCCTGGCGGACGACTGCCGCCAAGGAGATGGTCCGAGCTTTTCAGCCCATCATGGTGCGTGGATCAATCCATCATCGGCATATACAAACTTCTTCCATGCGGTGAGCAGGTTGCTGGCCAGCAGTACAGGTCTGGCTTGAGCAATACTCAGAAGCCGCTGCGCAGGAACGTATTGAAATTCGCCACGTTGAGCGTGCCGATGCCAGCACCCGGCTCGTAACCCGGGATGCCGAAGTAGAACCAGTTGTCACCGGCCGTGATGTTGTTGAAGGGCGAGAACGCCCCGTAGCCGAAGAAGTTCTGCAGCAGGTAGATCTGCGGGCCCCACAGGCCGATGCGATGGCCGTTGCCCTGACGCAGCAATGCGGTGATGCCGTTGAGCTGCGGCGCAACGAAGCTGGTGCCGCCATAGCCATCAGTCACACCGGGGGAAGGGAAATCCACCGAGTCGACAAGGGTATAACCGCTCTCGGGATCGGCATTCAGGGAAATATCCGGCACATTGCGCCCGGCAAAATTCGCCGGCAGCGTGAAGATCGTCTGCGGCGTACTTCCGCCGAAGTAGATCAGAGACTGGTTCGGTTCACTGCGCCGGATCCCGTGGGTGAGGAGTTGATAAAACGGCTCCTGCCAGTAGATGCTGACACCGCCGCCACCGCCCGAGCTGAAGAGCTGTTGCCGCCAGCCACCGGGTATCGGGTCGTAGGCGTTGAGGTAGTTGGCGATATAGTCCCAGCCCCACACCTGTTCGTGTTTGATCGACTCTGTCGGCCCTCCGCCTGAGCCAAAGAAATAGGTGATGTTGAAGCTGAAGGGCCGTGTGGTGCCTCCGGACGATGTGATGTATGCATCGTCGGAGGGCGAATCCACCGTCAGCGGTGTGCTGTATGTGGGGGAGTCAAAGCCTTCTTCCACCAGGTCGTAGGCACCTGAATCCCCCGAGGCGGCGAACGTCGAGATGCCCTGTGCGGCGGCTTCGAGGAAAATCTGGTGGAAGGCTTTGAGAATGCCGGTCTCATCGACGCCACCATTCATTTGTGGAAACAGGTCTTCCTCGGCCTGTCCCCAGCTGGTCGAGATGCTGTCCGCGATATTGTCGGAGACGGCTGCATAGAACGCGTCGACGAAGTTGCCATTGGTGTTGTTGGGTGCTTCATAAACGCGGATGTTCGCCTGGGGCGCCAGGCCGCCGGACTGCTCCACGTCCAGCGAGGTTTCGTCATCGCCGACACCTGCAACGGGCGTATCGCCTCCGTCAATCGGGATCACGGTGATGCGGTTGGCCTTGACTGGCAAGCCGATCATGCTCCAGTACGCATACGCATCGCTGGGTTGGAAGGCCGCCAGGGTGACGATGCCGATGGTCGAGCCCTTGCCATTGATGCCGGCTTGATACAGCGGGTTGATGTTGTAGAAGTTGGCGACGTCGCCGACCGTGTACTGCTCAGGGATGCCCGTGGCGGTACCGTTGCCCTTGGCTTGCGCGAAGGCAGTGCTCTTGCTCGGCAACTTAAAGGCGCCAATTCGATCCGCGCGAGCGATGTTGGGATGCAGTTTCACATCCGTGTTGAGTCCGGCGGTGGATAGCAGCGTATCGGCGATGACGGACGGGATGACCGGTTGCGTACTGGGCCGGTGAAAGTGCCGCCCGTTGGCCGACTGGTAGTCGTGAACAGACGTCTGGAAGGCCGCGCTGAACTGACTGATCGTACCGGTGGCCTCGATCGCCAGGTGATTGGACATGACCGTGGTTGAGGTGATGCCCTGTTGTTTCAGAAACGCCTGGACGCGGGCAATCTCGCTAGCGGTGGCGCCATAGCGATCAGCGAACTGGGCCGTGGTTAGAAACTGGTGGTAAAGCGGATCGCCAGGGGTAACGGATCGCTGGATGTAATTCTCCAGCGAAGCCTGGTTGTGCAGCTTCAGTACCAGCGTGACTTTTACGGACTGGTTGTTGGTGGTCGCGCCTAGATCAGTACTCGTCTGCGGGCTAGCTGCCAGCGAAGCGGTAGAGAGGCCTGTAAGCAACAGTGTCAGGGATGCTGCCAAGGCCTTGCGTTGCAGGTTCATATGCATGTGAGTTTCTCCAATGACGAAAACTCTGGCGCGAAGCGGTAGCTTCACCCGCAGCCGGCAGTTGTCTGTCATGCATGCGGGACCGCCCCGTCTCCCCGGGCCAGGCCATAGTGCGTTTCATCAACTCATGTGGTTCCCAACCACGGTCGGTGCGACGCCCCCTGAAGTTCGCTTCGCACCGAGACGTCGAAACTACTCGCCGCATGTACCGAACGGAAGTGCCATGGAAAGAGCGAATTTCCACACCAGCAATAGATCGATCCAATGGTTGTGTCGCGTGTACGGGTTGGAAGCGAACTTCAGCAGCTTGCGTGGTGTCTGGCGGATGGGCAGCGAGGCTTGCCCGCGCCCCGAGGCACAGATGGGGTGCGGCTTGCGCTTGTGAGATCGAGCCCGGCGTTGACCGTCACAGCGAGGTTGGGCATCGCTGTGTTCTGCTCAATGTGAAGAAAAGCGACTGTTCGCCATGCATCTCCTTGGCGGACGACTGCCGCCAAGGAGATGGTCCGAGCTTTTCAATCCATCATGGTGCGTGGATCAATCCCGTCATGGGACGAAAACAAACTTCTTCCATGCGGCGAGCAGGTTGCTGGCATTGACCGAACCCAGGCCGTTGGCAAAGTTCCAGCCTGGCTTGGCGGCAAACGCCGCGGTGGTGTTGTTGTACGTGGTTACACTGGTCGAGGTCAGACCCACAAAGGTCTGACCATAGAAGCCATAGAAGTTCGGAATCGTTGCGTAGAAGTAACAATCCGGAGTGAACTGTGCAAACGCAGTGATCTGGATGCACTGAGTAGAGTTGCCTCCGCTGGTGATGTTATGAAACACGCACGCGGAGGTTCCCTTGGTACCGTTGTCGGAATTACAGGTCGCCAGCGAGCTACGGAATTGCTTCTGGGCCAGTGCATACAGAGTCGGTGCGGCGTTGCCCTGGTACGCCGAGAGGCCCGCATTGGACAAGCCCTGATCGATCAGCGCCTGAACGCCTGCAAACATCGGCGAGGACAGTGATGTGCCAGCCACCAGGAACGTCGGCCCGGTGAAGTCAGGCGTGCAGGGATAGTAGCCGGTGCAGATGATGACCCACGAATCCCCGCCATACGAGCCGCCGAACAACGAGACATCCGGCAGGTCACGCGACTGGTCTTTCGCTGCACCAATGACCTGTCGTTGCCAGGCTGGTTTCATGTCGACCGAAGAGGGCCCGCCGCTACCGCCTTCCGAGGTCACGGTGAACCCGTACGGGTCGGACTTCAGGGACTTCTTGCAGAACTGCAGTGCGGTCGCGTAACCCAGGGATTTTGCGGCCAGCGTGTTTCCGCAGGACGTATTCCAGGTGAGCTCCGGCACATAGGACAGCGCTGAGCCGTACACCGAATTGAATGTGCTGCTGAAGTACGTCGAGGTGGTGCCATCGAGCACATCGGCGGTGTCTGTTCCACCGACACCGGTATCATTGGGCGAAGTGGCAAACGAGTTCGCGTCAATGCCGGCACCGTTGATGATGGAGCCGTTGAAGCTCGGATTGGAGCCAGAGTCGCCGGTGGAAACGAAGACCGAGATGCCTTCCGCATCTGCCTGTGCCCACATCAGGTCGATTGCCGTCTTGCTCGCGGTGTCGGTAAAACCCTCACCATAGCCGTAGCTCGCGCTGATCACGTTTGGCCGCGAAGTGCCATTGATCAGGTTGTCCGCCGCCGTAAAGACACCACCGAAGAAGTTCATGCTGTCGGAATCAGCACAAGTCGCGACCCAGATATTGGCGCTCGGCGCCATCGCTGTGGTCCACTCCGAATCCAGCACTGTCTCGATACTTTCGCCAGCGGGGGTGGTGCCGCCCGGATCGGTGCAATTGCCAGTGCTCGGCGTCAGTTGAGGCTGAAACTGGGTAAAGGTGCCGCCGTAAGTACCAAGGCTGAACTGGCTGACAAAGTTTGACCAGTCCGAAACATCCATGTCCTGGTCCTCGACCACCGCAATGGTGATGCCCGTGCCGGTCAGGCCGCTGCTGTACAACCCGGTGGTGTTGTAGATCACATTCATGTCGTACGGCGCGAAGCCGCGCACACCGTAGAGAGGCACGGCCATCGGCTTGGCTCCTAAGCCAGCGCTGGCCGCAGATGTTTTTTGCTTGATCTGGAAATTATGTTTGGAGGCGTTGAACTGCGCTACCTGTGGCGGCACGTGCATGGGTTGCGGCCGGAAATCGTTGAGGCCTGCGACACCCACCACCACGCTGCGCAGCGCAGCCGGAACGCTGATGTCGCTGGCGTTGGCAATGTGGCTGACTTTGTTGACGGTGTAATGGTTTTCCTGCGTGTTGAACGCCTGGCGGACCAAACCTGCTGTGCCGCTGAAATCGATCTGCATCTTGTTCGGGTACACGCCGTTGACGGTGAAGCCCTGCGACGTCAGCCACGATTTCACCGCGGCGATGTCCGCATCGGCAATGCCAAAGGTTGCGCCGAATTCAGCGGGTGTCACCCACTTCTGGAACTTCGACGAGGCCGGATCGTGCTGTGCGGCGATCAACGACTCGAGTGCGGATGTGCGCAACGCGCTGCGCTGGAGAACGAGCTGCATGTGGTTCATCGGCATCGAGTCGGCGACGCTGCCCGCGGGCTTCGTCGAGCTGACAATCTTCAGATGGCTGTTTGCAAGAACCGACACGACCCGGTTGTCGACGGCTTGCGTTACGCGCGGCATTTCCGCGGTGTTGAGACCAGCGATGGCAGGATTCTGCGACGCTGCGGCTTGAGCCAGGACGGTTGCGGGCAGCGTTGCAAGTGCTGCGGCAATCGAGACGTAGATCAACAAATGTTTGTTTGTCATGACCCTGCTCCCAATACTTCAGAGTAAAAGCGAGGCCCCCTGTTGCTGTGTTAGTTAGTTGTCACTGTCACCAGTCGTAAGTTCACCTCCCTTGAATGTCGCGGTAGTAAGGATTCGAAAAAAAAAGTTGCCGCGTAAGTCCCCAGGCTTGTCTGCCCCTTATCCCCATGCCCCGTGTCATGAGACATCACGCAATACTGGCTGGCCATTTGGCCCCAGCGAAGCCTTGGCTTCGATTGCGATCACCTTCGTCAATGTTCCCTACTGCCTGGCTGCACGCCGCGGCAGAAAGCAATCGTGCTCCCCGTTTGGCGGTGTCGTCCAGTGCTTAGCTATGGTTTACACAATGCCCGCGCGGTCCGCTTCGCCCGAGTGATCAGGCGGGCAAGTGAGCCCGCTGAAGCGGTGCGGCCACTCTCGAGTTCAACGCGCGCGAAATTCGCAACGTTTCGTGGTGCGTGTGTGGACGCTCACGCAGGAAGGGCGTCGGTAAGATATTGCGATTATTGCCAGGACGCTCATCATTTTGGCGCATGTTTTTACGTTGATTGCGGATGCTTCGACAATCCTCAAGAATGCGCGGTCCGCGAGCATGGGGCCGCGGAGCATGTATGCAAAATCATCAGACAGGGAAGCTTAATGAGAAAGCAATTTCAGGTTGCCGCCATTGCCGTTGCGCTAGCGGCAGCTTCGAGCAGTTCGTTTGCCGATGAAACGGGTGGGTTTTTCATCAACGGAAATTTGGGGCAGTCGAGTTACAACAGCAACAATAGTGCTTTGAGCAACAATACCGCCTTCAGCACCGCGGTGCGCGGGGGTTACAGCTGGTATAGCGAAGAGTGGGATTTTGGCGTCGAAGCTGGTTATGTCGACCTGGGCAAGGCTACTGGCTCGATAAGCTTCGACGGCATCACTACCAACATCGGCGCGCACGCCGAGGGTCCGGTATTGGGCATCAACCTCAAGTACAAGTTCGAGAACCATTGGTTTGTCCTCGGCCGCCTGGGTTATCTCCAAACCACGATGACAGAAAGTGCGAGCGGTATCGGTTCGGAAAGCGACCACGGCGGCGGCGGTTATGGCGGCGTCACCGTGGGTTACGATTTCACGAAGCATTTCAGCATTGGTGCAGGCTACGACAACTACCGCATCAAAGTGAGGGTCGACGGTGTGAACGCTTCCGGCAACGTGGGTACGTTCACAGGTTTTGCCGAATATCGCTTCTGAATGACTGTTCCAACGTGAATGCAGCGGCCGCCTTGTGCGGCCGTTGTTTTTTGAGGCTCGGCCCAGTTGCGGCACAATAGGCGATTGTTCGCCGCGAACACACCTGTTCCGGCATCTCCCCATCCTCGAAGCCTACCCATGACCACCATCAAGCAAGACGACCTGATTCAGTCCGTCGCCGACGCGTTGCAGTACATCAGCTACTACCATCCGGTCGACTACATCACCAATCTCGCCGCTGCCTACGAGCGCGAGGAATCGCCGGCCGCAAAGGATGCGATAGCGCAGATCCTGATCAATTCGCGGATGGCTGCCGAGGGTCATCGGCCGCTGTGCCAGGACACCGGCATCGTCACCGTTTTCCTCAAGGTTGGCATGAACGTGCGTTGGGAGGCCACGCTGTCGTTGGAGGACATGGTCAACGAAGGCGTACGCCGCGCCTACAACGATCCGGACAACAAGCTGCGCGCCAGCGTGTTGGCTGATCCCGCCGGCAAGCGCACCAATACGAAGGACAACACGCCAGCGGTGATCAACGTCTCGATCGTACCGGGCGACACCGTGGATGTGATCGTTGCGGCGAAGGGCGGTGGTTCGGAAGCGAAATCAAAATTCGTGATGCTCAATCCGTCGGACTCCATCGTCGACTGGGTGCTCAAGACCGTGCCGACGATGGGCGCCGGCTGGTGTCCGCCGGGCATGCTCGGCATCGGCATCGGCGGCACCGCCGAGAAAGCGATGCTGTTGGCGAAGGAAGCGCTGATGGAGCCAATCGACATCCAGGATCTGATCGCGCGCGGCCCCAGCAATCGCGCCGAGGAACTGCGCATCGAACTGTACGAGAAGGTCAACGCGCTAGGCATCGGTGCGCAGGGGCTGGGCGGCCTCACCACCGTGCTCGACATCAAGGTGAAGGATTACCCCACCCATGCGGCGAACTTGCCAGTGGCGCTGATCCCGAACTGTGCGGCCACCCGCCACGCGCACTTCACGCTCGACGGTTCTGGCCCGGTGATGCTTGATCCGCCCTCGCTGGAAGACTGGCCCAAGCTCACCTACGACAGCTCCAAAGGCCGTCGCGTGAATCTCGACACGGTGACGCGCGAAGAGGTTGCCAGCTGGAAGCCGGGTGAGGTGCTGCTGCTCAACGGCAAGCTGTTGACCGGCCGCGATGCTGCGCATAAACGCATGGTCGAGATGTTGAACAAGGGCGAGCCGCTGCCCGTGGACTTCAAGGGCCGCTTTATCTATTACGTCGGCCCGGTCGATCCGGTACGTGACGAAGTGGTCGGTCCGGCCGGACCCACCACGGCGACTCGCATGGACAAGTTCACCGAGCAGGTGCTGGCACAGACGGGTCTGCTCGGCATGGTTGGCAAGGCCGAGCGCGGCCCGGCAGCGATCGAGGCGATCAAGAAACACCAGTCGGTTTACCTAATGGCCGTTGGTGGCGCGGCGTACCTCGTTTCCAAGGCGATCAAGGCTTCGCGTGTGGTCGGCTTTGCCGATCTGGGCATGGAAGCCATCTACGAGTTCACCGTGCAGGACATGCCGGTGACCGTGGCGGTGGATTCCCTCGGCAGCTCGGTGCACCAGACCGGCCCGAAAGAATGGCAGGCGCGCATCGGCAAAATCCCCGTGGTAGTTCAATAACTATTGAGCGCAGCGCACGCATTAGCCTCCTCTCCCCTTTGGGGAGAGGATTGAGGTGAGGGGCGGGTGCTCGCGGGTGTGCTGATCGAAGCACGCACTGCACCAGAGTCTCCGCAAGAGCGGCCCCTCACCCCAGCCCTCTCCCCGCGAGGGAGAGGGAGCAAAGCCTGCGTCCTCTTCCTGTGCACCCCAATCTGCACCCCTGCTCGCAATGATGCTTGCCATTACGCAGCCATCAAACAGACGTCCAAACGTCACTCCATCCACGCACCATTGCAATCGGACTGCTGCGGCGCAACACTGATGAAACATTTTCCCCAACAGCTGATAAGACGCTTGTGACCTCGAACGCCCCGACGCCGCTCCCCGCAAACGCCCCCTGGATCGTGATGAAGTTCGGCGGCACCAGTGTCGCCACTCTTCCTCGCTGGCAGAACATTCGTGAGTTGGTTGGCAGTCGCCGGGCCGAAGGCGCACGCGTGCTGGTGGTCGTCTCCGCGCTCACCGGCATCACTGACGCGCTCAAACAACTGTGTACGCTGGGCGACCAGGGCAAACGCAACGAAGCAGCCCAGGCGATCGCACAGCGACACTACGAGTTGCTCGAGCATATGCAGCTTGCGCTGCCGGACACGCTGGGTGCGCGGCTGCGCGATCTGGCGGCACTCGCCCACGACGGCGCGGCCGCGCTCGGCGAATTGGCCTGGCAGGCGCAGGTGCAGGCGCACGGTGAGCTGATGTCCAGCGCACTCGGTGCGGCTTTTCTCAGCCACAGTGGCCTGTCCACGCAATGGCTTGATGCGCGGGACTGTCTGGCCGCAATCGCCTTGCCGAATCAGAACGAACGCACTCGGCTACTGTCCTCGATGGTCGATTCGCGACCCGACCCGGTGCTCAGCGCGCGGCTGGCAGAGCAAGGCGAGGTGTTCATCACGCAGGGCTTCATCGCTCGCGAATCGCAGGGCAGGACAGTGCTGCTCGGGCGCGGTGGCTCGGATACTTCCGCCGCGTACTTCGGCGCGCTGCTGAAGGCGCAACGGGTGGAAATATGGACTGACGTGGCCGGCATGTTCACCGCCAATCCACGCCAGGTGCCGGGCGCACGCCTGCTGCAACGGCTGGACTACGAGGAGGCGCAGGAAATCGCCTCCACCGGTGCCAAGGTGCTGCATCCGCGCTGTCTGTCGCCGCTGCGCGAACCGCGCGTGCCGCTGCTGATCAAGGACACCAACCGACCGGAACTCGAGGGCACGGTGATCGGCCCTGAAGTTCGCGAGCACGCGCCCAGCGTCAAGGCGATCAGTGCGCGCAAGGGCATCACCCTGGTGTCAATGGAATCGGTCGGCATGTGGCAGCAGGTCGGCTTCCTTGCCGACGTGTTTGCTCAATTCAAGCAGCACGGCTTGTCGGTGGATCTGATCGGCTCGGCCGAGACCAATGTCACCGTGTCGCTCGACCCCACTGAAAATCTGCTCGACTCCGATGCGATCGCCGCATTGGCCACCGATCTGGCCAAGGTGTGCCGGGTCAAGGTGATTGCTCCGTGTGCGGCGATCACCCTGGTGGGGCGCGGTATGCGATCGCTGCTGCATACGTTGTCCGGCGTGCTGGCCGAGTTCGGCCAGCTTCGCGTGCATCTGATTTCGCAGTCGTCGAACAACCTCAACCTCACGTTTGTGGTCGACGAGAACGTGGTGGACGATCTGCTGCCGCATCTGCACGACCTGCTGATCGCTGCCGGTGCGCTGCGTACCGACGACAGTGCGCTGTTCGGCCCCAGTTGGCAGACGCTATACGGCAGCGGCGAGGCGCCTGACAGTGCCGCCGCATGGTGGCGCGAATCGCAACGGCAACAACTGCTGGAACTAGCTGCCGAGACGACGCCGCGCTACGTCTATCACCTGCCGACCGTGCGTCATCAGGCGCGCGAGTTGAAGGCACTGGCTGCGGTCGATCGGCTGCACTACGCAGTGAAGGCAAACACCCATCCGGCGATTCTGCACGCGCTGGCTGGGGAGGGTTTCGCGTTCGAGTGCGTCTCGCCAGGTGAGTTGAAAGCGGTCAGCGCGATCGTGCCGGAATCCACGCCGCTGCTGTTCACGCCGAACTTCGCTGCGCGCGCCGACTACGTTTTCGCGCTGGGCACGCGCGCCACCATCACGCTGGATGCGCTGTATCCGGTCGAGCATTGGGGCGAGTTGTTCCGGGGCAGGGAGATCGTGCTGCGGGTAGATCTGGGCCGCGGCCTAGGCCATCACGAGAAAGTGCGGACCGGTGGCAGCGGCAGCAAGTTTGGCTTGCCGCTGGATCAGCTTGCTGCGTTCCTGCAGCTTGCCGAGAGCCATGACGTGACGGTGCGCGGCCTGCATGCGCATCTTGGATCGGGTGTGCTTGATGCGGCCCACTGGGGCGAGGTCTACGCACAGCTGGCCAGTCTTGCGGAGCGCATCGGCAGCGTGGCTTTCCTGAATATCGGCGGCGGTCTTGGCGTGCCCGCGCATCCCGGTGAGGCGCGGCTGGATATCGAAGCGCTCGATCGCGTGCTTAGCGAGGTGAAGGCGGCCTATCCTCAATACCAATTGTGGATGGAGCCGGGCCGCTACCTGGTCGCCGACGCCGGTGTATTGCTGGCGCGGGTGACCCAGCAGAAGGGCAAGGCCCAGCTGCGCTACCTGGGCATCGACACCGGCATGAACAGCCTGATCCGTCCCGCGCTGTACGATGCCTGGCACGAAATCGTCAACCTGACGCGGCTGGACGAACCAGCCACGGCGCTGTTCCAGATCGTCGGCCCGATCTGCGAAAGTGGCGACGTGCTCGGCACCGACCGCCGCCTGCCCGAGGCGCAGGAGGGCGACGTGATGCTGATCGCCCAGGCGGGTGCCTACGGCAAGGTGATGTCCTCGCATTACAACCTGCGCGACGAAGCGGATGAGGTCATCATCGACTAGCCTTTCTTCCTCTCCCCTCCGGGGAGAGGATTGAGGTGAGGGGCCACTCTTGCGATAACCCACAATCAAGGACGTTCACGGATGAAACGTCTCAACGTAGATCGGGCGCGTGGACTGCGCCAAACCATGACGGATGCGGAGCGAACGCTGTGGCGTCATCTGCGCAATCGTCAATTGTCAGGGCTTAAATTCCGCCGCCAGCATGAGATCGATCGATACATCGTTGATTTCGTCTGCACGGAGGCGCTGCTGATTGTGGAGCTGGATGGTGGTCAGCATGCGGATCAGGTGAACTATGACGAACGGCGCACGCAGCAGTTGGAGGCCATGGGCTACCGTGTGCTGCGTTTCTGGAACAATGACGTACTGGTAAATATCGATAGTGTGCTTGAGGTGGTGATGGAGGCCTTGGCAAGCCCGGCCCCTCACACCAACCCTCTCCCCGCGGGGGAGAGGGGGTAAATGCGCGGTGACTGATGAGAGTGAATGAAGTGATCCAACCACGCCTGACCCAGGTATTCCGATTTGTGCGCACTAGCTACGCCGATGGCGTGGCGGAGCTGGCGTACGCGTTCGACGATGGCGAGGAACTGATCGAGCGGATTCGTTTTCCGCACGCACCGGCGATTTCGGTTGAGCGTGCAGCGTCGTTTGAAGCAGCCCTTCGCCTGCTGCACCTGATTGCCGGGGTCAGCTACTACAAGGCCGGCGTGCCGCCGAAGATCGAGGTGACCGGCGCACCGCTGGACGACGCCACCGCCGACTTGCTGGATGCGCTGTATCTGCATGGCCTGGCCGAATTTGCCTATCGCAACGGGCTTGACCTACGGGGGCGCATCGCGTTCCCGCGTGGTGCTGCGACGCAGCCGAGAGCGAAGGTGCTTGGCCTGCCGCAACGCACGCTGGTGCCGATCGGCGGAGGCAAGGATTCGCTGGTTGCGGTGGAGGCGATCAAGTCGATCGGCGGTGAGGCGACGGCCGTATGGGTTGGCAACTCACCGCTGATCGCCGCCTGCGCCGAGCGCACCGGATTGCCCACACTCAATATTCAGCGCGAATTGGCGCCAGGACTGTTCGAGTTGAACCGGCTCGGCGCGTGGAACGGGCATATCCCGGTGACCGCAGTGAACTCCGCGATCCTCGCCGTGGCGGCGATCCTGTATGGCTACGATTCCGTCGCGTTTGCGAACGAGCGCTCCGCATCCGCTGCCACGCTGGAATACGAAGGCCAGCAGGTGAACCACCAGTGGAGCAAGGGCTACGCGTTCGAGGCGATGCTTGGCGACTGGCTGCACAGCCACGTCGCTGCCGATCTCGACTATTGCTCGCTGTTGCGGCCGTATGCGGAGTTGGCGATCACCCGCGCTTTCGCGAAGCTCACGCCGTACTTCGAGACGTTCTCCAGTTGCAACCGCAACTTCAAGCTGCTCGGTCCGAAGCCGGCCGATCGCTGGTGTGGGCAGTGTCCGAAATGCCATTTCGTGTTTCTCGCGCTGGCGCCGTTCCTGCCCAAGCCGCGGTTGCTGGCGATCTTTGGTCGCAACCTGCTGGACGACGAGACGCAGGCGGCCGGTTTCGATGCATTGCTGGAATACCAGGACCACAAACCGTTCGAATGCGTGGGCGAGGGCGCCGAAGCACGCGCCGCGATGTATACGCTCAGCCAACGGTCGGAGTGGCAGGAGGACGCGCTGGTCGCGCGTTTCCGCAGTGAAATCCTGCCCCAGCTCGATGCCGCGCAGCTTGCTCTGGAGCCGTGGCTGGTGCCATCGGACGAGCATCGTATTCCGCCGCGGCTGCGGCCGGCACTAGCGGCGATCGGCTGATGGAAACGTCGGCCGCGCCATCGCCTATTGCCGCGCTGGCTGGCCAGCGTGTGGCGATCTGGGGTTTCGGCCGCGAAGGCCGTGCCGCCATCACGGCGTTGCGCCAGCGATTGCCACAACAGCCATTGACGCTGTTCTGCACTGCGGCCGAAACGGCAGCCGCGCATGCATTCGATGCGGCGCTCGACGTACGAAGTGACGAACCCGATACCTCCGCACTTGCTGTGTTCGATGTCGTGATCAAGTCGCCGGGCATCTCCGCGTACAAGCCTGCGCTGCTGGCTGCGGCGAAGCAGGGGACGCGATTCACTTCGGGCACTGCGCTGTGGTTTGGCGAGCACGCGCTTGGCAACCCCTCTTCCGATAGCGGCAGGCAGGCGCCGGTGATCGCGGTGACCGGCACCAAGGGCAAGAGCACCACCAGCGCAATGATTGCCCACCTGGCGCGTGCGCTGGGCGTGCGCACTGGGCTAGCCGGCAATATCGGCATGCCGCTGCTGGAGCTGCTGGATCAGTCCGCCGAGCTGTGGGTGATCGAGCTGTCCAGCTTCCAGACTGGCGAGGCCGGCACGCTCGAACTTGGCGTGATCACCAGCCTGTACGAAGAGCATCTGGATTGGCACGGCTCGCGCGAGCGCTATGTGGCCGACAAATTGAAACTGGCACAGGTCGCGCAACAGCTGTTGATCAATGCGCAGCAGGAGGTTCTGCTGGAGTGCACGGAAGATCACCCGCATCGACTGCCGTTCGGCAAACCGGAAGGCTGGCACGTGGACGATGGCTTCATCCGGCGCGGTACGCGTGACGTATTTCCAGTGACGCAGCTGGCCGCGCCGGGCCAGCACAACGCACTCAACGCCTGCGCCGCGCTGGCCGCACTGGCCGCTGTCGGGATGGACGCGCTTGCCGCGGCGCCTGCGTTGGCGAATTTCCGTCCGCTGCCACATCGACTGCAGCCGCTGGGCGAATACGAAGGACTTCACTGGGTCAACGATTCGATCAGCACCATGCCGCAGGCCACGCTGGCTGCACTGGACAGCTTGCCTGGGCGACAGGTGACGGTGTTGGTCGGCGGCCACGATCGCGGGCTGGACTGGTCCGTGTTCGTCGACGCCGTTGCGGAAAATCCGCCGTGGGCGATCATCTGCAGTGGCGCCAACGGGCCGCGCATCGCCGCCGCATTGCAGGAGGCGGAAGTGGTTACGGAGATCGCACTGGTCGACGGCCTTGATGCCGCTGTCGAACTCGCCAGCAAACTTACCCCACCGGGCGGCTGCGTGCTGCTGTCGCCTGGCGCCCCCAGCTTTGACCAGTTCCGCGACTACGCCGAACGCGGTCGCCGCTTTGCCGATCTGGCCGGTTTCGATGGCAATGGGATTACCGGCATCGAGGGGTTGGGCATCGCGTGAGTCCTTCGCCGGCATCTGCGTAGGCTGCACAGGTTCAGATGCGCGTGTGACCGTTTTCGACTCGTCGTGATGCTATGCGATGGCGTGGCGTGGCATGTCCCCATGCCAGAACTCGAACCTCAATCCGACGAATCAGTGTCAAAAATAAGGGCCGCGCTCCGGGGAGTGCGGCCCTTTCATTTCCACAGGATCAGCTCGACGGTGGCGTTTCGTTGTCGGCCTGCTGGGTACGGCATACGACAGCAGGCCAGATCACGAAGACGCTACGGTGAAAATCGTTGTCTCAGTGCCCGTTGTCCTTGTCGTCCTTCTTTGGGGGCCTGGCCGGTGCGGGTGCGCGCGCGGGCTGAGGACGCTGCTGTGCTGCAGGTTGCGGGCGTTGCTGCGCAGGCTGGGGCCGTTGCGCTGGCTGAGGACGCTGTTGCGCGGGTTGTGGACGCTGTGCGGGTTGCGGGCGCGGCTGTGCAGCAGGTTGCGGACGCTGCGCCGGTTGCGGACGCGTAACCGCCGGCCGTGGCGTGGGCTGCGTCTGCGCCGCGGGCCGTGCTGCGCGCTCCGGCTGTGGCCGGTTGACGTTGTTGGGCGCGGACGGTCGTGTCGCGGCCGGCTGCGCGGGGCGGTTCGTTGGCCGGGCTGTCGCAGACCTCGGGTTTTCTGGCCGGCCTGCCGCGGATGGATTCGCCTGCGCCGGATTACGGACCTGGTCGCGAGCAACCCCCTGAGCTGATGAACCGTTGCGCGGCGGCGTCGCCCCTCTGGGCGGGGCGTTCGGGAGCGGTGCAGCTTGCGTCGGGGGCGTGCGTCCTGGTCTGGCAGCTGCCTGACCGTTGCGCACCGGCTCGGCGCCGCGCACCGGCGTACCGAAATTCGGCACGCTCATGGGACGTGACGCAGGCGTTTGACCCGGTCGGTTCTGCATGGCCTGGGGGGCGTTGGCCACGCCGCGGTTTCCGGAGTTGTTGAAGCGGTTGCCGGGGTTGTTGAAGTTGCTGGCGTTCTGCGCTGCCGGGTTGCGCGTAATGTTGTTGTTGACCGTGTTGTTGTTGAACGTGCGGTTGTTGTAATTGTTGGTGGTATAGCGATTGACGACGGTGGTCGAGCGCGACACATAGGTCGTGTTGTTGTAGACCACAGCCGGCCGCTGCCAACCGCCACCGTTACCGTTGCCGTATCTGCCGCCACCGCCCCAATGCATACCCCAGTTATTCCAGCCCCAGGCCGGCGGGTTGTTGTAGTGGTCGCGATGATTGAACAGGTTGCCGACCAGAATGGCTGCGCCGAAAGAGACCGCGCCCACCACGATCAGGTCACCAGTGGAGTACCCGGCCGGCTGCACATAGGTGTAGCCGGGATAGGTCGGAACTTCCTCTCCATAGACGACTTGCGGGTTGTAGCTGGGCACGTACACCGAGTTCGGATCCGCCGGCATGATCTGGATAGCCTGGTCCGGCTCCTGCACAACACTGGGGCCGCTGTACACGGGCGGTTGACCGTTGTCGCCGTTGTCGGTGTAGGCGGTGGTGTCGGCCGCGGTCACCGGCTGGGTGACCACACGTTGCTGTGCCGAGTCGCGCAGATTGCCTTGCTTGGCCGCGCGCTGGCGCATCACCTGGATGGCGTTCATCACGTCCGTGGGGTCATTGACATATGCCTCGCCGAGCGAGGTCGTCCACTGGATGTTTTGCCCCATCTGATCCAGCACCGACGGAAACGCGGTGAGCCCCTTCACGCTGGGGTCCCACGTTTGCGGTGCAATCGCTGTCTGCACCGCTGCGCCTTTCAGATTCGGATTCTGCGCCAGATAGTTATCTGCCGCGGTGATCTGGTCGGGATAGGTCGATCCGGCCAGCACTTGCGCTACCAGGTTGTCCGGAAACAAGGCGATCGGTGCGACCAGCTGGTATAGCTGGTCCGCTGTCGGTGGCGTGTAGGGCGAGGCTGCCTGCGCGGCGGAGCCAGCCGGTGCTGGCGCGCTGGATGCTGGCGCTGCGGCAGTCGCCGAATTGGCTGGTGTTCCCGATGCAGGTGGCTGGCTGTTATTGCAGCCAACCAAAGCTACCGCGCTGGCGCAGAACAAGGCGCCAGTGGCATTTCGTATCCATGACTTGCTGTTCATCACAACAATCTCCCCGGTGTTTATGGTGCGTGGTTCGGTCCACTCTTTGCAATGGCTTGTAAACATTGCAGGCGGGTTCGAAATGATAAGAAAAAGCTGATTCAGTCATTCGACCCATCGAATCAATACTTCCACTTTAGTATGGCGTTGCGACTTGAACGGCGGCTGTCAGTGCCGAAAAGTCGTCGCTAGCATGGGGTGTCATGAGTGCAGTGAGTGTCAACTGGTCGTCGGCACCATCATTCGGCGATGCTGGCGGCGCTCATTTTTCATAGCGGTAATTCAAGCTTGCGCGGCTGAAGTCGGTGGCGTTCTCCGCCTCGAAGTTCCAGCGTTTGGTGAATCGGTAGCGCATGGTGAGTACCTGGCCCGACTGGAACAAACCAACGCCATAGCTGAGGTAAAGCCGCGGTGAGAGGTATTTGCCGACCGTAAATGCCGAGTTGCCGCCCAGCGCATCGCTGCTGGCAACGCCCACGTCGTCCACGCCGATCTTCGAGCCGATATTTTTGGCCAACCGGTTACCAGCCGCTGAGCCCAACGCTTGTGCGGCCGCACCGACCATGTTGCCCTCGCCACCTTTTGCCTGCGAAAGCGGCTTGCCGGTGACCAGATAAGCCAATGCGTCCGATTGTTCCATCACAGGGTTGGAAAAGACATTGAGCACCGGGCGCTCAGCCGTACCCGTAATCTGCAGACCCACACGCTGGCCATCGTCGACAGTGGCGTTGGGATTGAGTTTGCGTTCAGCGCGAATGTTCAGCCCGGGGTTGTCGATCGGGGTGCTGGCGAACAGCAGCTGTCCTTGCTGGATATTCAGATCGTAACCATAGGCCTTGTAGGTGCCGGCTACGTTGACCTGTCCCTGGCCGGTGGTGTTGTAACCCGGCTTTTCGTTGACCATGAGTACGCCGGTGAGATGGCCATCCAGGCCCTTGCCGACGAGATGTGTATGCGAGCCGAGATCGACCTTTACCGATGCGGATATCGGAAGCCTGGAGTTGCCTGCAGCAGGCTGCGGACGATCAACCACCACCACGTCGGGAGACGCTTTGCCGACGGCGCCGCCGGCCATTTTGTCCACGTTGACGTCGGCACTATCGAGCAGCACGGAGCCAGTGGCATTGATGCCTTGCGCATCACGGCGAATGATCAGATCCGGTGACGCCACCACTTTGGCGGCGGGAATATCCACCGCAGTCAGGCGTTGGCCTTTGAGCGTGATCGTGCTGGTGGCATTCTTGTTCAGATCGGCGATGCCGTCGATCGCCAGGGTGCCTTGCCCGGATTGCACGCTGCCGGTGATTCGCAGCTGCCGAGCATTGCCGGCGCTGATTCCAAGGCGACCCTGTGCAAGCTTGAGCCCCATGTCCGGCAGTTCAGCGGCAAAATTTTCCACGCCGGCTTGTCCGGTCACTGCTGGCTGAGCGAGTGTGCCACCCAGGCGGAAATTGCCATCCAGCTGACCTTTTACTTTTGCTATGTGCGGGGTCAGCAACTCGATAAACGCAAGGCTGTCCAGGTGCAGACTGATCTGGCCATCCAACACCTGCTGCGTGCCGTTGATGCCGAGTTGTCCATCGAGACGGCCTGTGCTGTTGAGATTGGCGTGCACAATCACCTGCTGACTCAAAGGACTCAGCTTGGCCGTCAAAGTCATGTTGCCATAGGTGAGCAGGGGCTGGTCAGGTTGATCCAGATAGGTGACGCTGCCGCGCGATGACGTTATCGAGGCATTGCCGTTGAGGCTGCCTGCGGCGCTGAACTGCAATTTACCGTTGCCCTCCAGCGTACCGTCGGCGCGCAAGGGCAGGTCCGACGTAGCGACGGCACTCATCGCAAGGGCCAGCGGAACGGCGTGAAGACGATAGTTCGCATCGATATTGCCGGACTTGTCCCGATTGGCACTCAGGCAAAGCGTGGGTTCGCCGGCTGTGAGGCAAAGTTCGGCGAGGTTTGCGATGCCGTTATTCCAGCCCAGTCGCGAAGGTTGCTGCAGGTGCCAACGCGGCAATCCTTGCAGGTCAAGGGTGAGAGTCGAGAGCGTGCCGTTCCAGGCCGAACCCTTGAGCGATCCGCTGAGCGCAAGATCGGCGGACAAGGGCTGTCCCTGCAGCGTCAGCGACAAATGATGTTGTGCGGCGTTGCCATATCCATCCAGGTGTACGGCCTGAAACGCAAGGCCGCCCGCATGGATATTCGTTGCGACGAGGTCGAGTTTTCCACCGGGGGCGCTGATGTCAGGGATGTTCGCCAGCAGCTGCAGTTCGCCAATCGTCTGTGCCTGCCAGACGATTGATTGACCTTGCAGGGTTCCGTCCACGGCAAGTTTCGGTACTTTGCCGCGTACATTGAATTGGCCATCCAGACGTCCCTGCGTAGCTGGAAGGAAATCATTCAGCGAGGCGATGGACAGCGTGACGTTGGCATTGTTGCTATCGCCCGGCTTCGCCTTGACGCTGACGCTGCTGCCGCCGGAAACGAGATTGAGCGTGCCATCGACGACGCGATTCGGCGAAAGATGCAGCCGGCCGTCGCCACGCAGTGGACGATGCAGCCACTGACCATCGAGTTTGCGTAGTTCGAGTGTGACATCCGGTCCACTGCTGGCCAGGATGCCTTTGGTCGAGAAGTCGGCGTTCAACGATCCCTGCCATCCAAACAACAACTGGCCGGGATCGAAGGCATGGGTGATTGCCTGGAATTGCCATGCCAATTGCGGTTGCAGGCTGAGTGTGCCGCTGGCATCCAGATCACCCTGGGGCTGTTGCAACTTCAGTGTGTGCAGAAGGATTTGTTGTGGTGTGCCATCGAGGTTCAACGCGAGTTTCGCCAGCTTCCCGGGCGGGCCGATGTCCACATCACCATCGGCGTGGTACTGCTCTGCGCTCCCTCTGACGGCCAGCTTGCCATGGCTGTCGAGTCGTTGGCCTACCAGTTCGGCGGGCAGCTCGAGGTTTTCCCAGACTACGGCAAGGTCGGCGCTGATGGGTCTTGCGCTCAGCTGGATCACACCTGATGCATTCAACGTTCCTTTAATCCGCGACGAAGCGAGTTGCAGTTGCTGCAACGTGAGCGTCTTGAATTCCTCGTCGAAGTGCGCCTGCAAAGGTTGCAGCAAGAGGTGGTAATCGTTGAGGTCAACCGATCCGTTCAACATGCCGCCACGACGGTCGCCGGTGCCTTGTACGCTCAGTGCGAGATTTTCAAGCGCGCTTTCACCTATGAGCAGCGTGGGATTGAACGACGGGACATCGAGCTTTCCAGTCCAGGCAAAGTCATTGCGCTGGTCAAGGTTGACCTGCAAGTGGGCGGTGACAGGTTGCGCGAGGGCAAGTTCGATATTTGCCAGACGTCCATTGCTCTGCACCGTCAGCGTGCCGGCATAGGTGTTGTCACCGATTTTCCACGTGGCGACGGCATGGCCGTTGCCACGAAATTTTTTGCCGATGCCGACCTGACCGACAAGGCTGACGTGGCCATCAGGTGCGTCGAGCGCGAGCCGGCTCACGGCCACCCCGGCATCGGTCCAGCTACCGGCCAGGTCGAGACGGGAGGATGCAAACACATTGTGTCCGTCCTGGGTGACCGTCGCTGGGCCGACATGCGCCTGATCCAGCGTCAGCGCGATGGGCGGCTTCAACGAGAAACCATGGGAGCTCGACGTGTTTTCTGGCGAAGGTTTGGGCAGCGCCACATCGATGCGATCCACATCCAGGTTCAATACGTGCAGCTGTTTGTGCAGTAGCGGCCACGGGCCTATGTCCAGTTTCGCCTTGCTGATATTCACCACCGTGCCCTGACCATCGTCGTAGTGCACGCCGACGACATCGAGCGGGCCGATCAGTCGACCCTGGGCGCGCTGTATCTGCAGTGCACGGTTGGTCAAGCCTTCGACGCGTGCCAGTGCAAAACGAAGCCCGGAGGCGCTGCAAAGCAGCCAATAGATACCGCCGGCGAGCAAGACCAGCACGAGTAAGCTGGCTGCACCTAACCAGCGCAGCCAGCGAGAATGTGGACGAGATGGAGTTTGCGGGGTTGTGCTCATCTCATCACTCTTACAAGTCCGGACCGATGACGAGATGCAACTCCAGCCCATGGCGTTGCGAGTCGTTGACCGGGGTCCCCACGTCGACACGAACCAGCCCTACCGGCGAACGCCAGCGTACGCCCAAACCGGTGCCCACTCTGGGGTGAAAGTCGGTCCCGTCGAATGCGTTGCCGGCGTCAACGAAGACGGCCATCCCCCACTGTCGGGTGAAGTAATGTTCCACTTCGCTGCTGCTGACGATCAGGTTGTTGCCGCCGATGACGCGGCCATAAACATTTTCCGGGCCGATCGACTGGTAACTGAAGCCACGTACGGAGTTGTCGCCGCCGGCGAAGAAGCGTAGCTGCGGCGGTAGCGCTGAAAAATCGTCGGTCCAGATGTGGCCGATGCTGGCGCGCAGAATCAGTCGATTGTTTCCGGCGAACGCGCGGATCCATTTCGCATCGGCAGTCAGCTGGTCGAAGTTTGCGCTGGAGAACACGTCACCCAGCGTACCGCGTGCGGTGAAGCTGAGCGACCAGCCACGCTGGACGAAGTTGAAATTGTCAGCTTGTTTGCGCGAAAGCGTGGCCTCGGCATACACCAGCGTGCTGGCTCCGTGTTCGACGCCGGGCGTATCTTCCGGCTCATCGGGGCGTTTGCCCACATCGAACGTGCCTGAAAGCGCGTGTAGCCCCACCGTGCGTATCCAGTCGTGCCAGAGCTCGGTTTCGTTCGCGGTCAGCTCGAAGGTACGTGATTGCGAAGTGTCGGTATCGGAGTCGCGATAGGTGGCGCCGTAATTGAAACTGCGCTGATTGTCGCCTGGCAGCGGGATGGAATAGAGCGTGGACAGGGTCTTCAGTCTTTGCGCCACGACGATTTCGTTCTTCCACTTGTGGCCGCGCCGGTTGATCCAGCGCATTTCGATGCCGCCGCGTACGCCATAGCCTGTGTCGGTACCGACAAAGACGCCGCCGGTATAGATGGTGCGTTTGGCCGGGGCCAGATCCACGTTGATATCGACTGTGCCATTGCTGGTGTTGCCCACGTCGGGCATGACGTTCACGACCGAGAAGTAGTCGGCACCGTTCAATGCCTGCTGCAGGAGCAGCAATTTGCCCTGGTCGAAATAGTCACCCGGTTTGAAGGGAACATAGCGCTGCAGAAAGCCTTCGCGAAACTGCGAGCCTTCGAAATGCACATGACCAAAGCGGTAACGCCGGCCAACCTCCCACGCAAGATGGATCGCTGCCGTGTGCTGGGCGCTATGCACTTCGACGCGGTGTACCAATAACTTGGCGTCGAGAAAGCCATTGGCGGTCAGGGCGCCGCTCAATGCATCGCGTGCGCTGTCATAGGTGCCATCGTCGAGCTGTTGCCCCTTGAGTTTCTCGATGGTACGGCGAGCCTGGCTGACGGGCTTCAGATCTGCGGCTGACTTTTCGAGCTGGATATCGACCGAGGTCACCATCACGGGCTGCCCGGGTACGACATGCAGGGTTACGTGCCAGTCTTTGCCGACCTGCTCGAGTTTCCCGGTGACGCTGGCGTCGTAGTACCCGTAGGGCTCAAGCGCGGTCTTTACCTGTGCATCGGCATTCGCGTAAAGCCGGCGCACCTGCGCCTCGCTGGCATCGCGGTTCGCATATTGCGAGAGGTCGACACCGGCAACGACAGCCTTCTTGAGCGGATCTTCCACGCCATCCACGACCAGCTGCACGCCAGCATGAGCCCATGCGGGGACGAGCAGCAACAGCAACAGGCATAGGCGGCGTCGCGATCGGCGCATGCGCTGGGGTTCCATCCTCATCATGGTATCGGTCGATAACGTGCACCCCCGTGCAGGTTATCGCAAGCGTAGCTTTGCGATGTTGACGATGCTGACGCGGCGGATGTGTAGGGACTTGAGCTGGGCGCTGTGCTCCTCCCCCTGCTTGCAGGGGGAGGTTGGGAGGGGGTGAGGCTTTTGATCTTTAGAGCGAAGAGCGACCCACCCCAACCATCCCCTGCTTGCAGGAGAGGGCGCAATACATCAGCCCGCCTTGTCGCCCGCCTTGTGGGCAATCCACGCGCCAGCGATCGCCGAGACGTACGGAATCGACTGCGCGGCGAGGATGAAGATCCACAAGGTGCCTTCGATGTAGCGGGTGCCATAACCCAGCGCCATGCCGACGATGCACAGCGCCAGTGCGATCGCCATCAGTCCTTCCTCTCGCACCGGCGCAAACGCAGCGAAATTACTGCCACCGAGGCGGCGGCTCTTGGCGGTCACCACGAACGAGGTTTTCTCGCGGGTCAGCCCATGCAGGATGCCGCGCGCAATCGCGTGGCTGAGCCCCATGCTGGCCAGCGAGGCCATCAGGGTGTCGTACCAGCTGCAGGGGACGCGAGCGCGGTAAAGCACGATGCCGAAGATCGCCTTGGCGAAGAAGAACCCGATGACCGGGATCAGGAACAGTTGCATCGGCAGACTGAACAGCTGTGGGAACGCCACCATGCCGGCGGTCCAGAAGATCGCCATCAGGGTGAAGATCAGGTGCAGCGCATCGGCGAACCAGCTGAACCAGCCAGTGAGGAAGTGGAAGCGCTGGCCGCCGGACAGCGGACCTGCCTGCGTCATCCAGCGCCAGCGGCCTTTGAGGATCTGCATCGCACCGAATGCCCAGCGATAGCGCTGGCTCTTGTACGCCTTGAAGTCGGCAGGGGTGAGACCCTTGCCCATCAGTTCGTCGACGTAGACCAGATCGTAACCAGCGTGCATCAGGCGCAGGCCGAGCTCGGCATCCTCGCAGATCGTCCACTCCGACCAGCCACCCGTGCCTTCCAACGCCGAGCGGCGCACCATCGTCATGGTGCCGTGCTGGATGATCGCGTTGCGCTCGTTGCGATGATGCATGCCGATGCGGAAGAAGCCGTCGTACTCCCACGCCGTCATCCGGCGGAAGGCATTGTGCTCGAACTCGCGATGCGCCTGCGGGCACTGCACCACAGCGACCTTCGGATCATGGAAGTGGCCGGTGAGGGTAGCCAGCCAGTCGGCACGAACTTCGTAATCGGCATCGATCACCGCCACCACATCGGCGCGCGGGTCAGTTTCCTTCAGGCCGAAGTTCAGCGCGCCGGCCTTGTAACCGGGCCATGGTTCCAGATGGAAGAAGCGGAAGTGCTTGCCAAGTTTTTCGCAGTATTCCTGCACCGGCTTCCATACCGCCGGATCCTTGGTGTTGTTGTCGATCACCAGCACTTCGTAGTTCGCGTAGTCCAGCGCGGCCAGCGAATCGAGCGTGATGATCACCATCTCCGGCGGCTCGTTGTAGCAGGCCAGATGAATCGACACGAATGGCTGCTTCTCCGGCGGATCGGGCGTCAGCATGCTTGCATGGCGCACCCATTCGCGTCGCCACAGCACTTCGGTGAATTCGAAGCCGTTGATCAGCAGAATCGACAGGATCGCGATCTGCGCGGGGAACAACAGCACCAGCATGGTCCAGTCGACCCAGCTCAGATAGAAGTTGAACGGCAGCGTGGCGGACCAGGTGATCAAGCCGCAGGCGAGCTGGATCAGCGCGCAGAAGAACAGCCGCCCCATCAGCTTGAAGCGGCTGAAGCTGCGTGCGAACCAGATCATCGGGAACAGCGCCAGCAAGCTCGCCGCCAGTGCTTTCCACGGCCACGCCGTGTCCTCGGTCACCGGGCCGGTGAACGGAAACTTCGGTTGACGATCGGCGTTGAAGATGCCCCAGTACGCGCCAGTGCGACCTTCGCCGAGGTCTTCCTTCCACGGCTGGTCGAACGCTTCAAACAGAAAGTAGTCGATGTTTTCCGCTTTCGCCGCATTGAGCCAGTTGCGGTCGAAGATGGCTTCGTTCGAGATCGAAGGATCAGCGTATTCGTGGCGGTCGCCGTTGGAGGGCCAGCCAATTTCGCCAACCACGATCGGCTTGTTGGGGAAGCGCTGCTTGATGGAGTGGTAGGACCCCAACGCATCATTCAGTGCCGCGTAGCGTAGTTTCGGATCTCTGGTATTGGCGACTACCGGTATGCCGTTCCAGAACGGGAACAAGTGGATGGTGATGAAGTCCACATGGTCGGCGAGCTCGGGATACTTGAGCCAGATGTAGTTGGGCTCGGCGATCGACACAGGCTGGTGCAAGGCCGCACGCACCCGGTCCAGATAGGCGATCATCTGCTCAGGCGGGAGGTCGTTGCGAAACAGCACCTCGTTGCCCACGATTACCCGGTTGATGGTGCCCGGATACTGCCGCGCCATCGCGATCAGCATGGCGATTTCTTTTTCGTTGTTGTCCAGCCGCTTGTCGATCTCCGCGCCGGCCATTACCTTCAGCCCGTTATTCTGCGCCAGCCGGAACACCTGCGGGTTCAGCTGCATATTGTAGGTGCGTACGTTGCCGGTGTACTTGCGCAGCAATCGCAGATCGTCGTCGATCTGCTGGTCACTGGGGAAATCCTGCTTGAACGGACTCTGGTAGCGCTGGAACACCGAAAGCGCGAAGCCGCCAATTTGGCCATGCCAGTCGTCGGGGCCGTGCGGCAGGTTGCCCCACCACCACAGTCCAATGTTCATGGCGGCTACGACCAGCGCAAGCACCAGGGCAGTAAGCAGTGGGTATCGGCTGTCTCGGTTTGCTGCGGTGGTGCTCAAAAAAATCCCCGGGGAAGCCTGCGCAACAGGCGCTGGAGCCTGAGGAGCTTAACCAATGCAAGGCGGTTGGCTCAACAAAAAGCGTCAGCCGTGGTCAGCGCGAGGTCAGGGCAGCCCGGAATTGCTGTAGCTGGTGGGCTATTCGCGCGCAGCGCTTGGTCGCGGCTGCAGGGGGAGGCGGCGCCATTTTGCTCTGGCGCCGCCTGTTTCATACCCGTAGGACGCCGTCAGTAGGGCTCACTTGAGCAGCGAGCGCAGCATCCAGGCGGTTTTCTCGTGCTCTTTCAAGCGGCCGGTGACCATGTCGGCGGTGCCCTCGTCGCCGGCACCATCGGCGGCCTTGATGGTTTCGCGGGCAGTGTGCGCGGCGATTTCGTGGCCTTCGACCAGTTGACTGACCATCTCCTTCCATTCCGGCACACCAGCTTCCTCCTTGATCGAGGTGAGCTTACCGAATTGGCTGTAGGACCCGGGGGCGAACACATCGAGCGTGCGGATGCGCTCGGCCACTTCGTCCGCGGCCAGCCACAGCTCGTTGTACTGGGTCTCGAACATGGTGTGCAGGCTGTTGAACTGCGGCCCGGTGACGTTCCAGTGGAAGCTGTGCGTCTTCAGGTACAGCGAATAGGTATCGGCCAGCAGTTTGGACAGATGTTTGGCAACCTGTTCGCGGTCTTTCTTGGCGATACCGATGGAAATGGCCATGTGTAGCTCCTTGCTGTGGTTTTCGATGTCGTGGTTTGGATGCCTTGGAGAAACAGTAGCGACTGGGCGTGCGACTTGGAAATGAATCCTGCCGATGCTGCCGATAGCCTGTGGCTATCAATGTGTCTGCAGTCTGCGGCTATCGGTGAGTCCGTAGCCAGCGGCCGGCTATCATGTGCGGCCCGATCAACCGATGTCTCCATGCCTGTCCCAGAAGCCACCGCTGACATCCGCCTGCGCGCACTGCGCAAAGTGCTGGATTCGGTTTCCAGTCGCGACTTCGGTCGCCTGCTGGGGCGCTGGCGTGCGCTGTCGCGTCGGCCAGACGAGGCAAAGCTGGACAAACTCGTTGTCGACATCGACCGATCGGCCGCCGCGCGTGGTGCCCGCATCGCGGCGAAGCCGGCGATCCGGCTGGACGAATCGCTGCCGATCAGCGCGCGCGCCGACGACATCATCGAGTTGATCCGCAAGCACCAGATCGTGGTGATCGCTGGCGAGACTGGTTCAGGCAAGACCACCCAGTTGCCGAAGCTGTGCCTGGCCGCCGGCCGCGGCGAGGCCGGCATGATCGGCTGCACCCAACCGCGCCGCCTGGCCGCGCGCTCGGTGGCGCGCCGCGTCGCTGAGGAGCTCGGTACCCAGGTGGGCGACATCGTGGGCTTTCAGGTGCGCTTCAACGACCAGGTGTCCGAGCGCAGCCTGATCAAGTTCATGACCGACGGCATTCTGCTCGCCGAGACGCAGGGCGATCCCTGGCTGTCGAGCTACGACACCATCATCATCGACGAGGCGCACGAGCGCAGCCTCAATATCGATTTCCTGCTCGGCTATCTCAAACGACTGGCCGTGAAGCGGCCGGACCTGAAGATCATCATCACCTCGGCGACGATCGACACTGCGCGCTTTGCCGAGCACTTCGACGGTGCGCCCGTTGTTGAAGTGGAAGGGCGTGCGTATCCGGTGGAAGTGCGCTGGCGCTCGCTGGATCAGCTAGGCGGCCAGTCTGACGACCGGCCCGGCAGCGCGCGCGGCGGCCGCGACATGCAACAAGGCAGCGCCGAGCATATCGCCGCGATCCTCGACGAAATCACCCACGACGATCCACGTGGCGATGTACTGATTTTCCTGCCCGGCGAACGCGAGATCCGCGATGCGCATTTGCTGCTGTCGCGCCGGCAGTATCGCGAGACGGAAATCATGCCGCTGTATGCGCGGCTGTCCGCTGGCGACCAGGATCGCGTGTTCAAGCCAGGCATCAAGCGCCGGGTGGTGCTGGCGACCAATGTGGCCGAGACCTCGCTCACGGTGCCGCGCATCCGCTACGTGATCGACAACGGCACCGCGCGGGTAAAGCGCTACAGCCAGCGCAGCCAGCTAGAACGGCTGCATGTGGAGCCGATCTCGCAAGCCGCCGCAGACCAGCGCAAGGGGCGTTGCGGCCGCGTGGCGGCTGGCATCTGCTATCGCTTATATGACGAAGCTGACTACGCCAGCCGTGCCGCATTCACTGATCCGGAACTGCTGCGCTCCTCACTGGCCAACGTGATCCTGCGCATGCTGGCGCTGCAGCTCGGTGAGGTTGAGGACTTTCCGTTTCTGGAAGCGCCCGATCCGCGCGTGGTGGCGGACGGCTACCGGCGCCTCGCCGAAATTTCGGCGATCGACGAGGTGCGCAAACTCACCGCGATCGGCCGCGTGCTCGCACGGCTGCCGATCGATGTGCAGCTGGCGCGGATGCTGGTCGAGGGCGAAAAATTGCACAGCCTGCGCGAGTTGCTGACGATCGTCAGCTTCCTCAGCGTGCAGGATCCACGCGAACGTCCATCTGAGGCACGGCAGCAGGCTGATGCCGCCCATGCAGCGTTTGCCGATCCGAAATCCGATTTCGTCGGCGTGTTGAACCTGTGGCGCGATTACCACACGGCGCATGAGGACCTGACCCAGTCGAAGTTGCGCGACTGGTGCTCACGGCATTTTCTCAGCTTCATGCGCATGCGCGAATGGCGCGAGCTGCATCGGCAGTTGCTGCTGGTGGTGCAGGAGCTGGGCTGGAGGCACGATGTCGTCGCGCCGTCTGCAGCCGTTGCCTCCTCTCAGAGTGTTGGAGTGAGGGGGGCAACCGCGCGCTCTGCTCCTCCCCCTGCGCGCAGGGGAGGGAGCAAGACTGTTCCCCGCAAGCACCCGCCCCTCACCCCAGCCCTCTCCCCGCAGGAGAGAGGGGGCGAGTCGGCAGTGGGGAGTGAGGCTGATCGCCTGTACGAAGCGGTGCACCGCAGTCTGCTCACCGGCTTGCCGACCCAGGTCGGACGCAAGGATGAGAAAGGCGTCTACCTCAGCACGCGAGAGCGCAAGTTCCATATATTTCCCGGCTCGGCGTTGTCCAAGGCGCCACCAGCCTGGGTCTTCTCTGCGCAGATCCTCGATGTAGGCGGACGCGTGTGGGGCATGATGAATGCACGCGTCGAACCACTGTGGATTGAGCAGCAGGCTGCGCACTTGTTGCGTACAAACTGCCGTGAGGCGCACTGGTCGAAGAAACGTGGTGCGGTGGTGGCGTATGAGCAGGTCAGCCTGTTTGGCTTGATTCTGGTCGAGAAGCGGCCAGTGACGTTTCAGCAGCAGGATCCGGCGCTGGCGCATGCGATCTTCCTGCGCGAGGCGCTGACTCGCGGCGACATCGATACCCGCGCCGACTTCGTGCGCGCGAACCAGCGGGTTTTGCAGGAAGCTGTCGATATAGAGGCCAAGCAGCGCCGCGGAGGCCTGATCCGTCACGAAGACGAACTTGTTGCGTTCTTCGAAGGCAAGCTACCTGAGGAAATCGCCAGCAGCCGCGCGCTGGAGGCCTGGTACCGCAAAGCGCGTCCCGCCGAGCAGGCAGCGTTGCGCTGGTCGTTGGACGATGTGATGGCCGGCGGTGTCGGGCTTGATGCCAAGGCATTTCCGGCCGTACTGGAATTGTCGGGACGCTACCGCCTGGAATACCGCTTCATGCCCGGCGATGAGGCCGATGGCGTGACCTTGCATCTACCATTGGCGATGTTGAATGCGCTGCCTGCAGCACGTTGCGAATGGCTGGTGCCCGGCTTGCTGGGCGAGAAAGTGGCCGAACTGATCCGCGGTCTACCCAAGCCGTTGCGACGCAATTTTGTGCCGGCACCGGACTTCGCACGTGCGTTTGTCGAAGCCGAGGCACCGCGCGACGAGCCGCTGGCGAAGGCCTTGGCCACGTTCCTGAAACGAGCCACTGGCGTCGATGTGGCCGCCGCCGAATTCGCTGCGGTTGATCTACCAGCACATTTCCACATGCGTTACCGGCTGCATGATGAGCAGGGCAAGACGCTGGCTAGTGGACGCGATCTGGTTGCGTTGCGCCGGCAATGGGAAGGCCAGGCGCGCGATGCGTTCTCGCGCAAAACGGATATCGAGCTAACCCGCGAGGATGTCGCCAGCTGGGACTTCGAGGAGATTCCGGTGCAGGTGCGTTCCGACGGCGGCCTGCTGGCGTTCCCGGCGCTGGTCGATCTGGGCGAGACGGTGGCGCTGCGCGTGTTCGAGCGCCCGGATGAGGCTCGCGCAGCGCACCGGCAAGGCGTGGTGCGGCTGTTGCGCAATGCGCTGTCCAGCGATGCCAAGCAGGCGCGCCGACGGTTGCCGATCAGCAACCCGATCGCACTGAAATACGCACCCTTGGGCGGTGTCGATGGGCTGCGTGAAGATCTGCTGGAAGGCGGCTTTGCCGATCTGCTTGAGCAACACGAACTGGACGTGCGTACCGCTGCCACATTCGAGACATTACGGGCGCAGTGTTCGCGGGAGTTGTTCGCCGCCGGCGTCGAGCGTCTGAAGCTGGCCGAGCCGGTCATCGAGGCGCAGGCGGAACTGAAGCCATGGCTGCAACCGCCGTTGCTCGGTTTCGCCCGGGCCAGTTATGACGATCTGCGTGAGCAACTTGATTCGCTGCTTACCCCTGGCTGCCTGCGCGAGTTGGCGCCGGCGCGGCTGGCGCACTATCCGCGTTATCTGAAAGCAATGCGCCTGCGTGCCGAGCGTCTGCGTCAGGAGCCGGCGAAAGACCAGCAACGTATGCTGCAGGTCATCCCGTACTGGCGCGAGTATCTGAAACACCGCGCCGCCGGCACCAGCGCAGCGGATCTTGCCGAGCTGCGCTGGTTGATCGAGGAATGGCGCGTGTCGCTGTTCGCCCAGGAGCTGAAAACCGCCGAGCCGGTGTCGGCCAAGCGGCTGGCGAAGGCGTTGGCAGCGCTGTCCTGAGAGCCAGAGAGGCTCTCGGTCAGCAGCTTACTGTTCGCGCTGGACGTGAATGCTGTCGTTGCAATCTTGCACGTACATCAACCAGGTACCCAGCATCATCGGCTTGATCTTGACCCAGGGATTGTCCCTGGCGGGGCAGGACGTGCTGCCTGTATCGGCCTGTTTCCACACCTGGCCATTGTCCAGCTTGAATTCGGTATTGCCGCCCCAGCCGTCGAAATGCCCGACGATGTGTGCCTCAATCCTGTTGCGTGATGCCTTTTCCGCATAAAACACCGGCTTGCCGGTGGCGGTGACCATCTTTGTGGTGACCTTGGCGTGTGTGCTCAGCCAGCTGTCGAGGTTCTGAAGTTCCTGTGGAGAGAGCTTGTCCAGGCCGGCGGCCTTGAACTCGTCGCTGGTCATGCGCTGCTGCAGTCCGGCGGTTTCCTGCGCGTGCAAGGACAAGCAGCACAAGGGCAGCGCGAGCAGAGCCGACAGAAGCAGGTGACGTGGGCGAATCATCATGGGGGTGGATCCTCTAAATGCGGCGGGCCGCAGGATGTGATGGTGGACGCTGTGCTGGCGACGAAGTGATGGGCAACGAAGTGATGGGCGATTCTGCGCGGTAAGTGGCCTCAAAGCCAAGCCTCAGGCCGGCTGCCCGGCTATCTGCCAGAGCATACCCGCTGAGTGTGACCGGCCGCCTGATTTCCTTGCGCGGGGCAAGCAGGGAGAGGGCACACCAGGAGGCTGGAAAGACCGCGAACGGCCTGCCGCAAGCAGGAGTGCGGGCAAACCCGTAAAATAGCCAGCCCGCATGGGCTTGTCGGCCACAGGAACAGTCATTCATGAAGATCATCGAAGGCGATTTCGCCACGCCGAAAGGCCGTTTTGCCATCGTCGCCGGTCGTTTCAACGGCTTCGTCGTCGAGCCACTGGTGGCTGGCGCGCGCGATGCGCTGGTACGTCACGGGGTAAAGGACGACGCCATCGAGCTGGTCCGGGTGCCGGGTGCGTGGGAAATCGCGCTGGCGGCGCACAAGCTGGCCAACTCCGGCAAGTACGTGGCGGTGATCGCGCTGGGTGCGGTGATCCGCGGCGCCACTCCGCACTTCGACTTCGTGGCCGGCGAATGTGCAAAGGGACTGGCGCAGGCTGCGTACAGTTCCGGTGTGCCGGTGGCATTCGGGGTACTGACCACCGACAGCATTGAACAGGCGATCGAGCGCTCGGGCACCAAGGCGGGCAACAAGGGTGTCGACGCAGCCATCGCCGCGCTGGAAATGGTCAACCTGTACGGGAAGCTTTGATGAGCCAGCACCCGCAGGGCCTCGACCTTGCCGCGCGCTCACGCGCCCGGCGTCGCGCACTGCAGGCGCTGTATGCGTGGCAGCTGAGCGGCAGCCACATGAACGCGGTGATCGAGCAGTTCCGCCACGAGCAGGACATGGAGGTGGCCGATCTCGAATATTTCGAGGATCTGCTGCACGGAGTAGAGCGCAACGTGGATGCGCTGGACGAATGCCTGCGACCGCATATCGATCGCGAAGTGGCGCAGATCGATCCGATCGAGCGGGCGGTGTTGCGGCTTGCTGCCTACGAATTGAAGTTCCGTCCGGATGTGCCGTACCGGGTGATCATCAACGAAGCGATCGAGGTCACCAAGCGCTTCGGTGCCGACCATGGGCATAGCTACGTCAATGGCGTGCTGGACAAGCTGGCGGTTGACCTGCGCTCGGTCGAGAAGCAGCACGGGCGCTGAGCTTAGCCTCATCCGGTATTGTCCGCGGATCAACTGCCAGCCCGGAGCGTCATGGAATTCCGACTGATCGAGCGCATCCGCGAGCTGACCGCGCAACCTCGCGATGACGTGCGGCTTGGTATCGGCGACGATGCCGCCGTACTGGCGGTACCGTCTGGGCAGGAACTGGCGGTTGCGATCGACACGCTGGTCGATGGCGTGCATTTCCCACGTGGCACCGCCCCCGTCGATATCGGCTGGAAGGCGCTGGCAGTGAATCTGTCCGATCTTGCGGCGATGGGCGCGAGCCCGGCATGGGCGCTGCTGGCGCTGACCTTGCCCGACGCTGATCCCGTTTTCGTCGAAGGCTTTGCCGAAGGCTTCGCCCGTCTGGCGCAACCGCATCGACTCGCGCTTGTCGGTGGCGACACCACGCGTGGACCATTGAGCATCAGCGTGGCCGTGCATGGCTTCGTGCCACCGGGGCAGGCACTGACCCGAGCCGGCGCGCGCGTCGGCGATCTGGTGTTGGTCACCGGGACGCTCGGCGATGCCGCCGCTGGTCTGCATGCGTTGCAGCGCCCTATGCGTGAAGAC
>Ga0302313_10000556_pt1 | contig 32643 bp, 20 predicted proteins | sample III_Palsa_N2_2_FD_200454 | JGI IMG/M metagenome (GOLD analysis project Ga0302313, IMG submission 200454) | Peat permafrost microbial communities from Stordalen Mire near Abisko, Sweden - III_Palsa_N2_2 | ecosystem: Environmental > Terrestrial > Soil > Palsa > Peat permafrost | place: Sweden...
CAGAGCGAATCGAGCGGCTGTGGTCGAACACTCGTTATTTCCAGGAGCAACTCACGCATGCGGGTTTCGACATCGGCGGCCGCACCACGCCGAAGAGCGAGACGCCAATTACGCCCATCCTCATCGGCGACGGCAGAAAAACTATGGAATTCAGCCGCGCTGTCTTCGAGCAGGGAGTGATGGCGACAGGCATCGCGTTCCCAACGGTGCCCGAAGGTAAGGCGCGCGTACGCTGCATCATGACCAGCGAGCACACGCAGGGGCAGATCGATAAGGCACTGGAAATTCTGACAGGAACCGCGAAGCGCCTGGGGGTACTGGCCTAAGGGTCAGCAGCCTCCGTTTCGGCGGCCATGAACTTTTTAGCCGAGAATTAGCATCCTCGATACCCATAAATGGCATCTGGTGAGCTAGAAAGCTCATTAAGGAGAGGATCGCTATGGCTGACCTGAATGCACTGCAACAGAAATACGCGCCCGTGCTGGATACCATCAACAGCTTTTCAGAGTACGGAGCTAAAGTAGACTCCGTCGATCTCGACGGCGACAAGCTCCGCATCAAGGGAGAGGTCCCGTCAACCGTGATCGCCAACCGCGTGTGGGACGTGATCAAGCAAGTCGACCCAAACTACAGCGACCTCGAGCACCAGATCGCGACGACCGGTGGCGCAGAGCAGCCCTACACGATCAAGCCGGGCGATAATCTGAGCAAGGTGAGCAAGCTGTTCTACGGCAATCCGAATAAGTATGGCGAGATTGCTTCGGCGAACGGCATCAGCAATCCGGACCTCGTCAAGGTAGGACAGCAGATCAACGTTCCGGTTCTGTCGTAAGCTTTCAGGAAAACTGCGGCTAGACCTTCTGCACGCGATGCACATCGCGCACGCCCGGCACCTTACGCAGATTCTGCGTGAGGCGGGTGAGGTGTCGCAGGTCAAGCGTCTCAATGACGAAGTCGACGTATACGGCTTCGTCATCGGCTGGTCGCGTCTCAACAGACTTAATGTTGGTGCCGTCCTCGGAGATGATGGCGGCGAATTCCTTGAGCAGGCCGGAGCGATCGTCGACCAGGATCACCAACTTGACCGGGTAAGTGGTCGGCTTGGGAGCGCCGGGTGCTGTGTTGCTCGCGCTCTCGGCCCACGCTACGTCAATGCGGCGATCGGCCTCGTAAAGCAGGTTTTGCACGTTAGGGCAGCTACGGGCGTGGACAGCTACGCCCTTGCCGCGCGTCACGTAGCCAATAATCTCTTCGCCACGGATCGGGTTGCAACATCGAGCGCGATAGACCAGCAGATCGTCCTGGCCTTCCACCTGCAGCGAGTCGGAACCCTTGCCGAAGAAGACGCGCTTGACCGCCTCCGACATGTGCGCGAGCGTGTTACCCGTGGTGCCCGGTTCGTTGGCCGCGGTCTCGGCGGGCATCGTGCTTCCGGGCTCGAGCTTGTTCAGCACCTGGCGCGCGGAGAACTTGCCGAAGCCGATGCCCGCAAGCAGATCGTCTACTGCAGCGAGGCCATACTCCGACGCGATGCGTTCATAGTCGGGATTTTTAAATTTCTCAAGCGAGAGCTTGTACTTGCGAGCTTCGCGCTGCAACAGTTTGTTGCCGATTTCAACGGCCCGCGCGCGCTGATTCTCATTCAGCCAATGCTTGATCTTGTTGCGTGCGCGCGAACTCTTTGTAAAGCTCAGCCAGTCGCGCGAAGGCGAATGGCCGGCCTGCGTGGTGACCTCCACGATGTCGCCATTGCGCAGCCGGGTGCGCAACGGAACGATGCGCCCGTTCACCTTGGCGCCGATGGTCGCATGCCCGACGTCCGTATGAATCGCGTACGCGAAGTCGATGGGGCTTGCGTCCTTGGGCAGCACGATGACTTTGCCCTTCGGCGTAAAGGTGTAGACCTCTTCCGGATACAGGTCGATGCGCAGCGTCGACATGAATTCGTTGGGGTCGGTCATCTCGCGCTGCCATTCCATCAGCTGGCGAACCCACGCCAGGCGCTGCTCATCCTTCGCGCTGACGTTGTCAGTCGCCTTGTACTTCCAGTGCGCGGCGATGCCTTCTTCGGCGACACGGTGCATGTCCTCGGTGCGGATCTGCACTTCAAACTGGTGCCCGCCTTCGGCAATCAATGTAGTGTGCAGCGACTGGTAAAGGTTGGGCCGCGGCATCGCGATGAAGTCTTTGAAGCGCCCCGGCACCGGCCGCCACATGCTGTGCAGCAGGCCGAGTACGGCGTAGCAGTCAGACTCGGTTTCGGTAATCACACGCACTGCGAAAAGATCGTAGACCTGCTCGACGGGAATGCTGTGGGCGACGAGTTTTTGTTGAATAGAGAAAAGCCGCTTGATGCGCGACTCGACGCGTGCGGTCACGCCAACTTCTCTAAACTTCGCTTCGAGGGTTCCAACAATGCGTTGCAGAAACGCTTCGCCTTCGCCTCGCAGGGAATCGACCTCGGAAGAAAGCTGCGTGTATGTGAACGGATCGATGTAGCGGAACGCGAGGTCTTCGAGCTCGCCGCGCAATTTACCCATTCCCAGACGATGCGCCAGTGGGGCATACACATCGAGCGTCTCGCGAGCAATGCGGCGCTGCTTCTCAGGATTCAAATGCTCGAGCGTGCGCATGTTGTGCAGCCGGTCGGCGAGCTTGATGATAACCACGCGAAGGTCTGTAACCATCGCGAGCAGCATCTTGCGAATGTTCTCCGCCTGGTGATCTTCGCGGTTGGCAAACTTGATCTTGTCGAGCTTGGTGACGCCTTCGACGATGTGCGCGACTTGTTCGCCAAATCGCTTGGCAATGTCGCTGGCGGTGACATCCGTATCTTCGACAGCATCGTGCAGCAGGCCGGCGGCGATTGCGGTGGCATCCATCTTAAGTTCCGCAAGAACTTGCGCGACCTCCAGCGGATGGCCAATGTACGCCTCACCCGAAGCGCGGCGCTGGCCTTCATGCTTCTGGATGGAAAACTCCCAGGCAGAGCGAATGAGGTCGAGGTCGTCGGCGGGGCGATTGGCTTTGACCGTCGCGATCAAATGCTCGAAGCGCGCCTCCAAATCTGCCCGGTCAGAAGAGGGAATTGGACCAGTTGGCGGAGCCTTCGGAAACACCGGCGCAAGCTTGCCGGCGGGTCCGTCCGGTGCGCCGGAGGCTTTGGACACACCTGAGGTGTGCGGAATGGCGGGGAGCGCTGCTTCGAGCTCGATGCCGGTTTCGCTGGTTGGGGTCGCGCCAGGGGGGGCAGGCGCGTGAGATTCTGGAGCGCTGGAAACCGAAGTCTCCGGCCGCACAAATTCCATACTCTATTATACGGGCCGTATACGGGGCTGTCGTGAAGGGGTGGCGCGAGCGTTACGTGGTTCCGACCAAGTCCCGATACCGGCCGCCGGAACCCGACGTCACGGTTTCGACGCAGCAGACTTTACGGCTCCCGGCGTTGGCCGAGGGCCGCCCTTTGCCCAGCGAACCATCTCATCGAAGGCATCGCCGATCTCGTCCTGGGTGAAGTCGCAGTGGCCCTCCCGGTCGACGACCTGCTGCACAAAATTCTGTTCGGCGCCCGCAACCTGGACCTCATCTTCGTACAGCTCCAGCTGGCTCAGCTGCACGATGGGATCGTAGATCGTGTGAAGGGCGAGCATGGGGCGGCCCAGCCGGCCGGTCGGCGTGTAGTGATGCAACAGGTAGGCGCGCGCCTGCGGGGAGGCACTGTAGCGCTTCACCTTCGCGTTCAGATCGAAATCGTCGCCCGCACTGTTCGGACTTGTGCCGTTGTAGACAAAGTTTCTGGTATCAAAGGGGTTGCCGCCTGCGCGCTGCTGCAAATCCTTCACGATGAACGTCCAGTACGCGATGTCGTGAGCCAGGTTCGCGTCGGTGTGCAGGCCGGTGAGGTTGCGCATGGCGGTCGCGGCAGCCGGATCCGCTCGCAACGCCTCCAGTACCTTGTCGCGGTCAGCAATGGTGTCGTCGAAGTTGGCAGGGACTGGCACCAGCGGCGGCATGACTCCCGGAAAGTAGTAGTCGAACGCAGCCCTCATCGCGAAGCGGCGATTGAAGTTCACATACGTCGGGCCGACCGACCCGCAGAGATCAAGGCCTCCCAGGTAAGGCTTGGGGTTGAGCTCCAGCGTGACCGCGACCAGTTGGCCGCCCATGGAGCCTCCGGCGACGTAGGTCTCGATCGGCTGCCCATACTTCCGGATGAAGTAGCGTCGCAGCGCGTCGGTCTCCGGATAGGCCTGCTGCAGCGCCCACCCAGTCCTCGAGAAAGCGCTCTGAAGGACGGCATAATGGCGCTCGAAAAACGGCTGCTCCTGGCCGACCAGCCGCGCGGCAATGTGAAAGGTCACCGGCTGCAGCGCATAGCCGTGATAGAAGACCACCAGCGAATGGTTCCAATGCGCCGGGATGTCGATGCGATAAGCCGCGCCGTCGAGCAGTCCAACCTCGGTAATGCCTGCCGGCGATTGAAGCACCTCGCGATGGCTGGGCGTGGGCGTAGCAGGCAGACCGGCAGCATCCAGCCCGGGCGCGGAGGCTAGCAGCAGAATTGCCGGGAGGGCGATGGCGGCGAGCGTGGGTCGTCGTGCAGCCATGAGCATGAAGGGTTGGATTATTTTAGCGCGACCGCTTCAGCAGGTTCGCCGCGGAAGTTTAAAAATTCGCTCAGGCCTCATGCCTGGCACCGAAATGAGCAACAAAAGAGCAGCCGCGAGGATGCGGCCGCTGGGGAACATGCCCTTAGCTTGACCCGATTCAACCTCCGGTGCTGGTCATCTTCTCCGGCCGCATGTACCGATCGAACTCCTCTTCGGTCAAGTAGCCGAGTTCGCGATTGGCCTCGCGCAGCGACAGTCCTTTGTGATGCGCGGTCTTGGCCAGCTTGGCGGCTTTGTCGTAGCCAATGTGCTGGTTGAGCGCCGTCACCAGCATCAGGCACTTCTCTACGTACTCGTTAATGCGCTGAAGATTCGCCTCCATGCCCTCAACGCAGAACTCCACAAACATATGCGACGTGTCCGTCAGCAGTCGCACCGAGTGCATGAAGTTATAGATCATCACCGGCTTGAATACGTTGAGCTCGAAGTTGCCCTGGCTCCCACCGAAGGCAATCGCCGCGTTGTTGCCATGCACCTGCACCGCCACCATGGTCATGGCCTCGCTCTGCGTGGGGTTCACCTTGCCCGGCATGATCGAGCTTCCCGGCTCGTTCTCCGGAATAATCAGTTCGCCAAGTCCGCAGCGAGGTCCCGAGCTTAGCCAGCGCACATCGTTAGCAATCTTCATCATGGATGCCGAGAGTGTTACAAGCGCGCCGCTGGCAAACACCAGTTCGTCATGCGCCGAGAGCGCCGCAAACTTATTCGGATGCGAGCGGAAGGGAAGCCCGGTCAGCTCCGCAATCTTCGCCGCCGCGCGGTCCGCAAACTCCGGATGCGTATTCAGCCCCGTGCCCACAGCTGTTCCACCGATCGCCAGCTCGTACAGCCCATCCAGCGTCGATTCCATCCGCGCAATATCGCGCTCGAGCAAGTTCGCCCATCCACCAATCTCCTGCCCCAGCGTCATCGGCACAGCATCCTGCAGATGCGTGCGGCCAATCTTGACGATGTGCTCAAATTCCTTCGCCTTCGCCGCCAACGCATCGTGCAGATGCTGCACCGTCGGGATCAGCCGCTCCTTCACCGCCGTTGCCGCCGCAATATACATCGCCGTTGGAAACGTGTCATTCGACGACTGCGACATATTCACGTGGTCGTTCGGGTGCACGGGCTTCTTGCTGCCCATCTCTCCGCTGGCAATCTCGATCGCGCGGTTCGAGATCACCTCATTGACATTCATGTTGGTCTGCGTGCCCGACCCGGTCTGCCAAATGCTCAGTGGAAATTCGTCCTTATGCTCCCCGGCAATCACCTCATCGGCCGCCTTCACGATCAACTGCATCGTCTCCTTGGGCAGTTTGCCGAGATCGTAGTTCACCAGCGCCGCCGCCTTCTTCAGAATCGCGAAGGCGCGAATCAACTCCGCCGGCATCTTATCGTCGCCAATCGCAAAGTGATGCAGCGAACGCTCTGTCTGCGCTCCCCAGTAATGGTTGGCGGGTACGTCGATCTGTCCCATGCTGTCAGACTCGACACGTACGCCCTTTACGCTCTGTTCAATCATCTCGGTTGTCCTGTTCACAATGGCTCGCAATTAGTGGATGTAGCGCATCTCTGCACACAATCCTTGCAGATTCATTTTTACTCTTCCTTCCAGTTTTTTGAGTTACAAATGAAAGGGTCTCGACCAAGTCTCTCCGGTAATCGCTCAACCTCCTTTCCCAGCATTTCGCTCGTCCTGCTGCGTGTCTTGTGCAAATTTCTTAGCAAAATGGAGATGTAGGCTCTCCCCCGTTGCAATGCAATTACGCGCAATGCAGGCGATCGCGAACGTTTCAGCCTGAGATGGTCGCTTTTGCTGAGTAAAACGACTATTTTGGTGAACGCGCACGGGTTGCGGGAATTGATGCTCGGAAACCCTTGCAGCCGGTGATATTCATCACAGCCAACGATAATCGCAGAAGTGGATTGTTGAGCGATCGAAGGGAAGTCCCCATGGAAGACAGCGTTACCGTAATCGACAATCGCACAGGCAAGCAGTACACGCTCCCTGTTACGCACGATACGATCCGCGCGATGGATCTGCGCAAGATCAAACTGGTCCCGGACGACTTCGGGATGATGGCCTACGATCCCGCCTTCATGAACACAGCATCCTGCCAGAGCAAGATTACCTATATCGATGGCGACAAGGGCATCCTGCGCTATCGCGGCTATGACATTGCTGACCTGGCCGAGCACTGCAGCTTTCCGCAGGTCGCCTACCTCGTCATTCACGGCGAGCTTCCCGATCCTGAGCAGGAGACCGAGTGGCTGGCCGCCCTGCGCAAGCACATGGGCATCTTCGAGAATATTAAGAAGTTCATGGAAGGCTTCCGCTACGACGCTCATCCGATGGGTATGCTGGTCAGCACCCTTGCCGCACTGTCTACTTTCTATCCGGACTCCAAGCACGTGCGCGACCATGAAAATCAGATGCACTGCATCCGCCGCATCATCGGCAAAATCCCCATTATCGCGGCGTATGGATACCGCCATAGCAAGGGCCTCGATTACATCGCTCCAGAGCCGAAGCTCGGCTACGCGGAAAACTTCATGCACATGCTGTGGGAGCGCAGTGAGCTTGAGCACCTGAAGCATCCGGTGCTGGCGCGGGCCCTGGACGTGCTCTTCATCCTCCATATCGATCATGAGCAGAACTGTTCCACCAACGCGATGCGCGCGGTCGGCAGTTCGGAGGCGGATCCGTTCCTCTCCATCGCCGCCGCGGCCGCCGCTCTGGCTGGACCGCTGCATGGCGGCGCTAATGAAGAAGTGCTCAAGATGCTGGACGAGATCGGAAGCATCGAAAACATTCCGGCCTTCATTCAGGGCGTCAAGGACGGACACCACAAGCTCATGGGCTTCGGCCACCGGGTGTACAAGAACTACGATCCCCGCGCCCGCATCATTAAGCGGACGGCAGAGGAAGTGTTCGAGGTGACCGGCCGCAACAAGAAGATCGATCTCGCCATGGAACTCGAGCGCATCGCCCTCGCCGATGAATATTTCGTCTCCCGCAAGCTGTACCCAAACGTCGATTTCTACTCCGGCATCATCTATGAGGCGATGGGCCTTGAGGCCAAGATGTTTACAGTTCTGTTTGCAATCCCACGTGCGGTCGGCTGGCTGGCCCAGTGGCAGGAGCTGATCAACGATCCGGAACAGAAAATCGCCCGTCCCCGGCAAATTTATACCGGCTACGAGTACAGGAAGCTGCCTGATTCCTATACCTATGGAGCTCCGTCGGAAGAGTCTTTGGCGTCCACCCGCTAAAATGATCGACGTCGGGAAATCGAGCCTCCTGGAACCTCCGGCGCGGCCTGCGTAGCTGAACCCTCATGCCGGGCCGATGAGGGATGCGAGAGACTGCGAAACGCGTCCCAGCTGAGCTTAGCGACGACAACGATAAGAAAAGGTAGGTATAGGTTTCAATGGCTTCCACAAGTTCCACCATCCCCACAAGCTCCAGAATCCTGAACTCCGCTCTCGCCCAGCGCGTGATGAGCGCCGACGAAGCTGCCGCCCTGATCCAGCCCGGATCGATCCTTGGCATGAGCGGCTTTACCGGCTCCGGATATCCAAAGGCCGTCCCGACTGCGCTGGCGAAGCGAATCAACGCCGCGCACGAGAACGGTGAGAGTTTCAAGGTCAGTGTCTTCACCGGAGCCTCCACCGGCCCGGAACTGGACGGCGCCCTGGCCAAGGCCGACGGCGTCAACCTGCGCCTCCCCTATAGTGGCGACCCCGAGATGCGCAAGCGCATCAACGGCGGCGAGACCGACTACATGGACATTCATCTCAGCCACGTCGCGCAGATGGTCGACTACGGCTTCCTCGGCCATATGGATGTGGCCATCATCGAAGTCACCGCGATCCTCGAAGACGGCCGCATCGTTCCCAGCTCGTCGCTCGGTAACAACACCACCTGGATCAACCGCGCGGACAAAGTCATCCTCGAAGTGAATTCGGCGCAGCCTCTCGAGCTTGAGGGCATGCACGACATCTACTACGGCCTCGGCCTGCCGCCGCATCGCCAGCCCATTCCGCTGCTAAAGTCCGACCAGCGCATCGGCACGCCGTACCTCAAGGTTCCGATGGAGAAGGTGATTGCGGTTGTCGCGACCGACATAGGAGACCGGGCGAGCCCGTTCAAGGCACCCGACGAAGCCTCGAAAAAAATCGCCGCCAACATCATTAACTTCCTCGAGTGGGAAGTGAAGAAAGGCCGCCTCCCTTCCACCCTCCTCCCGCTGCAATCCGGCGTCGGAAACATCGCCAACGCCGTGCTCTTCGGCTTGGAAGAAGCGCCGTTTGAAGGCATGACGGGTTACACCGAGGTCATCCAGGACGGCATGGTGCAGTTGCTCGACAAGGGTAAGATTTGCAGCCTCTCCGCAACCGCGTTTTCGCTCAGCCCCGATGGCATCGCCAACATCATGCCGAAGATCGGCGGCTACCGCAATCAAATCGTCATCCGCCAGCAGGAGATATCCAACAACCCGGAGATCATCCGCCGCCTCGGCGTCATCGCCATGAACGCCATGATCGAAGGCGACATCTACGGCAACGTGAACTCCACCCACATCATGGGCTCAAGCATGCAGAACGGCATTGGCGGCTCGGGCGACTTCACCCGGAACGGCTACCTCTCGTTCATGATGGCGCCATCCACCGCCGCCAAGGGCAACATCTCCACCATCGTCCCCATGGTCTCGCATGTCGACCACACCGAGCACGACCTTCAGGTCATGGTCACCGACCAGGGCCTTGCCGATTTACGCGGTCTTTCCCCGAAGAAGCGTGCCCGCCTCATCATCGAGAACTGTTCGCACCCCGACTTCCGCCCGCTGTTGCGCGACTATCTCGAGCGCGCCGAGAAGTCGGCCTGCGGAAAACATACTCCCCACCTCCTCGACGAATCGCTGTCCTGGCACACGCGCTTCGTTCGTACAGGGAGCATGCTGCCACAATAACAACCGAAACCTCCCGTGAACGCAGCTTTCAACCGACGCAGCAGTCGCCTTTGTGCCCTGCTGCATCGTTGCGTATTACCGTCCTTGACCCTCACGGTCAATGAGTTTACGGTCAAATCAAGCGACATTTTCTCCATATCGCTGCGCATTTCGCGTCGATAGCACATCCTCGTCGCAACAGCCCTGTGATTCGAATCACAGTGCGCCAGTTCATCCGCCGCTAACCTTAAGGGCGATGACGATGACGAACTCGCGGGCTCTCCAAACAAAGAGCACTCTCCCAGGAGTATCAATGCGCAGCAATGCTGACCGAAAGCGAACCAGCTAATGCCTAAGACAGTCATCATCGGCGGTGGAATCTCTGGCCTTGCGGCCGCGTACGCCCTTCAAAAATCTGAAGGCCCGAACGCCAACTATCTCCTGCTCGAAGCCTCCGACCACCTCGGCGGAAAGATCGTCACGTACGCCGGCGACGGCTTCCTCATCGAAGGCGGCCCCGACTCGTTCCTCACCCAGAAGCGCGCAGCCCTCGACCTCTGCCGCGAGCTAGGCCTTGGCGACCAGCTCATCGGTTCCAACCACACCGCCACGCCCTCCACGTATGTCCTGAGCAAGGGCAAGCTTCACCCCATGCCCGAAGGCATGATGCTCATGGCCCCGACCATGATCCTTCCCATCCTGCGCTCGAAGCTCATCTCCTGGCCCGGCAAGCTGCGCATGGGCCTTGAGATCTTCATCGGCCGCAACACTACCGTCGCAGACGAAAGCCTTGGCAGCTTTGTGCGTCGCCGCATGGGCTCTGAGCTGCTCGCAAAAATCGCCGGCCCGCTAATGGCCGGCATCCACGCGGGCGATCCCGAAGCGCTCAGCCTTCGTAGCACCTTCCCCATGTTTACCGACATGGAAAAGAAGCATCGCAGCCTCGTGCTCGGCATGATGAAGCGAAAGAAGGAGCAGGCGGCCCAGCCGTCCACGGGCGCTCGTCCGTCGATGTTCACCACACTCTCCGGCGGCCTCCAGCAACTCCCCGACGCCGTTGCCGCGTGCCTCAATCCGCAGAAGATCAAGCTCAACACCCGCGTGCAATCCATCGCCGCGGCCGGCAATCAGTACAGACTCACCCTGGCCGACGGCACCTCTCTCCTCGCCGACAATGTCGTCTTCACCACGCCGGCCTACGTGACAGCGGAGATCGTCCAGCAGCTAGATCCCGTGCTCGCCGACAAACTCCGCCGCATCCGCTACGTCTCCACCTCCACCGTCTCGCTCGCTTTCCGCCGCAGCGAAATCACCTGTGACCTCAACGGCTTCGGCTTCATCGTGCCCGCCACCGAAGGCCGCAAGATCAACGCCTGCTCCTGGTCGTCGACCAAATTCAGCCACCGCGCGCCCGACGACTTCGTCCTCATGCGCGTCTTCATCGGCGGCTCCTTCGCGGAAGACCTCGCCGAACAGGATGAAGCCACGCTGATCGACATCGCCCGCACCGAGCTGCGCGAGATCATGGGCATCACCGCGACACCCATCCTCGCCCGCGCCTACCGCTGGACCAAGTCCAACCCCCAGTACAACGTCGGCCACAGCGCGCTCATCGCCGAGATCGACCAGCTAACCTGCGCGCACCTAGGCGTCTATCTCGCTGGCGCTGCCTACCGCGGCTCGGGCATCCCCGACTGCATCCAGAGCGGCGTCGACACGGCCGCAAAAATCGAGAAGCTGCAGCCCACCGCATCTTCCAGCACCACCGCACCACCCGTTCCGGTTGCCACCTAGGAGAACCACCCAATGTCGTCCCCAACCTCGATCAAAGATATTCGTTCGATCCCGCTCCCCACTCCAACCAAGCATGGCCATCCGTCCACGCACCCGCAGCACTCCTCCACCCACAGCTATTCTGATCAGCCGATGCTGGTCTACTGGGAGATGACGCAGGCCTGCGGCCTCGCCTGCCGCCACTGTCGCGCCGAGGCTGTTTCAACGCCTCATCCCAACGAGCTGACCACCGACGAAGGCATGAACCTGCTCCACCAAATCGCGGCCTTCAACCACCCCACGCCCCACTTGGTCTTCACCGGCGGCGACCCGCTGCGCCGCAAGGATCTCTTCAAACTCATCGACGAAGCGCGCTCGCTCGGCATCAACGTTTCCATCACGCCCAGCGCCACCACCGACCTCACCTACGACGTCCTCGCCAAGCTGAAAGCCCACGGCGTCGACAGTTTCGGCCTAAGCCTCGATGGCTCCAACGCTGCTCGCCACGAAGCCGTTCGCGGTGTCGAAGGCTGCTTCGACTGGACCATCGCAGCCGCGAAAGCTGCCGCCAGCCTCGGCGTTCCCATCCAGATCAACACGCTGGTCTCCCAGGAAACGGTCGATGACATTCCGGCAATCTATGAGCTGCTAACGTCGTCCTTCCCCGTCATGCGCTGGAGCCTTTTCTTCCTCATCGAAGTCGGCCGCGGCAAAGTTCTGCAGCCCATCTCCAGCGAGCGCGGCGAACAGCTCATGAATTGGATCTACGATCAATCCAAAATCGCACCCTTCGCCATGGCCACCACCGAAGCCCCGTCCTACCGCCGCGTTGCCCTCAACCGCATGCGTCAGGCCGGTATGGTGGCTGCCGAGATCGAGCGTACGCCCGTCTATCGCGGCTTCGGCATCCGCGACGGCCACGGCATCATGTTCATCTCCAACCAGGGAGACATCTGCCCCGCCGGCTTCCTTCCCCTCACCATCGGCAACGTCCGCCAAGATCAGCTGCAGGACGTCTACCGCAACGCCCCCATGTTCCAGGCGCTGCACGATCCCAACCTGTTCAAGGGCAAATGTGGATACTGCGAGTTCCGCGCTCTCTGTGGCGGTTCTCGCGCCCGCGCCTTCGCCGCCACAGGCGATGCCCTGGCCAGCGACCCCTTCTGCCACTACGAACCAGCGGTCCATTAGAATCGCGCTCGGCCGCAAGTAGATCGCCATCGGTCGCGGTCTACTCGGGCTGTCGGCTCACTGAAGAAACGACAGCGGCACCGCAGACTTCGGGGGCACAGGTGGATTCGTGAGCTCCGGGTCGGCCTCGGCGTCACAAAGAACCGTGACCACGGGACACGAAGCCTCGGTGATGACGCGGAACACAATCGGCAGCGGGTCGTCCGGAGAAAAGATGCTGTTGCGCCGAACCCCAAAAAAAATCAAACTAGCCCCCTGCTGGCGGCAATAGTCGACGACCGCATTCGAGATCTCGCTGCCGTAGATCACACAGCAAACCGGCTTCTCGATCGGAACCTCACTGGTGGCAACCAGGTGTTTCAGTGCACTGGTCAGGACCTCAGGTAGCGTGTTGTCATGGCCGGATTGCAGCGCGCGCGGAAGAACATGCAAGCAGTGCAACTGCAGTCCAAGGCTCTTGCAATACCAAACCGCCTCTTTAATAGCTTGCCGCGTGACCGAATGAAAGTCCGTTGCAAATACTACCGGCCCATCGGGTGCATGCGCCTGAACGAGATCCGCAGCCACCGGGCCGACCGTCATAATAAGACAATTAGACTTGCGCATCACCTGTTCGGCCGTGGGCCCGAAGGCGCCGCGCTTCGATCCGCGAAGCTCGCTTGTCCCGAGAATTAAAAGGTCAATCTGCTCCTCTTCAATCGCCGTCAGAATCTTCTCTGCAGGAACTCCGGACTCAAGCTGGGTTGTGCAGTTGATGCCCAGCCCTATGGCGCGCTCCTTCATCTGCCGAAGAATTAAAGCCGCACCTCGATCTGTGGACGCGCGGATATTCTCAGCCGGCGATCTCTGTGTTTTGAGTACATACAGAATGCGAAGGGTGGAGTTATTCGTCTGGCAGAAATTGAAGGCTGCCTCGAGAGCACCTTCGTAATCCACCGAGCAGTTCGTTGCGAACAGCACGCGTTGAAAGCGAGACCGTAGCTTGCTGGATAGGTGTTTCATAGCCGACTCCTCACTCAACATTCGAGTCTCGCACGCGCACCTTCGCTTGTCTTGGGGAGGAACTCTGATGCTTGCGCTTCGATCATCCGCTCACACTGGACATTTCGTAGCGCCACGTTGTGCTTGATTCAATGCGGTTCGAGAGCCGCTGGCTGTGACAAAAGTCACAACCGGATTTTATGAATCACTCGCTAGCCGATTATGAGATGGAGTCTCTGTTCGCTTACGAACACAACGTCTCCAGTCCCGCCGGCGAAACCACGCGAAACGACGAGCCGTGAATCTCGATCAGCCCTTCCTTCTGAAACTTCCCCAGCGCGCGCGTAACCGTCTCTCGCGACGTACCCGCCAGGTTCGCCAGCTCCTCATGCGTCAACGCCATCGTGAACCGCATATCGGTTCCATTGCATCCCGCCGCCGCGCGTCCCCAATCAAGCAGCACGCCGGCCAGCCGTCCCGCCGTCGATCCGGACAGCGCCAGCCGCCGCGCGTCGAAGAACGCTGACTTGTACTCCTCCGACAAAGCCTTCGCCGCCAGCATGCTCGCCTGGCCGTACTTCTCCAGAAACGCCAGAAGCTCGCTGCGCCGAATCTTCTTCACCACGCACGGCTCAATCGTCTCTGCTGTTACCTCGAAGTGTGTGCCGGAGATCGCCGCGCCCATCCCCAGCACATCGCCCGGAACCGCAATCTTCAGAATATGAGTCTTCCCCTCGCGCGAGGTGCACGACAACTTCACCTGGCCCATGCATACAATCGTCGCCGCATCGCAGATGTCATCTTCCTGGAAGATGATCGCGCGCTTAGGCAGCTTCATCTGCATGCCAAGAGCCTCGAAGTCAATCCGCGCCTGCCCGGAAAGGTCGCAAAGAATCCGCAGCGAGCGGTCCGAACAGTTCTTGCAGCCGGTGGTCAGATGGGGGTGGGAATACGTCATGCAAACCTTCTCTCTATGAATAGCGAATAAATAATCTTCGTGAATGCGTTGCGACTCTGCGCCGGCCAAGGGCAATGAGCCTGCTTGTGATCTTGGTCACTGCAATCATTGGTCAGGACTGTAAAGTTGCAGCTGAGGACAATGGGAATGACAGGAAAACGGGAGTTGCTAACACGCGATAGTTCAGATCTCTGGGAACGGTTGACCGTTGGCGGTGTCGTCGTGATCCTTGTCGCCTTCCTCGTCCTGTTCGTTGCCAACCTCGCGACCACCCTCTGCTCGGCCCAGCTTCCCCGGTAAGCTTTTTCGTCCCCTCCGCCCACGATGCCGTCCAGGCATCGGCTTGAATCTTCAAACGGCACAAAGCGATTCGATCGGCAAGAGATCTCGCACTCAGCTTCCGGATCTGCCGACACATTCATCGCTGTTCCTCGCTAAATCTGCAGTGATCAGCAGCCTCAAGTGAATTGATGTCGCCCTGGTGAACCTGCATCACCATAAAATGCCAAGCCTGAACATGACGCGGTGATCTGCATCACAAGATTCGTTTACCGAACTTCTGGACCGCATATCGTACGGGACGCTTTCTCTCAAAACCTTGAACAACTGGCGTGATTTCAGAAGGTTGCCCGGATACCTCCGAAAACGGTCCATCTTTAGTGATTTCTAAATGCCAACCCTGTGATGAAGGTCACGGTCTGCGGTCCGGCGCAAGACTATGGTTGCGATGTTGATGGTGTGGCCGACTTCAACCAGTAGCTGGAACAACAAACTAACGCGCCATATAGAGGTGTAAACGGTATGGGACATTTGCCCCGCAAGATAACGAAGTACTTCCTTCTGGTTGCCGTGGTCGGGATGCTGACCATGTGCGGCGCGGGTATGGCGGCCGCGCAGACGCAAACCCAGACGCAGACATTGAAGCAGACCACGACGGCGACTGCGCCGACACCGGCGCCTGGATATGTCGGTAGCGAGACCTGCGCCACATGCCATCAGGAGAAGGCTGACCAGATGGTGAACAATCCGCATGCGAAGCTGGCGCTCGAGCATGGTGGAGCGGGCGCAAGCTGCGAGAGCTGCCACGGTCCAGGTCAGGCGCACGTAGAAGGCGGCGGGGATGTCACCAAGATCGTGCGCTTCGACAAGCTGACGCCGACCGAGGTCAGCAAGACCTGCCTCGGCTGCCACGCGAACACCCATCCAAACTTCCTGCGCTCGCCGCATGCCAAGGCCGGCGTGAGCTGCCTCAGCTGCCACAGCATCCATAAGGCGGTTCCGGACACCACCCTGTTAGTGGCGACGCAACCGACGCTCTGCTACAGCTGCCACACCAGCATCAAGCCTGCCTTCGCCATGCCCTTCCATCACAAGGTGAATGAAGGCCTGCTCAGCTGCAGCGACTGCCATAACGTGCACGGCACGTTCCAGGCCAGCAATCTCAGGGTAACGGCAGATCAGAATGCGATCTGCACCAAGTGCCACACAGAGACGCGCGGACCCTTTGTGTATGAGCATGCGGCCGTCAAGGGCGAAGGTTGCCTGGCTTGCCACACGCCGCACGGCTCGCAGAACGCGCGCCTGCTGAACATGCCCAACATCAACACCCTGTGCAACCAGTGCCATAGCCCAGTGGGCGCCGGCGCGGTTCATGGCATCAATGCGGGATCTGCAGAGATCATCCCCTGCACTGACTGCCACACGATGATCCACGGCTCGAATCTGAACCAGGCCTTCCTGAAGTAAGAGGTCAAGCCGCGCTGTCGGCCAACGATAGCGCGGCCAGGTTCCACCTGTGAATCAACACCCGGAGATAGGGTTCAACGCTAGCAACAGTTTCGATCAAATGAGGCATGAGATGACGACGACAAACTTTTACCGGCTGCCCAAAGAGCGCCCCGCACATACGCTGACCCAACGGGTCGCCGGGGGCCTTGGAATGGCCATACTACTGCTGACGACGGGCTTTGCGGCCGCCCAGGCAGCACCTGCAACTAACCCCAACGCTCCTTTGCCCACCCCGCCGGTAGTCAATAGCGGCTTCTTCATCCATCAGACCGTGGACTTGGGCGGACACATGGTCGGCATCTCCGGCTCCGGCTCCATGTACGACACGCTGGTCAATATCCAGTCCGGACCGCGGGTGCTGGGTCAAACCATCACGCTGCGCGCTGTTCCGGGCATCAAGCATCCGCTGCTGGACACCCTGACGGGCTACACCAATGGCTTCGGCGGCGACCCGCTCAATGTCGTCAAGCTGGACTTCTCCAAAGGCAAGCAGTACGAGTTCGGCGGGTTATGGCGTCGCGACCGGCAGTACTTCGACTACGACCTTCTGGGCAATCCCAACATCCCCGGTGGCCAATCGATCCCGATCGGTCCCTCGAATGCCCCGGTTGGCCAGCTGCCTTGGCCGCAGGTGTTGCAGTCACCGTTCATGTTCAACACCGTGCGCCACATGCTCGACACCAACCTGACCCTCTTCCCGCTCTCCAAGCTAACCTTCCGCGTCGGCTACTCGCAGAACAGTCTGCAGGGCCCGAGCCGGAGCCCCAGTGGCTATGGAACCGTGGCCGGAAGCACTGTGGTGCTCGAAGAGTATCAGCGCAATAGCACCGATGACTTCATGGGAGCGGTGGACTGGAAGCCGCTGCCGCAGACCAAGTTCACCTTCGAGGAACAGGTCGACCACTACAAGGGTGACTCCTACTTCGTTCTGGCTCCGAGCCAGTACATCGCGCAGGAGGCTGACGGCACGCCTGTCTCGCTCGGCAGCTATGACAGCACGACGCCCTACGGCATCTCCAGTTGCAACAAGACAAGCATGGGCAGCGGCTACACCAGCGCGACCGTCTACACCATCCTGTCGCCCGCACAGACCCCAGGCGCCCTGCCAGTCGTCAATCCGGCATGCAATGTTGCGATCAACTATCTCCGCTCGCAGCCAACCCGCGTGCTCTTTCCCACCGAGATCTTCCGGTTCCAGAGCTCCAGCATCAAGAACATCGCTATGAACGGCGACTTCCGCTACACCAAGGCCAACTCCCACCTGCCCAACTACTATGAGAACTGGAACGGTCTGGATGGAGCCATCCGCAACGCTACTTTCACCGGCGCCGCAACGGCCAGCCGCCAAGAAGTTGGTTTTGATTACGGCATCACCTGGGAAGCCACCAAGAAGTTGAGTTTCTCCGACCAGATCGATTTCTCCAATGTCCACCAGCCCGGAACGACCACCATCAACGAGGTCAACTACAACACCCCAACGACGGTCGTGCCCGGCAACAACGGCTACGAGACCGTCAACTACACGGGCACGCTGACCCAGGTCATCAACGGCAGCACGACCGAGGGCGGCAGCAGCGGAACGCCGCTTCCCGGCTACTTCGGCCAGAAGTTCGTCACCAACAACGCCAGCGCCACTTGGGATGTAGCCCCGTGGGCCACGTTCTCGGTCACCTACCGCTACACCGCCCATGACATCGTCCAGGGTGCGGGTGCCGGCGGGACCGTTACGAACCCAACGGGGACTCTGGCGCTGAGCACTGTCTCAGTCAACACGAATGGCGGCGTCTTCAACGTAGCTCTCCGGCCGACCGAGCACTGGAACATCAACGGCACCTTCGAAGCCTATTACGCCAACAACGCCTTCACGCCAGTAAGCCCGCGCCAGACCAAGATCTATCGCGTGCACACCACCTACAAACCCAAAACCTGGGCCTCGATCGCCGCGTCCTACCTCGACACCGAGCGCCACAATAACACCAGCAACGTTACCCCCGGCGCGGTCCTCGAACAGGGTCCCCTCCAGCATGTGGATCACAACCGGGCCGGCAGCATCTCAGCCGACCTGGCGCCCAGCGAGCACTATAGCTTCGACTTCACCTATGGCTACACCGACGTCTATGCCTCGACTAACATCTGCTACCTGAACGGCGCCAGCCCGACGCTGCCCGGTACAGCATCGCTGAATAGCGCGGGCGGACCGAACATCTGCCCGGGTGTCTATGCCCGCGGATCAACCACCGTCCTCTCGGACTGGGGTCCAACCAAAGACTTCATGGATGCGCCCACCCAGTACGCCAACGCCTCTCTCACGGTGACCCCGACCAGGCACCTTCAGGGCAGCCTCGGCTACATCATCAGCGCGGTCAGCGGCAACCAGTTCTTCAACGACGCGCGTTCGGTCAACGGCAGCCTGCAGTCAGCCTACCAGTCTCCCTACGTGCACCTGGCCTATACGGTTCACCCCGGTTGGGTCTTCAGAGCGGACTATAACTACTACGGCTATGGCGAAGGCGGTCCCTCCGGATCTCCTCTCTGCAGCACCTCCACCACGCTCACCTCTGTTGTGGTTCCCTGCAATTCCCCAACCCTTGCCCCGTATCCAACCGGCCTCACCGAGCCCTCCTCCGGCCTCACCGCTCCTAGAAACTTCCACGCCAACCTCGTCACCTTGTCCATGCACTACGAGTTCTAAGCGAAGAATCGAACGAGACGCAACTCAAACCCAAAAGGAGATCGACTTTGAAAACCCAACTACGAATCGCCATGGTGCTCGCAATCGCAGCCTGCACGCTTCCCACCTTCGGCCAGAACACCGGCGCGGCAACCTACACCTCCAAATGTCAGATGTGTCATGGCGCCGATGGAACAGGCAATACTCCCGCCGGAAAGGCCATGAAGGCTCCGTCTTTCCTCTCCCCGGCTTCCGTAAAGGAGTCAACTGCAGATCTCATCGCGATAACAAAGAACGGTAAAGGGAAGATGCCGGCCTACGCTGGCAAACTCACCGACCCAGAGATCAAAGACGTCATTGCTCATGTACGCACGTTGCAGAAATAGTAGGAGCCTAAGTGCCAGGTAGACCTATCTCCCCGACGGAGATAGGTCTGTTTGGTACAGTACCGCGTGCTTGTTTTCGTTAACATAGAGCGCACCATGGGGCGGATCCTGAGTCCCGGGCGTTTCGAAAATACGAAATAGGAGCAATCATGAAGGTCCTTCTGACGATCGCAGCAGCTTCACTTCTAGCCGCATCCTTTGCCACCCCTGCCCTGGCTCAGGGAGCAGGCGCCGCAACCTACAAGGCCAAGTGTCAGATGTGTCACGGCGCCGACGGCCAGCCGACCGCTGCAGGCAAATCCATGAAGGCGTTGCCCCTCAACTCGCCTGAGTTGAAGAAGGCATCTACCGCCTCGTTGATCGCTTCGGTAACGAATGGCAAGAACAAAATGCCAGCGTACGCAGGTAAGCTCACCGACGCCCAAATCAAGGAAGTAGTGGAGTACACCCGCACGCTACAGTAGCCGCACTGTGAAGAAATAGTCGCCTCGGAAACCGCCGGAGAGATGGGCTACCACCTCCTTCTCCCACAGCAACTCTCAGCCTCCACGCCCAGATCTCTCCCCCGGGACTTGCGCCGCACGGCTGCGCCTCGCTCCAATGGGTCCCTCGCTCATAAGACTCCAACACGGGGCGCACTGGCCAGCACGAAGGGCTTAAAGCAGTGCGAAAAGCAGACGGAAAGCTGGAGCAAACCCTCCCTCCCGGACAACCGCAGGACGTCCCAACATCAGCGCAGTGACCAGCCTCACAGCTTTGCTCCTGTTCACCGTGTTACTGCTAGGACAGTGATTGCATTCCCGCGGGAATCACAAAGCTTTTCCTCGAGTCCGGGCCCCCGTACACCCCGTGCAAACTGCCAGGAACCGAGGCCCGGAAGAACAAAAATTCAGAGATGAGGCGTCCTTCGTGTCCGTATTCAAGAACTTCAAAGAGCAGTGGCTGCAACCCTTCTTCTACCTGGGCAAGAACCGCCTCAGCCTGATCGGCGGGGCCATCACCACCGCCTCCGCCTTCGTCCTGGTCGGGTTCTGGATGGTCGACGTCCTTGGCCATGGTGGTTCATCGAACCCCTACATCGGCCTGATCCTCTTCCTTTTCCTGCCCGCCTTCTTCATCATCGGCCTCGTCCTGATCCCGATTGGCATCTTCTTCCAACGGCGGAAACTACTCGCCCAGGGTGCCCTCCCATCGATCTATCCCGAGGTCAACCTCAACGAGCCCGTCTTTCGCCACGCGCTCAACTTCGTCATTATCGCCACCTTCGTCAACTTCGTCATCGTCGGCGTCGCCAGCTACCGCGGAGTCGCCTACATGGACACTCCCGGCTTCTGCGGCACCGCCTGCCACGTCCCCATGCAGCCCCAGTGGGCCGCCTATCCGCACTCCCCGCACTCGAACGTCGAATGCACGGAATGCCACATCGGCAGCGGTGCCAAAAACTTCATCCACGCCAAGATGGCAGGTACCCGGCAGCTCTACGCCGTCGCCTTCAACACCTTTCCGCGCCCCATCGTCGCGACCCTCTCTGAGCTTAATCCCGCCAGCGAAACCTGCGAGCAGTGCCACGCCCCTGCTCGGTTCATCGGCGACCGCCTTGTCGTGAAGACGACGTTCGGCGCGGACGAAAAGAACTCGGCAACCAAGACCATCCTCTCCCTCCACGTCGGAGGAGTCGACTCCCTCTCCCGCATCAGCGGTATCCACGGTGCTCACCTCTCAAACATCGAGTTTGTCGCCACCGATGCCACCAACCAGACCATCATCGCTGTTGACGCCACCGGCCCCGACGGCAAGAAGGTCGAGTACCTCAGCTCCGACTGGAAGGGTCCCGTCAAGGGCGTTCGTCGCACCATGGATTGCATGGACTGCCATAACCAGGCCGCCCACGCCCATAAGACCGCGGAGGCTGCCCTCGATGAATCCATGGCCAAGGGCGCCCCCGATCCCTCGCTCCCCTTCGTCCATAAACAAGGCTTATCTCTGATTCAAGCCACCTATGGCTCGCAGGCGGAAGCAGCCACCAAAATCAAGGCAGGCTTGGAATCCTTCTATCGCTCGCAGTACCCCGCCATCTGGGGCGGCCAGCACGACAAAATCGAACAGGCTGCCAACGTCCTTACCGCCCTATACGCGCAGAACGTCTCCCCGGAGATGAAGGTCACCTGGGGAACCTACCCGAATAACATTGGCCATAATGACTCTCCCGGTTGCTTCCGCTGCCATGACGGAAGCCACACGTCGAAAGACGCCAAGACCATCACCAACGATTGCGCCGCCTGCCATAACCTCCTGGCCGTCGACGAAGCCAATCCCAAGCTGCTGAGCGAACTCAGTCCGCAGTAGCCCCCATGCTCCAAGCAAAATCGGCATCCTTCCTCAGGATGCCGCGTTTGCTTGTCCACTCCTCTTCAGCTTAACCCTATTGCGTTCCGGCAACCTGCTTCACCGCCCCATTGGAGTTCACCGTGGCTGCCGCCGGAAGCTGCGTCGTATCCCATCCCCCGCCCAGAGCCTGGACCAGTTCCACCGCCGCCGTCATCTCGTCCACGCGCAGCGTAACCTGCGTCTGCTGGTAGCTCAACAGCGTTGTCTGCGCACTCATCACGTTCAGGTACGGATCCAGCCCCGTCTCATACCGAGCCTGCGCAATCTTCAGGTACCGTTGCGCCGACTTCACCGCCATATCTTCCTGCTGAATCTGCTGCGAGGTCACGCGCAGCGTCGCAATGTAATCTTCCGTCTGCTGGAACGCAGTCAGCACCGTCTGCCGGTACGTCGCAACATCCGCGTTATACGTCGCGGTATATTGCGCGACCGTCGCCTTGCGCAACCCCGCATCGAAGATCGTCTCCGCCGCCGACGCACCAACAGACCAGAACAGCGCCGGCGCCGAGAACAGCGTCGTAATCGACGACGACTCCAGCCCCCCACCCCCCGTCAAACTCAACGTCGGATAGTAGGCCGCCTTCTCTATGCCGATCACGGCATTCGCCTCCGCCATGGTGCGTTCCGCAGTCGCAATATCCGGCCGTCGCTCCAGCAATTGCGAGGGCACACCCACCGGTATCGGCGGCACCGGCGTCGTCAGGGCCTTCACCGGAAGCGAAAAGCTCGAAGCCGGTTTGCCGATCAGCGTCGCAATCGCATGCTCGTAAATCGCCCGATTGGTCGCAATGCCCGTCGCGGTTTCCTGCGCGCCTTGCAGCGTGACCTCTGCCTGCGCGACCGCCTCATCGTCGTCGATGCCCGTCTCGTACAGCGCCTGGGTCAGCTTCAACGATTCCTGATCGGCCGCCACCGTCTTGTTATACAAATCCTGCAGCGCATCCTGCCCGCGCAGCTGAAAGTAAAACTCCGCCAGCGCCGCCTGCTCGGTCAGCCGTTCATTCTCAAGCTCTGCCGCACTCACTTGCGTAGCATATTGATACTCGCGCACCGTGTTCCGAATCTTGCCCCACAAATCCGGCTCCCACGACACATCAAACGGCAGCTCCATGATCGACGTCGTCGTGCCCCCAACCGTGCCCGTCGCTGTTGTTGTTCCGGTTGTAGTCCCTGTCCCAGTGGTCGTCCCCGTCGTCGTTCCAGTGGTAGCCACCCCATGCAGCGTACCTGGAGTCTTCTGCCGGCTGAACGACGGATTCGTCGTCAGCGTCGGATAATACTGCGACTTCGCCTCCCGTACCTGCGCGCGCGCCGCCATAAAGTTCTGGAAGTATTCCGCGATGTTCTGGTTATTGATGTTGAGCTGATCTTCCAACCCGTTCAGCTCCGGCTCGTTAAAGACCTCCCACCACTTACCCTTGAGCGCCGCGTCCTGCGGCTGCGCGGGCCGCCACGTCCCGTCCGGCGTATTGGTTCCGTCCGGCGTATTCACATAGGCTGCTGGCGCCGACTCCTTGTACTCCGGCGCAGAAGCTGCCGCCGCGGGCTTCACATACTTCGGCCCCACATTACATCCGCTCAACAGCATCGCCGCGCAGACCGCCGCGCACGCAAAACCCTTTGCGTTAGCGGATCCCGCAACCCGTGCGGTCGTCCCTTCCAACATCATCCGTCTCATCATTCCCATTCTCATTGGGCCTGCTTTCATCGCGCCGTCGCTGGAGTCGCGGTAAAGAGCCTTGCCCGCTTATCTCCCTGGATCTTCAAACGCAAGTTATCCATGAACAGGTAAATCACCGGTGTCGTATACAGCGTCAGCACCTGGCTCACCAGCAATCCACCGATGATCGTAATCCCCAGCGGCCGCCGTAGTTCCGATCCCATTCCCGTTCCCAGCGCCAGCGGTACCGCACCAAACAGCGCCGCCATCGTCGTCATCAAAATCGGCCGAAACCTCAGCATCGACGCCTCAAAAATCGAGTCCCTCGTATTCTTGCCTTCAACCCGCTCTGCATTCAGCGCAAAATCGATCATCATGATTGCGTTCTTCTTCACAATCCCGATCAGCAGAATGATGCCAATGATCGACATCACGTCCAACTCCGTTCCTGTCAGCTTCAGCGCCAGAAACGCTCCCAGGCTCGCCGACGGCAGCGTCGACAGAATGGTGATTGGATGCACCAGGCTCTCATACAGAATGCCCAGCACGATATATACCGCGCAAATCGCCGTGATAATCAGCCACAATTCGTTACCCAGCGAATCCGTAAAGGCCTGCAGCGTTCCCGCATACTGTCCATGCACCGACGCCGGCACACCCAGCTTCTGTTGAATGTCCGTGATTTCCTTCGTCGCCTGTCCCAGCGACACACCCGGCGCCAGGTTGAAGCTCACCGTCACCGACGGAAATAGTCCCGTATGATTCACTGACAGCGCGGACGTCGACGGCGCATAGTGCATCACCGCATCCAGCGGTATCGCCCCCCCGCCGCTCTTTTGAATCAGGTACACATCCTTCAAACCTTCCGGAGACTGCCAGTACTTCGGCGCCACCTCCATCACCACGTAATACTGATTCAGCTCCGTATTGATGACCGACGCTTCCATCTGCCCGAACGCCGCATACAGCGTTGAATCAATCGTCTGCGGTGTGATGCCGAGCCGCGCCGCCGTTGGCCGATCATACGTCAGCAGCGCCTGCAGCCCGTTGTTCTGCTGATCGGTGTTGGCATCCTGAAATCCCGGCGCCTTACGCAGCGCTGCCAGCAACTGCGGACCGTATAGCTGCAAGTCCGCCATCGTCTCCGCCTGCAGCGTGTACTGATACTGCGCGCTCGATTGCCTTCCCCCAATGCGAATATCCTGCACCGGCTGAAGAAACGTTTGGGCGCCCGGAACCTGCGCCAGCTTCGGGCGCAGCCCGTTGATGATCTCCGCGGCACTCTGCGTTCGCTCATTCAACGGTTTCAACGCAATGAACGTGAACCCGCTGTTGGTTGAACCTTGGCCGCCCGTAAACGCCATCGCATTCTGCACCCCTGGGTCATGCGCAATGATCAGGTTTGCCGCATGCACCGCCTTATTCATCGCGGCAAACGAGCTGTCCTGCGGCCCCTGCATCCCGCCGCTGATCACGCCCGTGTCCTGCTGCGGGAAGAAGCCCAGCGGCACCGTCCTGAACATCACAACCGTTAGCGCGATCGTCGCCACAAACACCAGCAGCATCAGCGCGGGCCGATCCAGCACCCACGTCAGCGTCTTGCGATAGCCGTACAGCAATCCATCGAAAAACTCTTCGCTCCACATGTACATCCGGCCATGAGTTACCTCCGCTTCGGAACGCATCACCCGCGAACACATCATCGGCGTGGTGGTCAGCGAGATCACCATCGATACCAGGATCGCCGTCGACAACGTAATGGCAAACTCCCGGAACAGTCGCCCGATAATCCCACCCATCATCAACAGCGGAATGAACACCGCAATCAGCGAGATGCTGATCGAGAACACCGTGAACCCAATCTCCTGTGCCCCGCGCAACGACGCCTGCATCGGCGTCATCCCGTCCTCAATGTGGCGCGAAATATTCTCCATCACCACGATCGCGTCGTCGACCACGAATCCGCTCGCAATCGCCAGCGCCATCAACGACAAATTGTCCAGCGAGAACCCGCACAAATACATCACCACGCACGTTCCAATCAGCGACACCGGAACCGCCACCGCAGGCACGAGCGTTGCGGGAATATTGCGCAGAAAAAGGAAGACCACCAGGATCACCAGCACCACCGAAATGATCAGCGTCATCTCGATATCGTGTACAGACGCCCTGATCGTGAGCGTGCGATCAAGAATCGTGAAGATGTGCATGCCCGCTGGAATCGAAGCCTGCAGCGAAGGCAGCGCTGCTTTGATTGCGTCCACCGTCGTGATAATGTTGGCGCCCGGCTGCCGGAAGATAATCAAATCCACCGACGGTTTGCCATTCAGATATCCGGCCTGTCGCACCGACTGCTGCGAGTCGATCACATCGGCAACGTCCTCCAGCCGTACTGCACCGCCATTGTGATATCCCACCACCAGTGGCTTGTACAGCGCCGCCTTGGAGATCTGATCGTTGGTCAGAATATCCGCCGTCACCTCGCCGTTCGATACCTGGCCCTTCGCAATGTCCGCGTTCTGTCCCGCGATCATCTGCTGCACTGCCGGCAGCCCAATGCCGTAACTGTTCAGCTGCTGCGGATTCAACTCCACGCGAACCGCCGGCAGCGAAGCGCCCACCGCCGTTACCTGCCCGACGCCGGAGATCTGCGAAATCCGCTGCTCGATCACCGTCGAGGCTTCGTCATACATCGCCGGAACCGAGTACACATCAGACTGCAACCCGATCACCATGATCGGCGAATCCGCAGGATTCACCTTGCGATACGTCGGGTTCTGCGGCAGGTTTGCCGGCAGGTACGTCCGCGCCGCGTTGATGCCCGCCTCCACATCGCGCGCCGCTCCGTTAATATCGCGATTCAAATCGAATTGCAGCGTCACGCTCGTCGTGCTCAGCGAACTCGACGACGTCATCTCCGTCACGCCAGCGATATGCGCAAACTGCCGCTCCAGCGGCGTCGCCACCGACGAGGCCATAATGTCCGGGCTCGCTCCCGGCAGCCCCGCCCCCACGCTGATCGTCGGAAAATCCACCTGCGGCAGCGGCGACACCGGCAGCACTCCGAACGCAATGATCCCCGCAATCGCCACCGCGATCGTCAGCAGCGTCGTCGCTACCGGCCGCTCAATGAAGATGCGCGAAGGGTTCATACCTCGATCGCCTCGCCGTTTCCATCGCTCTCAGGTCCGCCATGCTCCGGCTTGCTCGTGCGTCGCGCGAACCATCCGCCCAAATTGTCGAAGAAGATATAAATCACCGGCGTCGTATACAGCGTCAGCACCTGGCTGAACAGCAGTCCGCCCACCATCGCCACGCCCAGCGGCTTGCGCAACTCCGATCCAATGCCACTTCCAAACGCCAGCGGAATGCCGCTCAACAGCGCGCACATCGTCGTCATCAAAATTGGACGAAAGCGCAGCAGCGATGCCTGGTAAATCGCCTCCGTCGCATCCAGCCCATGGTGTCGCTCTGCTTCCAGCGCAAAGTCCACCATCATAATGCCGTTTTTCTTAACGATGCCAATCAGCAAAATGATGCCAATGATCGCGACAATATCCAGGTCAAGATGGAACAGCTCCAACGCCAGCAACGCACCCACGCCGGCCGACGGCAGCGTCGAAAGAATCGTTATCGGGTGCACGAAGCTCTCGTACAGCACGCCCAGCACGATATACACCGTCACCAACGCCGCCAGGATCAGCAGCCCTTCATTCGAGAGCGAATTCTCGAACGCCGCCGCCGTGCCCTGGTAATTCGAAACCACGCTCGTCGGCAGCTTGTCCTTCTTGATCACCTTGTCGATCGCATCCAACGCCTCGCCCAGCGAGTAGCCCGTATTCAAATTGAACGAAATCGTGACAGCAGGGAACTGGCCCATGTGATTAATCGAGAGCGGTTCGCTAGTCGAAACGAAGTGCGCGAACGCGCTCAACGGCACCGGCGTCTGTAGCGCGGAGCTGCTGCTCGTGCTCGATCCGCCACCCCCACCACCTCCCGACGAGCTACCCGTCGACGTCGATCTCGACGTCCCGCTCACCGAAGTCGTCGCACTTGACGATGTCCCCGTCGTAGTACTCGTGGTCGACAGCACCGAAGAAGTCGTTCCCGTAGTCGACGCCGTCGATAGCGCCGAACTCGAGTTCACCGGCGATGCCGCCGACGTCGACGTCGTATTCCCCGACGAAAGCGCAGACGTCGAAGATGACGCCGAAGATACCCCAGCGTTCGACGACGACGGCGTCAGCAACGACGTGCTCGCCCCGCCGCCGCCCGACCCCGCACCCGAGGACGATCCTGCCGTACTCGATGCCGTCGCGCCCACCGTCCCCGACGTCGACGCCTGCACATAAATGTCGTTCAACTTCCGCGGGTCTCTCTGGAACTGCGGATCCGCTTCCAGAATCACGTGATACTGATTCACCTGCGTGTACATCGTATTGATCTGCCGCTGCCCGAACGCGTCATACAGCGTGTTGTCAATCGTCGACGTCGTTACCCCGAACCGCGATGCCGTCGCGCGATCGATCACCACCTGCTCCGCCGCCGCGCCCAGTTGCTGGTCCGTCACCACATCGGCCAGCTGCGGAAGCTTCTTCAGCTTCGCCACCAGCTGTGCCGCCACCTGGTTCAGTTCCTGCTGGTTTGGATCTTCCAGCGTGTACTGATATTCCGTGCGGCTCACCATGTCATCCACGGTCAAATCCTGCACCGGCTGCATGTACAACTTGATGCCCGCAACCTTCTCCAGCTTCGGCGACAGTCGATCAATCACCTCGGTCGCCGACAGCCCACGGTCCTTCAAATCCTTCAAATTAATCTGCACGCGCCCGCTGTTGAGCGTCGTATTCGTTCCATCCGCCCCGATGAACGACGACACCCCCGCCACCGCCGGATCCGCCAACAGCACCTTCGCAATCTCCTGCTGCCGCTCCTCCATTTGCGCAAACGATACCGACGGCGACGCCTGCGTGATGCCCTGGATAATCCCCGTATCCTGCGTCGGGAAAAATCCCTTCGGTATCTCGATGTACAAAAAGACCGTCAGCAGCAGCGTAGCCACCGCCACCAGCAGCGTGATCGTCTGATACCCCAGCACCCACTTCAGCGTCCGCCCATAGAACGCGATAATGTCTTCGAAGACTTTCTCGCTTTTGCGATAGAGCCATCCCTGCTGACTCACCGGCGTATGCTTCAAAATTCTCGCCGACATCATCGGCGTGAGCGTCAGCGACACGAATGCCGAGAACACAATCGTCACCGCCAGCGTCACCGCAAACTGCCGGAACAGCCGCCCCGCCACATCCCCCATGAACAGCAGCGGAATCAGCACGGCAATCAGCGACACAGTCAGCGACAGAATCGTGAACCCGATCTGCTCGGCGCCGATCAACGCCGCCTCCATCGGCGCCATCCCTTCTTCGATGTAGCGCGAGATGTTTTCAATCATCACGATCGCGTCATCCACCACAAATCCCGTCGAGATCGTCAGCGCCATCATCGTCAAATTGTTCAGGCTGTATCCCGCCAGGTACATCACGCCCAGCGTGCCAATCAGCGAAAGCGGCACCGCCGCCGCCGGAATAATCGTCGCCGACAAGCTGCGCAGGAACAGGAAGATCACCAGGATGACCAGCCCGATCACCAGCACCAGCTCAAACTCAACATCCGCCACCGACGCGCGAATATCCGTCGTCCGGTCCGTAATAATCTGCACCTTCACGCTCGCAGGCAGCGTCGACTCCAGCTGCGGCAGCAGCTTCTCAATCGTGTCCACCACCTGAATCGTGTTCGCGCCCGGCTGCCGTTGAATGTTCAAAATCACCGACGGCGTCTCATTACTCCACGCGGCCAGCTTGTTGTTCTCCACCCCATCCACAATACGAGCCACGTCCGTCAACATTACCGGCGCGCCATTCCGGTAAGCCACCACCACCGACTTGTAATCGCTGCTACTCATCAACTGGTCGTTCGCATTAATCGTGTAGCCCTGCGACGGCCCATCAAAATTTCCCTTGGCGGCATCCAGGCTGTTGGCCGTCAGCGCATTGCGCACGTCCTCCAGATTTACGCCGTACGCCGAGAGCGCCGTTGGATTCGCCTGGATACGCACTGCCGGCTTCTGTCCGCCCGAGATGCTCACCAACCCCACGCCCGACACCTGCGAGATCTTCGGCGACAGCTGCGTGTCCGCAAGATCTTCCACCGCCGACAGCGGCATCGTCGACGACTGCAACGCCAGCGTCAGCACCGGCGCATCCGCAGGGTTCGACTTGCTGTACACCGGTGGCGCTGGCAAATTCGCCGGCAGAAAACTCTGCCCCGCATTAATCGCTGCCTGCACTTCCTGCTCAGCAATATCAATATTCAGGCTCAGCTGAAACTGCATCACGATGATCGACGATCCGCCCGAGCTCGTCGACGTCATCTGGCTCAGCCCCGCCACCTGCCCAAACTGCCGCTCCAGCGGTGCCGTCACCGCAGACGCCACCACGTCCGGACTCGCACCCGGATAGAACGTCAGCACCTCGATCGTCGGGTAATCTACCTCCGGCAGCGCCGAAATCGGCAGCTGGGTCCAGGCCACCATGCCCGCCAGAAAGATTGCCGCCATCAGGAGTGCCGTCGCAACCGGCCGAAGAATAAATGGGCGCGAAGGACTCATTGGGCTGTGCTACCACCGCTCGGGCCCATGCCCGTGGACTGGGTGTTCGACTTCTGCTTGCTCTGGTGCACCTGTACATGCGCACCATTCTCCAGCCGGTCAAAGCCGCTCGTCGCCACCGTCACTCCGTTGTTCACACCCGTTACCGCAGTGACTTTCTCATTGCCCGTCACCACCGTCACCGGCTGCGAACCCACTGTGTTGTTCGGGTTCACGATGTACACAAACGCAGCCGTCCCGTTGTATTGAACCGCCGCCGTCGGCGCCAGCGTCACGTTGGTCAGCGTCCGCTCCAGCAGCCGCGCATTCACAAACTGGTTTGGGAACAGCACGAAGTCCTTGTTCGGAAAGCTCGCGCGAAATTTCACCGTCCCCGTAGTCGTGTCAATCTGGTTGTCCAGCGAAGTCAGTTTGCCCGACTCCAGATTCTTTTCGTCGGCACGATCGAACGCGTCCACCTGCATCGCCTTGTTGGTCTTCAGCTCCTGCTGCACGCCCGTCAGGTCATCTTCAGACACGTTGAAGACCACCGTGATCGGCTGCAGTTGCGTAATCACCACCAGCGTCGAGCTGCTGCCCGAAAACACCGTGTTCCCCGGATCCACCAGCCGCAATCCCACTCGCCCGCTGATCGGCGCAACAATGTGGCAGTAGCTCAGCTGCACCTTGTCATACGCCACCGTCCCCTCATCGGACTTCACCGTGCCCTGGTACTGCAGAACTGCCTTTTCCTGGTCGTCCAGCTGCTGCTTCGCAATCGCGTTGCGCGCCCACGCTGTCTGGTAGCGCGTCAAATCCATCTCCGCCTGCGCCAGTACGCCCTGGTCGTGCTCCAGCGCTCCTTCTGCCTGCGTTAGGTTTGCTTGGTACGGCCGCGGATCGATGTCCACCAGCGGATCGCCCTTGTGCACAATCTGCCCCTCGCGATAGTGCACTAACATCACAACGCCCGTTATCTGGCTGTACAGCGTCACCGTCGCCACCGGCGTCACCGTGCCCAGCGCCGTCACGTACACGTTGATGTTGCCCGCAGCCGTCTGCCCTACCGTGATCGCTGCCGGCCCATTCTGTCCCCGACCCTGCGCGCCGGCTGCGCCGCCCGGCGGCGTCTTCGGCTTCGTCAGGTAATACACCAGAAAAATTGCCACCAGTGCCAGCACGGCCACGAGGATCCACACCACCGTGTGCGACTTTCTGTGCACCAGCAGCTCCGGCGAGGCGTTCCGCTCTTCAAAGGCCGACCCAACATTCCCGCTATGCGCCTCAAACGATTGGCCCAGATCATCAGCGTGCGGTCGCTTATCCCGGCTATCTTCCAGAGCCATTCTTGTCCTCTTCGATCAGTACGTCTTCAAGGTCTTAGGTTTGGGGCGCAAGCGCGCCAGGGAAATCTCTACCTCTATGGATGGTTAACCATGAAAAAAAGTTTCGATCATCCGGCAACGCCACGTTCATGCGTTGATGAACTCAAAAAACCCTCCAAAATCAACCCTCAGACTAACCCTATCGCCCTACGACGTCTCCGTCCCAAGCGCAGGTTCCCTTGATTATCTGTTAGCGTCGCCAGCGGTGCCAACATCTCGCCTCGTTTCTTAAGCCCAATCTCTCTCTGCACCCAACGACCCCTAAGCATTTCGACGAATCACCACCCATCGTTATGAATCACCCACCCCCTCGTTTTCCCGACGAATCACCACCCATCCCCATGAATCGTCATCTCGACCGGAGCCGCGCGGCTCCTTGCGCGGCGCAGCGGAAAGACCCCTGTATTTCGCCCCCGCGGTTGCCTACAATCAAAGACCGCGCCCACCGGCCCTCCAAGGACACAATCCCCATGCCCGATCTAACCTCGCTCACCACCCTCCGCTACACTCTCGAAGGCCCCGTCGCCATCCTCACCTTAGACCGCCCTGAAGTCCTCCACGCCCTCAACGCCGTCATGTTCGACGAGCTGGAGTTCGCCTTCACCACCCTCGCCGCCGACCCCGCCATCCGCGCCGTCATCGTCACCGGCAGTGGTGATCGCGCCTTCGCCGCCGGCGCCGACATCCGCGCCCTCGCCGAAACCGACGCCGCCACCGGCCTCGCCGCCTCCCAGCGCGGCCAGCAAGTCTTCGCCCTCATCGCCTCCCACCTCGAAGCCGCCGGCAAGCCCGTCATCGCGGCTATAAACGGTGTGGCGCTAGGCGGCGGCTGCGAACTCGCCCTCGCCTGCACCCTCCGCATCGCCAGCGACAAGGCCCGCCTAGGCCTCCCCGAGGTCAAGCTCGGCCTCATCCCCGGCTACGGCGGAACCCAGCGCCTCACCCGCCTCATCGGCCGCAGCGCCGCCCTTCGCCTCATGCTCTCCGGCCAGATCGTCGACGCGCTCGAAGCCCTCGGCCTCGGCCTCGTCGACGACATCGCCCCCGCCGCCGAACTCCTCCCCCGCGCCCTCACCCTCGCCCAGGCCATCGCCTCCATGGCCCCCCTCGCCGTCGCCGGCGTCCTCGAAGCCGTAGCCCGCGGCGAAGCCGAACCCCTCCCCGAAGCCCTCTCCATCGAAGCCCACATCTTCGGCCGCCTCTGCGCCACCG
>Ga0302313_10000557_pt1 | contig 32600 bp, 25 predicted proteins | sample III_Palsa_N2_2_FD_200454 | JGI IMG/M metagenome (GOLD analysis project Ga0302313, IMG submission 200454) | Peat permafrost microbial communities from Stordalen Mire near Abisko, Sweden - III_Palsa_N2_2 | ecosystem: Environmental > Terrestrial > Soil > Palsa > Peat permafrost | place: Sweden...
TGGCCTTGACAAGAAACCACGCCGGCTGGCGCTCCTTGCGGCCGCTGCGTATCAGATGCCAGCTTCCTTTGAGGCGTTTTCCGAACAGCTCGAACTCAAGGTGGCCTTTCACCAGCTGGGCTTCCGGATCGCCCTTCGTCGACCACACGCCCTTGTCGAACTGATCAACATGGCCCTTGCCGTAGCCCTCGGTGATATCGCCCTGAAAATCGGCGTAGGAGACCGGGTGATCCTCGACTTCGACAGCGAGCCGTTTGACCGCGGGATCGAAGCTCGGGCCTTTGGGCACCGCCCAGCTTTTCAGCGTGTCGCCCACCTGCAGACGGAAATCGAAGTGGCGGCTGCTCGCGTGATGCAGCTGCACCACGAAGATGGCACGACGTACCTTGGTCTTCGCACCATCGGCACGCGGCTCGGCTGTCTTGGTGAAGTCGCGTTTGCGCTGGTAGTCGCGAAGGCTCATGCATGCTCCGTCGAACGCAAGACGTTGGATGATGATGGATTCCGCACGGCAGAGTGCCGAACTCTGGAAGTCATTGCATTACTGATGATCGCCATTCACCGGCAACGTGCACCTATACCCGTCAACCGTGGGTGAGTGAGCCTGTAGCGCCGGGACACATGGCGTCCCGCCGAGCAATCAGTTCCTCAGCGCAGATGATCCAGCCGCAAACGCTGGCGATCGTCGGTCAGCCGCCACGCGGCGGCGTAGGCCACCGCCACGGCGACCAGGCCGCTGGCGCCGGACAGCAGAAACATCAGCAGGATCTGGTATTTCACCGCTTCGATCGGATCAAGGCCGGCCAGGATTTGCCCGGTCATGATGCCGGGCAGGGTAATGATGCCTGCGGCAGACATCTGGTTGATGATCGGCAGCATGCCGCGGCGAATCGAGCCGCGTATCAGCGAAGCCATCGCCGCCCAGTACGAGTGCCCCAGCATCAGCCGTGCTTCGATGCCGGGTTGCGCGGCTTCCACGCCGCTGAGCACGCCGTCGAGCGCGATGCTTCCGGCGTTCAGCACGCTGCCCAGAATGATGCCAACCAGTGGAATGGCGTAGTGCGGATCGAACCAGGGATCGGGCCGTATCGCGGTGATCAGCGCGAACACGGAGGCCAGCGTCGCCGCTCCGGCCACGCTGACCAGGCCGATCAGATAATTCTGTCCGTGGATGAGCGACCGGTCGGGTCGCGCGGCGACTTCGCGCGCGGCGACCAGCACCATCAACATCACGATGACGGCGGTCGCGATCGGACTGTTGAGTGCGAACACAAATTTCAGCACGTAGCCGATCATCACCAGCTGCACGACCATGCGCGCCGCGGCAATGGCGATTTGTCGATGCAGCCGCAGGCGAAGAACGATCGACAGCCCGATGTCGACGATCACCAGCGAGGCGGCGATGCTGAGATCCAGTGGCTGCAGCAGGATGGTTTTCATGCGGCCACCGGCTTGCCGCTGGCGATATGCAGGGTCTGGTGACCCATGCGCGCGGCCTGCGCGGCATCGTGGGTCACCAGTACCAGGATCAGCCCGCGTGCAAGCTCCTTGGCGAGCAGCGACTCCACCGCGGCCACGCTGTCCTGATCCAGTGAAGCGGTAGGTTCGTCCAGCAGCAGCGCGGTGGGCCGTGTCACCAGCGCGCGAATCAGTGCGAGCCGCTGCCGTTCGCCGGACGAGAGTCGAAGCACCTGACGTTCGAAAATATCGCTTGGAAGCCGTAGACGATCGGCCAGCTGCTGGGCGTCTGTCAGCGTCGCCTCGGCAAAGTGTTCGAGCACCGTTGGCGCCCACCAGCCGGCCTGCGCCGGTACCAGCATCACGCGCTGTCGCCATGTCGATGCCGACATCGCGCGGCGATCCATGCCAGCCAGAGACAGTTCTCCTTCCACCGGATCCATGTCGGCGAGCATGCGCAGCAACACGCTTTTTCCTGAGCCGGACGCACCCGTAACACAGAGACATTGGGCGGCGTCGATCGACGCATTGAACGGGCCGGCCCAGGCGTTGCGCAGCATCTGCATGCGTAGAGTCATGGTTCGATCGGCCTGTTTGGTGGGCAGCGTGGAAGTGTGGCAGCCAGTGTCGCTGGAAGGCCGTGACGAATTTTTGCAGACTATGACTACTCGCCAAGGCTTACGAAAAGCTTCGCCCGGCGGCGTGAGTTCGCGACGTCCTGTCGCCCGGTTAACAGGCGCGCCGCTTATGAAGAGAATCGAACGACGCGTTGTCGCTCTGTATCTCGCTGCCTAGCGTGTTTCTGTCGCGCACACGCGGGCACGCAAAACTTAAATAAATCCTGAAACGGGGGTCTTGAAAACGCGTCGAAGGGAAATTATGTTTCTGCGCGCCGGCCATCCAGGCGGCGCTGCAGCCTCATCGTGAGGCGGCAGTTCCCATATTGCTCCCAGGAGGATATGCCATGCGTACCAATCTCGATTTCGCTCCCCTTTACCGTTCCAGCGTGGGTTTCGACCGCGTGTTTGCCCTACTCGAAAACGCCTCACGCGCGCAGGTCGTGGATAACTGGCCGCCGTTCGATACGGTCAAGCGGAGTGACGATGCCTATCAAATCACCATGGCGGTCGCCGGCTTTGCCGAAAACGAGCTGGACATCTCAATGCAGCCCAACCTGCTGATCGTCAGCGGCGAGCGCAAGGCGAACGACGAGAACACCGAATACCTGCATCGCGGCATTGCCAATCGTGCGTTCACTCGTCGCTTCGAATTGGCCGATCACGTGCATGTGACCCAGGCGCAACTGATCAATGGCCTGCTCACGATCGATCTGCAGCGCGAAGTGCCCGAGGCGATGAAGCCCCGCAAGATCGCCATCGGCGCGACGCACGAGCTGAGCCAGCCCAAGCTGGTGGAAAACCGCGCTGCGTAAGACGGCGGCGCATCAGGACTGTCCGAGCCTCGGCTCGGCATTGACTAGACGATAAAAAGGGCGGCTCGCAGTCGTGCGAGCCGCCCTTTTTTGTGCGTTCGGATTATATGAAGTAATGCCGCGCGATACCCAGCGGTTGATGCCCCGGCATGCTATTGCCAATCTTCGCGGTCAGCGCTCGCCGCCGATCGCCGACTTTACGGCCAGCGACAGATCCACCCGGTTGTAGGGTTTGCGCAGGATCTGCAGGCCCTCGTCCATATCGTCGGTCTGAAAGCGCTGGGCGGTGTAGCCGGAGGTCAGCAAAACGGGAATGTGCCTGTAATTTGCCTTGACCGCGCGCGCCAGTTCGATGCCGCCCACGTCGCCCGGCATGATCACATCGGTGAATACCAAGTCGATCGGCGCGCCGGAGTCGAGCAGGGTCAGCGCCTTGTTGCCGCGGTCGGCTTCGAAAACCATATACCCCAACTCGCGCAGCATGCTGCTGGCGATCTCGCGCACGTCGTCGTCGTCTTCTACGACGAGGACGGTACCCTGGCCTTTTACCTCGCGGGCAGGCGCACGTTCGTCGATGCTCGTGCTGGGTGCTTCGGCGTGCGGTAGGTGGATGGATACCGAGGTACCTTCGCCGAGCACGCTCTCGATCGTGACGAAGCCGCCTGACTGCTTGGCGAATCCGTATACCTGGCTTAACCCCAGCCCGGTTCCCTTGCCGACCTCCTTGGTCGTGAAGAAGGGCTCGAAGACTTTCGACACCACCTCGGTGCTCATGCCCGAGCCGGTGTCGGCCACGGTGACGACCACGTAATCGCCGGCAACCGTGTTGTTCAGCGCGGCCGTTTTCGATCGCACGGTGCGCATGCCAGTGGAGACGATCAGCGTACCGCCATGGGGCATGGCGTCACGCGCGTTAATCGCCAGATTCAGAATCGCCGTTTCCAGCTGGTGCGGATCGGTGCGCGCATGGAGCAGGGCAGGTGGGTCCTTGATGGTGACCGTGATCGTTTCGCCGATGGCACGATCGAGCAGGTTTTCGAACGAGCAAAGCAGGGCGCCGATGTCGACCGATTCGGTGCGCAGGTCCTGCCGACGCGCGAACGCCAGCAGCTGTTGGTTGAGCTTGGCGCCGCGCTCCACGCCGTGCCGCGCGGTGCTGAGATAGCGGATGGTTTTGGCGTCGCCGCCCACGCGGCTTTCCAGCAGGTCGAGGCTGCCGGCAATCACCATAAGAAGGTTGTTGAAGTCGTGCGCCACGCCGCCGGTCAGCTGGCCGATGGCCTCCATTTTCTGCGCTTGGCGCAGCTGCTCGTCGATCAGGCGGCGGTCTGTGACATCCGACACGACACCGGCGATACGCACAGGTTTGCCTTCGTCGTAAAAGGTCAATCCCTTGATCTGGACCCAGCGCAGAGCGCCATCGTTGCGCCGGCGGATGCGCTTTTCCAGATCGATGATGCCACTGTGTATGGCGGATGCGAAGGCGTCGGCAACCGCGCGCCGGTCTTCATCCACGAATAGCTGCGCGGCCGCTTCGGGCGTCCATTTGCCCAAGTGGACATCGCCGATGATCTGATCGAAGCGGGCAGAGCGCGTGGTTCTGCCGGTCAGCAGATCCATGTCCCAGTTGCCCATGTCGGCGGCGTCCAGCGCCAGCCGCAGCTTATCTTCGGTGCGCCGGCGCTCGTCGATCTCCGTTGCCAGCTGCTGATTGGCAGCAGCCAGCTCATCCGTACGTTTTCGGCTACGGGTGAGGTCGGTGATGACACCGCAGAGCAAATCGGGCGTGCCGGCTTCGATCGGCAGGTCGGCGACCGACATGTTGACGGGTACGTTTTCGCTACCGTCCGCAGTGACCAGGCCAAATTCGGCCGAACGTCCCAGCAGCGAGCCGCGCGTCAGCAGCTGGTCGAAAACTGGCCGATCCTGCGGCGCAACGAATTCCTGCAGGTGCCGGCCAACAAGCGCCTCGCGCCGCACGCCGGTCAATGTGGAAAGACGCTGGTTGCAGTAAAGAATGGTGCCGTCCACGCCGAGCGTGACAGCGCACTCCTGCATCTGTTCGATCAGCAACCGGTAGGGCCGGTCGGCATTTTCCAGCGTGTAGATAAGCTGGCCGTCCGGGCCGCCGATGACAACCGCGTCGACCTCACCGGCACGGATCGCGTTCAGCGTGTCGTCCGCCTCGCTGAGCCTGACTTCGAGATCGGCGATGCGCAGCAGCGCCGCAACGAGCTCCGCGTTGCTTTCCTCGCCGCTCATTTCAGACGGTTATTTGCCGCACCCAGCGGCGCCAAATTCAGCCCTGCCAACACGCGCTCCTTGTCCGACAGATCGCCAATGATGCGCCGCAGTGGTTCGGGCAGAATTTTCACGAGCGTCGGCGTGGCGATGATCTGCAGGTCTCTCGTCGCTTCCGGGTTTTCGTAAACGTCGATGATTTCCAGGTCGTAACGTCCCTGCAGGTTTTCGTCGCAGATCTTATGCATGTTTTCGATGGCCCGTGCCGAGCGCGGCGTGGAGCCGGTGACAAACAGACACAGCTTGTAGCGTCCGGGATCGGTGCCTGGGGTCGCGATGTCCGAGCTCACGACGTGCTCGCCAAGCGAGGTCGGATGTCGAGTCCGACAAGCACCTTTTCCGTATTCGACAAATCACCTATCACACGCTTCAATGGCGGCGGCAGCGTGCGTACGAGCGTGGGCAACGCCACGATCTGATCACCGGCGGCAAGTTGTGGCGTCACGGTCAAGTCGATTACCTCGATGGAATAGCGACCGGAAAGGTGGTCTTCGCAGATCGCCTTCAGGTTGGCGATGGCTGCAAGGGACTTGGGTGTCTGCCCAGCTACGTAGAGCCGCAAATTGTAGGCACCCGGCTCGGGGCTTTCTACCTCAACAGACGGTTCAGATCCATCATTGACCATGCTGGTGACCCCGCGCCGTCGCCATCGTTGAGCGATCAGTGCCGAGTGTTTCCTCTCTGGTTTCCTCCTGCTCGATGATCCTCTGCACTTCGTCTTCTTCGCGTGCAAGGTCAGCATGCAGCTCGGCAATGCGACGTTCTGCCGCCTCGCGCTTGCGGGTCAGCTCGCGATGCATTTTCTGGATGTTTTGCTGGCGTGCGTTGCTGGACTCGCGCTCGCGCGCCTCCTGCGCCAGCCTCGCCGTGCCGGTGAGCACGCCCTCCGGTCCGGCATAGACGTCGACGAAATGAATACCGTTGTCGGACAGAAGGTACTCGCGCAGCTGCTTGGAATGGCTCATGCCGCGGGATTTGAGGATGTACAGCACGCGATTGCGCTCGCCGTTGGCTTCCATGTCAGTCAGCGAAATCCAGGTGTCCATAAGTGAGGACACGCTGCGCTCGCTTTCGTTCATCTGATCGCCTACGGTTGATAGGCTGGTAAACACTGCGGTGATGCCGCGCGATTTGCAGATGTCGGCCAGACGTACCAGCGTTGCGTGGATCTCCAGCGACGGGCCGCGGAAGGCGGAAATCGGATCGACCACGATCGCCTGCGGTTCAAAACGCTCGATGTCGCGATACATCCGCGCCAAGTGCATCTCGAAGCCGTAGATGCTCGGTCTCGCCGCCTCGAAGCGCAGCAGGCCGCTGTCCACATGCCGCTGCAGATTAAAGCCGACGGAGCGCATATTGCGTGCGATCTGTTCGGGCGATTCCTCGAAAGCAAAATACAGGCAGCGCGCGCCGCGTCGGCACGCGGCGTCGACGAAGGCGGCGCCGTAAGTCGACTTGCCGGTCCCGGCGAGGCCGGAAATCAGCACGCTCGATCCGCGGAAATAGCCGCCTGCGCCGAGCATCGCATCCAGGTCATCGACACCCGTAGAGACTGGCTCCTGGGAAATCTTGTGTTCCAGACCGGCCGAGGTGATCGGCAGGACGGTAATGCCCTCGTCGTCGATAAGGAACGGATACTCGTTGGTGCCGTGTGCCGAACCGCGGTATTTCACAACCCGCAGGCGCCGCGTGGTGATCTGCTCCTCGACCCGGTTGTCCAGCAGGATCACGCAGTCCGAAACATATTCCTCGATGCCGAATCGAGTCAGCTGCCCTTCGCCACGCTCGGCGGTGATGATGGCAGTGACGCCTTTATCCTTCAGCCATCCAAACAACCGGCGAAGTTCGGCGCGGAGCAGGGCCGTATCCGCCAGGCCGGAAAACAGCGCTTCGATGGTATCGAGCACCACGCGCTTGGCGCCGATGGAGTCGATCGCAAAGCCCAGTCGCACGAACAGCCCTTCCAGATCATATTCGCCGCTTTCCTCGATTTCGGAATGCTCGATGTGGATATGGTCGATCACCAGCTTCTTGGCCGCCACCAGATCGGCCACGTGATATCCCAGTGAGGCCACATTGTCCTCCAGGTCCCGCGCCCGCTCCTCGAAGCTCATGAACACGCCCGGCTCGTCATAGGCGATCACGCCGTTGACGAGAAAGGTCATCGAGAACAGCGTTTTTCCGCAGCCGGCAGCGCCGCACAGCAGCGAGGGACGACCGTTGGGCAGGCCGCCCAGGGTAATGTCATCCAGACCGCGGATGCCGGTCGGTGTCTTGGCAAGCCCGGCCGCAGCGGCCGAAGCGTGATGGTCTTGCAGATGCTGCACGTGACGCTCCCTTGAAAAAAACGCGCGGCGCAGGTTACGGCGCCATCAGGACGGGCGGGTTGCCCGCATTCGATTGGTCCGCGCGTTGTTGCCATTGCGCGCGTACTGGGTAAAAAAACACCGCCAGATTCGTGGATGTCGAGTGAAACCGACGTCGACAATGGTGTCACGCCGCCGACAGTCGACCACGCTCGCGCCAGCCGCGGGCACCGTCGTTGGATGCGCCGCGCGGCCATCGGGAGATAAATGGCCGGGTCAAACCTCGAGTCGGTCGTGCTCGCGTGCGACGAGCGCATATAGCGCCGGCATCAGAAAGATGCTGATCAGCAGCCGCGTGAACAGTCCGCTGACGATGACGAGTGCGAATGGGCGCTGGGTGTCGGTGCCGACGCCGGTGGCCAGCGCAGCCGGCAGTAGTCCGAGGGCGGCAACCAGTGCGGTCATCATGATCGGACGAAGACGCAGGATGGCGCCTTGGCGAATGGCGTCGGTGACAGGAATGCCGCCGCGCCTGAGTTCGTTGACGTAGGAGATATAGACCACCGCCGTTTGCACCGAGACGCCGAAAAGCGCGAGGAAGCCGATGCCGGAAGATACCGAGAACGGCGTGCCGGTGAGCCATAGCGCGACGATGCCGCCGACGGGTGCCGACAGCAGCACGCCCGCCACGGTGATGAAGGGGAATTTGAAATTGCTGTACAGCGTGAACAGCAGCAGGAAGATGAGGCCCAGGGTCAGCGGCAGGATGATGTTGAGCTGCGCGCGCGAGGCGGTATATTCGGAATATTCACCGCCCCAGTCCAGGTGATAACCCTGCGGCAGGGTTATCTGCTTGTTGACCTGCGCGATGGCATCGCCGACCGCGCCGGCCAGATCGCGCCCCTCCACGGAGAACTGCACGCCGATATAGCGCGAGTTGTCCTGTCGATAGATAAAGGAGGCGCCGTTGGTGACCTTGATGTCCGCGAACTCCTTCAGTGGAATCTGCTGGCCACCAGGCGTGGCGACCAGAATGTTGCTGATCTCCTCGGGGTTGTCGCGATACTTCTGTTCGAGCCGTACCACGAGATCGAACTGCTTCTCCTGCTGTACGACCTGGGTGGCGACGTCGCCGCCAATGGCCGTGGTGATCAGACCGTTGATATCGGATACGTTCAAACCGTAACGGGCAATGGCTGCTCGGTTGATCTTGATGGTAAGGCTGGGCTGACCCAGTTCCTGCACCAGGGTCACATTGGTAATGCCGCGGACTTTTTGCAATACCTGCTTGATCGCCTTGCCCTTCTGCTGCAGCGTGTCGAGATCGGAGCCGAAGACCTTGACAGCAAGTGCACTCTTCAAGCCGGTTTCTGCCTCGTCCACCGCATCTTCTGCCGGTTGGGTGAAGTTGAAATTGATGCCAGGGAAAGCCGCCAGCTTGTGGTTGATTGCAGCGATCAGTTCGGGCTTGGTGCGGTAGCTGCCGCTCCACTGCGAATAGGGCTTCAAGCCGACATAGAACTCGACGTTGAAGAAGCCGGTTGAGTCGGTGCCGTCATCCGGCCGGCCCAGCTCTGATGCCACCGTAGTCACCTCGGGGAAGGTGCGCAGAATGTCGCGAATCTTCGGCGTGATCCTCGCCGACTCGTCGAACGAGATGGTGTACGGCATGGTGGCACGGACCCATAGCGCGCCTTCGTCAAGCTGCGGCATGAACTCCGCGCCGATGCGCGGGATAAGCAGCAGCGAACCGAGCAGCACGACCGTGGCCGCCAGCGTGGTCACCCAGGGAAAGGCAAGGCAGACGTCCAGTCCGCGGATGTAAAGCGACTTGATCGCTTCGAACACCACGTTGCGCCGCTCGCGTACGCCACGTCGCATGAACCATGCGCACAGCACCGGCAGCAGGGTGAGGGTGACGATCAGCGAGCCGACCAAGGCGAAGATCATCGTATCGGCCATCGGCTTGAACAAGGTTCCCGACGGGCCGGACAGCACGTAGATCGGCAGGAAGCTGACGACGATCACGGCGACCGCGTAGAAAAGCGGGCGATCCACTTCGGCCGCTGCATCGCGAATGATCGTCCGGATGCTGAGCGGCGAACCCTCGGTCTTGCGCTCGGCAATCTGGCGGAAAATGTTCTCCACCATCACCACCGCACCGTCGACCAGAATGCCGAAGTCGATCGCGCCGATCGAAAGCAGGTTGGCCGACGCGCCCTGGACGTCCAGACAAATAAAGGCGAACAGCAGTGCCAGCGGAATCGTGGTGGCTACGATCAGCCCGGCGCGAAAGTCATAAAGAAAAAAGATCAGCACCACGACGACGAGTAGCATGCCGCGAAGCAGATTGTCTTCCACGATCTTCGTGGTCAGCGTAATCAGGTCGGTGCGGTCGTAATAGGGCACGACCTTGACGTCCTTCGGCAGCACGCCGTTGTTGAGCTCGTTCGTCTTGGCTTCGACGCGTTTGAGCACGTCCTGGGTTTTTTCGCCGGTGCGCAGAAGGATCACGCCTTCAACGGCATCGTCCTGCTTTTCATAGCCGAACTCGCCCAGGCGTGGCGCGATGCCAATCACCACGCGGCCAACGTCCTTCAGCAGGATCGGCGTGCCGTCATGCACGGCCAGTACGACGTTGCTGATGTCTTCCAGCGTGTCCATGCGACCTAGGCCGCGCACGTAATAGAACTGTCCGCCCTGCGAATAGAAGCCGCCGCCGGCGTTGTCGTTGTTGGCCGCCAGCGAGGCTTCGATCTGCACCGCCGACAGGCCGACCGAGGCGATCTTGGCCTGGTCCAGCAGGACCTGATACTGCATGGTTCCGCCGCCGAAGCCGGAGTCGTCGGCTACGCCAGGTACCGATCGGTATTGCGGCTCTACCGTCCACGCTTCCAGCGTTTTCAGCTCCATCGGCGAGCGATCCGGGCTTTGCAGCACGTAGCGATAGATCAGACCCGACGGAGCGGACAACGGCGAGACCGAGGGCGTGATGCCGCTGGGCAGGCTGGCATCGCCCAGCCGGTTGAAGACTTCCTGACGGGCAAAATTATTGTCGGTGCCGTCGTTGAAGGTGATGATGACGTCGGACAGGCCGTACAGCGAAATCGAACGCGCGTTGGCAACTTTCGGAATGCCGTTCATGGCCAGCTCGACCGGCACGGTGATCAGTCGTTCCACTTCTTCGGCGGCATGGCCCGGCCATTGCGTCACGATCTCGACGATCGGCGGCGACAGATCGGGATACGCGTCCACCGGCAGGCGCTGCAGCGAACGCGCGCCGGCGCCGGTCAGCAGCAGGGTCAACAGAATGATCAGCAGCGGCTGCGCCAGCGAGGAGCCGACGAGCCGGTTCATGATCGACGCCGTGCGCGACGGCGTTTCGTCCGGAGGCAGTTGCTCGCTCATTGGTTTTGCATGAACTGGACGAAGATGCCGCCGTCGACCACAACCTGATCACCTGGGTGCAGGCCTTGTGGAATATTGAACTGATCGCCGGTTCTCTCGCCCAAGGTGATCGAGCGACGCGCGAAACTGCCGTCTGGCTGGGCGATGTAGACGAAGGGCAGGTTTTCGTCGTCACGCAGGATCGCCGACACCGGCACCAGGGTGCCGCGGCTGGCCTGCTTCGACTGGATCCGCACGGTGACGTACATCTGCTTTTTCAGGAAATTGCCGGGGTTGTCGACGACTACGCGCGCTATCACCGAACGCGTATCGGGATTGACGATGGCCGAGATGTTGTCGACGTGTCCCGCAAAATTCCTGTTGTCGATGCCGGTAATGACTTCTGCCGGGTCACCGACACTGACCGAACCAAGGTCGGAGCCTGAAATCTGTGCCATCACCCACACGCGCGAAAGATCGGCGACGGTAAAGCATGCCGTTGTACCGGCCTGCAGCAGTTGACCGGGTGTGATCAATTTTTCCGCCACGGTGCCGGTGATCGGTGAACGGATCACGCCTTCGATATGCGATAGCGTGTGGCCCTGTTGAATGCTCTTGATGGCCTGCGGGTCGACGTCGAGAGCGACGAGAGCCTGCAGCGCCGCGTCGCGATCGGCTTCGGCGTTGACGGCGTCGGTCTGCGCCTGCTCGTTTTCGCGTCGAGCCACACCCTCGTGCTGGTCCAGATCCTTGTCGGCATCGGCGAGGCGGCGGTCAGTCTTCGCCGTGGCGAGAGCCTTGCTGTAGGCGCTGACGGCCGCGGCAAAATCGGGTGAGTCGACCATGGCCAACGGCTGACCCTTTTTTACGTGATCGCCGGGCGACACCAGCAGACGCGATACCGGGCCGGAAAACGGCGCCAGCACGCTGGTCGCCTGGTCGTTGTCGAAATCGACGGCACCGGTGGTTTCCAGCGCCTGGTGGAAAGTTGATTGAGCGACCGTGTACAGCTTGATGTGCTGGCGCTGGTCGGCGGTCATCGTGACGTCATGCGGGCCGGAAGACGCCGGCGGCACATTGGCATCGTCGGTTTTTGCCGAGCAGCCGCAGAGCAGCATGACGGCGACCGCGATGAAAGCGGTCACGGAGCCTGCGAATATCTGCGTGCGCCCGACAAACGAAGCCTCAGCCATCCCCTGCAACGAATTACTTTTCATTTTCTACCTGCGTGGAAGCTGCCTGGGCTGCACTGGCTGAAGTGGCATTTGTTTGACTGACATCGGTCGCGTTGGCTCCGGCCCCGCTCAGGTCGGTACGATTCCACCAGCCGCCACCCAGCGCCTGAAACAGTGCGGCAGTGTCGGCAAAGCGGTTGGCCTGCGCCTGCACCAGGTTGATGCGCGCCTGCTGATAGCCCTGTTCTGCCGTCAGCAGCGAAAGGTAGTTGGCGTAGCCGGCCTTCCACTGACGTTGCGACAGATCGAGCGTAATTTTCGCGGCATCGGCCGCGTGGGCTGATGCTTTCAACGCCTCGGCGTCCTGCTCCAGCGCGGTGAGGGTGTCGGCAACGTTCTGGAATGCGGTCAGCACGGTGCCGCGATATTGTTCGGCAGCTTGGACATAAGCAGCCTTGGCCGCGCGCTCCTGGTGCAGCAGCGTGCCGCCCTGGAAAATCGGCGCGGTGATTGCTGAGCCGATATTCCAGAAGCCGGTGCCCGACTTGAATACCTGGCTCATCGCCAGCCCGGTGCTGCCGGCGTCTGCGGTCAACGCGATATTCGGCAACCGGTTGGCGATCGCCACGCCGATCTGTGCACTGGCTGCGTGCATGTTGGCTTCGGCCTGCCGCACGTCAGGACGCTGCGCCACCAGGGTCGACGGAAGGCTGACCGGTAAATCCTGCGGCAGCTGCAGGCTCGCCAGGTCAAACGTTTCGGCGGGCGCCTGGTTCGGCAACTGGCCGACCAGCACGTCGAGCGCGTCCCTCTGCTGGGCGAGTTGCTTGATCAGCGGAGGCAGGGTGGCAACGACCTGCGCAAGCTGCGACTCTTGCGCGGCGACGTCGAGCCGCCCGACATAGCCCTTGCTCAACTGGTACTGCAGGATCTTCAGCATGTGCGTGTTGATGTCGACCAGTTGGCGGGTCGCAGCGATCTGCGCCTGCAGCGACGCTTCCTGCACGACGGCGGCTACCACATTGGTGCTCAACGTCACCTGGGTCGCGATGGTCTGGAAGCGTGCCGCCTGCTCCTGCGCCTTCAGCGATTCCAGCGTTCGTCGGTTCAGACCGAAAATGTCCGGCGCATAAGAAATGCTCAGCTGCGGTGTGAACAAGTCGTATCGATAGGCGTTGTTGCTCGGCACGGGGGCGAGCGAACCGGGAGGGTCTTGCTCGCGCGACGCTGAAAAGCTGCCTGAAACGCTGGGGTAGAACGCGCCGCGGCCAGCCTTGGTCGTTTCATTGGCGACCAGCAGTGCCGCCTGAGCTGCTTTAAGATCGGCATTGTGCTTTAGCGACTGCTCGATCAGCGCATTCAGCGGCGCGGAATGAAACAGCGTCCACCAATCGCCGGGAATGTCGGCGCCGATGGCAAACCGCTGGGCTTCCCCGGCAGTGGTATGCGCGGTTGACGCCGTGCCCGCCAGAGGGTGATCGACATACGCGGTAGCGTCCGGCGCTGCGGGTCGCTTGAAGTTCGGACCGACGGCGCAGCCAGTCATCAACAAACAGCACAACGCAGCGGCACCGGTCGCCCTGACCGTACTCGAGCTGTCGATGTCTGATTTTTTCATGATGCCCATAGAACTCGCAGCCAGGTGATACGCGCCCATCGCCGGGACATCGAACGACGTGGATCGACATTCGCGCTGATCGTCGAACCCGCCTCAGCTTGATACATAGTAACAACAGATGCCAAGCCGGCGAGGATAGGCTTTTGAAGGGGTTTGTAGAAGCGTCAGGGGAGCGAAGGATCGCGGTTAATGGCCTTCATCAGCTGGCGCCGATGACGCAATTACTTGCACGCTCAGCGGCTGCCGCATCCGCGCTGCCCTCGGAAGGTTCGCTTCGTATAAAAAAGCGCACGCACACGATGACGCAGGACCTTCGAGGTTCTGCTTGAGCGATGCGATTCACCCTCACAATTTCTTGTCTTATCGCCTGACACATTCGCCCGGCAAGCTGAAGCGACCCCAAGAGAGATATCGATGAATACCACGACATTTGTAGTGTGCGGCTTCCACCAGGGTCGCAAGCTGAAGCCGCAACACTTCACTAGCGAAGCGCAAGCGCGCGAACACGCGCTTTACATGGGTAAAACGATCGACTGCGTGGTGGTGACCACCAGCACGGAACGCTCGTCGACCCAGCGAGACTGTCAGCCAAGACTGCAGGCGCGCGCCGCGTGGACGGCGGAGCTGGCCGAAGCCTGATTTTTGATATGCGGCATTTGCCGCCGCCATTCGCTAACTAGCTATATAAAACGCGATCACGGCGCCGCCGTACTCAACGCGGTGAACCGGTGCCCGGTTTCCAGCCGCGGTGCTTGGCCAGATCCGTCGACGCCGACGTGCGGCACGCATATAAGGCCGACCATTGCATCTGATCGTGTGAGCTGCCTGCACGGCAGGCGATTAGCGTATTGGCGCGCAGACGGTCGTTGTCGAAATACTGCGCAGGGTCGTAGTGCGCCCCGCGCAGCGTCGCCGGATCCGGCGACTGCTGACACGCCATCACCGAGAGGACCATGGCGCTAAAGAGGATGATTTTTTCGACGGCGGTCAAGAGGGCAAAGTTCCGGGCTGTGTGAACGCCGCCATTGAGCCATTGCCGCGGCGGGATGGCAACCGGAAATTGCGCCATCCGCACAAATATCCGGTCCGAGCCGTGTGGCCCGGCCCATTGCAAACATGAACCGCGCCACGTCTTCGGAAAGCGGCCTCACAAAACGCTGCCGAGTTGCCAGCCCGGGTGAGTTAATCTAGGCGCAAACGGTCACCGACACGTGAGGCTGAGTCGTGATGCAGACAGCCGGAACCAGCAGTGCAGGACCATCGGGCGAGGTTGCCCTTGAGCAATCAAGGATCGCGCGCCTGCGATCCTTGAATATCCTCGATACGCAGGCAGAGCCGCTTTTCGACGCCATTACCAAGGCGGCGGCACTCGTCACCGGCATGCCGATCGCGCTGATCACCTTGGTCGACGAGAGCCGCCAGTGGTTCAAGTCCAACGTCGGACTGGCCGGCGTCGCCGAAACGCCGCGCGACATTGCATTCTGTTCCTACACGATCCAGGGCGAGAACGTGATGGAGATTCCGAACGCGCTCGGCGACGTGCGCTTCGCGAATAACCCGCTGGTCACCGGCAATCCGGACATGCGCTTCTACGCCGGCGCGCCGATCACGTTGAACGATGGCCTGCGCATGGGCGCGCTTTGTGTTATCGATCGTCAGGTCAACGCGCTCACGGACAGTCAGCGCGAGGCGCTGCAGGAACTGGCGAGGGCGGCGTCGGAGGCGCTCGACCAGCGCGCCGTTCTGTTGGAAAAAAATGCCGCCCTCGAGCATGAGGCTCAAATCGCCGATCGGCTGGAAAAAAAACTGCGCGCCAGCGAGGCGTTTCTGGACCGTACGGGGCGCGCAGCCGGTGTGGGGGGGTGGGAGGTCAATCTGCTGACCGACGAAATTACCTGGTCGGACGAAACCTGCCGCATCCACGATGTGTCACCGGGATACACACCCACCTTGAAGGAGGCCCTGGATTTTTATGCGCCGCAGGCACGTGAGGTCGTGCAGGCAGCGGTGCAGAAAGGTCTGGAAGAAGGGCGCTCATGGGATCTCGAGCTGCCATTTATCACCGCCACGGGTCGTCATATCTGGGTCCGAGCCGTGGGCAACGTGGAGCTTGAAGACGGGAAGCCGTCCCGGCTGGTCGGCGCATTTCAGGACGTGACCCTGCGCAAGCGCGCGGTGAAAGCGCTGGAGGACAGCGATCGTCGCTTCCGCAAGCTGTTTGAATACAGCCTGGGCCTGATCTGCACGCACGACGCCGACGGCGTGCTGCTTTCGGTCAATCCGGCGGCGGCGCATTCGCTGGATTACTCCATTGCCGACCTGCTGGGTCGGTCGCTGGCGGACATCATGCCGCCGGAGCGTCGCGCCGGTTTTCAGAGTTACCTCGACCGCATTTTCGCCAGCGGCGCCGACTCGGGCGTGCTCGAGCTGGTCGGCGGCGACGGCAGCCTGCGCATCTGGCAATACCATAACGTGCTCGATGAGGACGACGACGAGCCATATGTGTTGGGCCATGCGCAGGACATCACCGAGCGCCAGCAGTATCAGCGCAAGCTTGAGGAATGGTCGGTACGCGATGCGCTGACGGGCTGCTTCAATCGCCGGTTCGTCACCCAGCTGGCCGCTTCCATGGGCGAGTTGGATCGCTGGGGGTGCATTACCTTCGATCTGGATCGCTTCAAGCAAATCAACGATCAGTTCGGCCATCAACGTGGCGATGAAGTACTGGTAGGCATGGCCAAGTTTCTGTCCAACCATCTGCGGCCGGACGACGCCGTGGTCAGGCTTGGTGGCGACGAGTTCGTCGTCCTGTTGCGGCACGCCGACGACGAACTCACCCAGGCCGTGGCCAAACGCATCGATGACGACCGGAAGACTGCGCCGATTGATTTCACCATGGGCGCGGCTTATCGACATCCGGGCGAGCCGCTGGAGCACATGCTCGCCGAGGCCGACAAGCGTCTTTATGAAGTCCGCGCAGCAACGCGCTCTTCGGCCAGCGCGGTGCGCAGCCAGCAGCGCTAGCGATTCGCACGATCTCGCGATCAGGCTTGATCAGTGCGTCGAGCGCACTGAGTCGGACAGGCTCGCGCAAACCTCGCGGTCGGGTAGAATCCGAGCGGGGAACTGTCCGCCACGCCGCAGAACTCGGGGGAATACCATCATGGACGCCGACAAGGTTGTCCTCATCGTTGACGATGATCACGCTGTGCTGGAGACGATGCGCATTCTGTTGGAAGGCAAGGGCGGCTTTCACACCAAGTGCGTCGTGGGATCCAGTGGCGCATCCCATTTTTTATCGACCCAGGAGCGCATCGATGTGCTCATCGCGGACGTGCTGCTGGCAGGCGAAATCAACGGGATCGACGTCTGCAATCTGGCCAGGCTGCAGCATCCGGATGTCGGCCTGATCGTGATCTCGGCTGATCCCAACACGGATGAGCGCCAATTGCCCGAACGTAGCGTCTATCTGCGCAAGCCGTTCGGCGGCAACGAGCTGATCGAAGCGATCGAGCGAGTGCAGGCCTATGCCAGGTTGGGTTTGGCCGAAGCACTGCCCAGGGACGACAGCGATTTGGCGCCGGCGCCGGATCCAACAACGTCGTCCTAGAAAAAAGACGCCCGTCCGGACGTCTTTTTTTCACGAAAACTCGGCCGGCGTTTCGCTGGCTGGTATCAGTTGCCCGGCGGCAACGGTGGCGGCGGCATCATGCCGCCCGTTCCGTGGCTTGGCGGTCCGAACGGGCCGTGGCCAGCGGGTGGCGGAGGTGGCGCTGCGGCGAACCAGCGCGCCATACCCTGATCGCCGAGAATGCTGCGCAGATCCTTGCAGGTCTGTGCATCCAGGTTGCGGTGCTGCTGCTCCAGCTGCTGGGCTTGCGCCCGCTGGCGCTCGAACACCTTCTGAACCTGCGCGGCTTGCGCACTGTTGATGCCCAGGCCCTTGCTCAAGCTATCGTCGCTGGCGGGCGGACCCGGCGGCCGTGGCGGCGGCATGGCGCCATCGCTGCCGCAACCGGGCGGCAGCGGCGGCAGGCCTCCGGCGATAGGCCCTGACTGTGTGCCCGTAGCGCGCAGCGGTTGAACGGCTTGTGCTACTGCGTTGCCGGCCACCGCCATGGCGATCAGTGCGTAGAAAATGCGGGTTTGCATGGGATGCTCCTGTCTGTTGCCGGCCAACCCGGCAGACTCCACGGTGCGCTCCCACTTCGCAGGGATTATGCAGGGATTGTGGACGCGCGCTGTCGGACAGCGCGTTATCCTGCGCTGCTCATGGATATCTCGACACCTCTCTCGCCTCATCCGCCGCTGCGCTCTCGTCTGCGCGTGCGCGTCGTGCACAAGCTGTTTCTCCTGTTGGCGTTGGCCATCGCGCTGGCGCTCGGTGCGCTCGGCAGCATCACCATCCTGAATCTGCGCAGCGGCTTTGTCGCCTACGTCAACACGCTCGACCTGGCGCGGCTGACGCCGCTGGCGCAGGAGCTCGATCAGCGTGCCGATGCGGCGCAGGGCTTCGATGGCCTGCGCAACCGCATGATCTGGGATGCGCTGCTGCATCGGCTGCTCGACCCGAAGCCGCCTCGCGGTGCGCCCAATCCAGCGGCGAACCGTCCGCCACCGCCGCCCATGCCCGATCCCTTGCGGCACGCGCCGGCTCGCGACAACGATGCGCCACCACCGCCCGCCTTGCCGCCGCGAGTATCGTTGCTCGACGCGCATCACCGTTGGATCGTCGGTGCGCCGCTTCGCACCGACGCCCTGCAGCGTCCGCTACAGCAAAACGGCACGCTGGTTGGCTGGCTGGCGCTGCAGCCGCTTACGCATCCAGTAGAAAGCCGCGATACCGATTTTCTATCGGCGCAGATCCGCGACATGGCGCTGTTAGCCTGTGTGCTGGTGGTGCTGGCGCTCGGCGTGGCCTGGATCTTCGCTCGCCACCTGCTGGCGCCGTTGCGCGACGTGGAGCAATCGGCCGACCGGCTGGCCAATGGCAACTATGGACAGCATCTGGAAACATCGCGGCGCGACGAGCTGGGCGATCTGGTCCGGCATATCAACCGACTGAGCGGTGCGCTGCAGGCGAACGACAGCGCGCGACGCCGCTGGATCGCCGACATCTCACACGAGTTGCGCACGCCATTGTCGATCGTGCGTGGCGAGATAGAGGCGATGCAGGACGGCGTGCGCATGGCCGACGCCGGCGGCCTGCATTCTCTGCACGAGGAAGTGATGCGGCTCGATCGCCTGGTCGACGATCTGCACCAGCTGTCGATGGCCGATCTGGGCACGTTGAGCTATCAGCCACAGCTGCTCGATATCGCCGAGCTGATCGACACCGCCTGTACAAGTCTTGAGCCGATCGCGCGCGAAGCGCAGGTGACAATCAAACGCGATCTCTCAGCGACGCTGGTAACCGTTGATCGCGGCCGCATGCGTCAGCTGGTCGACAACGTGATTGGCAACAGCCTGCGTTATACCGATCGCGGCGGGAGTGTGCGCATCGGTATGGCAAAGCAGGGTCGGTCGGTCGACATCGTCTTCGACGACACGCCGCCCGGCGTGGACGCCGACTCGTTGCGGCGTCTGTTCGAGCCGCTTTATCGCGGCGAAGCATCGCGCGATCGCAAACGTGGCGGCAGCGGTCTGGGCTTGGCTATCGCGCAACGAATCGCCGCGGCGCACGACGGCGCGCTGCGAGCGCTGCCGTCGCCGCTCGGTGGCTTGCGCATCGTTTTGACCCTGCCCCTGGTATCGCGTTGACATGACCTACCCCCAGCACATCATGATTGCCGAAGACGAGCCGAAAATTGCGGCTCTGCTAAGCGAGTATCTGGAAGCAGCTGGTTACCTCGCATCAATCGTCGACGAGGGCGATCGCGTTCTGCCTGCCATTGACGAAAAACGTCCTGACCTGCTGTTGCTCGATGTGATGCTGCCCGGGATGGACGGCCTGCAGGTGCTGCGCGAGCTGCGCAAGAGCAGCCAGCTGCCGGTGATCATGTTGACCGCGCGAGTAGAGGAAATCGACCGGCTGCTTGGCCTGGAATTCGGTGCCGATGACTATGTCTGCAAGCCGTTCAGTCCACGTGAGGTGGTGGCGCGCGTGCGCGCGCTGCTGCGTCGGAGCAGCGGGACGGTAGCGGCCACCAACCCCTTTGTGGTTGACGAGCCGACGCAGCGCATTCTGGTGCGTGGCAAGGCGCTGCCCTTGACCACGACGGAGTACCGGCTCATGCAGACGCTGATAGCGCATCCGGGACGTGTGTACTCGCGCGATCAGCTGCTCGATCTGATGCACGATGATTTGCGTGACGTGACAGATCGCGTCGTGGACAGCCATATCCGAAACCTGCGCCGCAAGCTGGATGATCTCGTGCCGGGCGGCCCGTATGTCCACTCCGTTTACGGCGCCGGCTATCGTTTCGAGTTGCCTGAATCTGCCTCGACCTGAGCGGCGCCATACCGGCGTCTGATTACGCCGAGCCAAACGCTTTAGATCTCATCACCCCAGGTAACGAACATCACGATGGCGGCCGCGGCCATGGTTGCCGTGGCCAGCCAGCCGAATATTTTCAGCGGCAGCGGCATGGTGAAATCACCCATCACTTTCGCCTGCGAGCCCATCAGCATCATGACGATCATCAACGGTACCGCCACCACGCCGTTGATCACCGCGCTCCAGTACAGCGCCTTGATCGGATCCAGCGGAGTCAGATTCAACGCGATACCGGCGGCGCTGGCCACGATGAGCACGACGTAAAAGAATTTCGCCTCGTGCAGCTTGTGCTGCAGTCCGCTGAGCTGACCGAACGCACCGGCCGCCGCGTAGGCCGTCGCGCCGGCGAGAACCGGCACTGCCAGCAGGCCGGTGCCGATGATCCCGGCAGCGAATAAGGCAAATGCCAGGTTGCCGGCCAGTGGCCGCAGCGCTTCGGCGGCCTCGGATGACGACTGGATATCGATTTTTCCGTGCGCATGCAGCACCACGGCAGCGGTAAGAATGATGAAGAAAGCGATGACGTTGGAGAAAATCATCCCGACGCTGGTGTCGATGCCGACACGGCGCAATGTATCCGGTGCTTGTAGTGGTGCCAGTAGCAGAGGGAGGCGAGCGGTATTTGCCTGGATCTCCTCTACTTCCTGCGCCGCTTGCCAGCAGAAAAGGTATGGACTAATGGTCGTTCCAAGCAGCGCGACAAGGCCCACCGCGTATTTGGCATTCCACGTTACCGGAGGGATGACGATGCTCTTGAGCACAGGCAGCCAATCCACATGAATCACCATGACGGTGGCGACATAAGCGAAAAGGCTGAGCGTCAGCAGTTTGAGGAAGGGCGAATATCGTGAAAAGGGAATGCCAACCTGCAAGACCAGCGACAGCAGAGCAAATCCTCCCGCATAGAGCAGCGCCGGCCCGCCGATCAGCAGCTTGAGCGCGGCACCCATCGCGCCAATGTCGGCGGCCAGGTTGATCACGTTGGCTGCGAATATCGCCGCCACCAGCGCGTAGACAAGCTTGCGGGGATAGTAGGCGCGGATACCGTCCATCAGACCGCGACCGGTGACACAACCGATGCCGGCGCTGATCGCCTGAATGGCAATCATCAGCGGCAGGGTGAATAGAATGCACCACAGCATGCCGTAACCGAACGCGGCGCCAACCTGTGAGTAGGTGGCGATGCCGCTGGGATCGTCGTCAGCTGCGCCAGTGATCAGTCCCGCGCTCAAATTGCGCCACACCGGGATACCGGGTTTGCCCTTGGTGATGTGCGCGCGACTCGCCATGTAACTCGTTCCCCAGCGCGTTGCACGTCGTGCGCGGTGTCGAGCATCGCACATACCCGTATCGGCCTAGGAGATTATTTCATGTCGTTCAGTCTCGGCGCGATGAGGGCTGCTTTTTGCCGCTTACGTAACTTGGCGACTACAGCCATTTCATTTTCCGGCAGGCAAGGTACCCAGGATTCTCAAGCGGGTATAGCTGATGACGGAACAGATCCAACTGCGTAATCGACCAAGCCGTGCTTCGTGGTGTCGCCGCTTCCGATGCACTGACAGCGAGCTGCTCGAAGCGGTACGCGCTATCCACAGCACGGACGCGACCGACATCGGTATCTATCTTTTGACGCGGCGCGCACTGGAAGCCTTTAGAGTCCCCAAAGCCGCGTGAGGCGCGTCGGTCCGATGTCTCACTGAACAGTTCTTGTTAAATTGGAGATCTAAACAAAACGCCCCGTCTGGGGCGTTTTGTTTGGCGGAGTTGTCACGATGAAACCTGCCGCTGCGAAGTGAGCTTCAGCGGATGCGCGTGATGTTTCCATTTTGATCGAGCTGCACTAAATCGCCCTGACGGATGGCGCTGGCATCCTTGACCTGCACATTGTTGTAGCTTCCGTCGCCCATGCGCAGGCGTACCAGCCAGCTTTCGCTGCTGCCGCCTTTGCCAATGGCATTGCCAGCAAAGCCACCGCCGACCGCGCCGCCGACGGTGGCGATTTTACGGCCGTTGCCTTTGCCGATCTGGTTGCCGAGCACGCCACCGGCCACCGCGCCGATGATGGCACCAGCGACGCCGTGATTGCTGCCCTGCGTGATGTTGTGCTCCACGCTTTGCACCGTGCCGCACTGGTCGCAGCGCAGATAGATGCCGTCCTGACGTACAAGTACGCCGCTGCCATCCGGACCGGCCGCGGCGACGCCGGTACCTCCGACGGTCAATGCCAGGAGGAGCGAAAAGGAAAAAATCGATTTGATATTCATGCGTATCCCCGAGTTGGATAAGACAGCCGGTCTTGCTTCTCGACAAGTCTAGTGAGCCCAGCTGAATCTCTGGCCAATTAGCGCATCGCTGGTTCAGAACCCAGCCGTATCCGCATTACTGCTCTACAGGCGAATCGCTTTCCCGCCGATCGGAACCATCACCTTTGCGTTTGAGCAGCCACGCCAGCACCGGCGGCGTCACCATGGCGGTGAGCAGCGACATCGCCACGATGATGGCGTAGATGCGATTGTTGAAGACGCCAGCGGCCAGGCCGAGGCTGGCGATTACCACGCCCACTTCGCCACGCGGCACCATGCCGAAACCGATGATGGTGGCGCTGCGCCGGCCCAGCGACAGCGAGCCCAGCCAGCCGCCGATCAGTTTGGAAACGATGGCGATCAGGGTGACTACCGTCAGCATGATCAGTGCATCAGCGCTGGCCAGTTCGTGCAGATCGATCTTGCTGCCGGTCACGACAAAGAAAAACGGCGTCAGCAGCGCAAGCAGCGGCATCATCTGTTTTTCCAGGGTATGCCGCTGCTGCGTTTCCGATGCGATCATCCCGGCCAGGAACGCGCCGATAATGGCGGCCAGCCCGAACAGCGTGGAGAGATAGGCCAGCCCCAGGCACATCGCCAGCACGATCATCAGCGGCGAATGCGGATCACGTGGCTTGTCCAGCCAGGTGGAATTCCAGCGCATCACGCGCGTGCCGCCCCAGCCGATCACGGCGATGAAGCCGACCGCGCCGGCCAGCACGACCAGCAGATGCGCGGGGTCGAAACCACCGCCACCTTGCAGGGAGACGACAACACCTAGCAGCAGCATCGCGAGAATGTCGTCGATCACGGCGGCACCGAGAATCACCTTGCTCTCGATTCGTTGCAATGCGTGCAGCTCCTGCAGCACGCGCGCGGTGATGCCGGCCGAAGTCGCCACAAAAGCCGCGGCCACGAAGAGCGACTTGTCCCAGCTGAAGCCGCTGCCGTGCGCCCATAGGCTGCCCATCGCAAACGGTATGGCAACGCCAAGCACGCCAACGAGAAACGCCACTTTGCCGACTTTCTTTAAATCCTCCAGCCGCGTTTCCAGTCCGACGGAAAACAGCAGGAGCACCACGCCGATCTCGGCGAGCACGTCCAGCGGCGTGCCTACGGCGATCTGATCCGGTGCAATCAGGCCGAGCAGCGAGGGGCCGATCGCGCAACCGGCGGCTATCTCGCCGACCACGCCGGGCAGCTTCAGCCGCTGCGCGATCTCGCCGCCCAGCTGGGCGGCGATAAAAACGACGAACAGAGTAAACAGGATGTCGCTGGCATGCTGCATGCAGTGCGCTCAGGCTGTCTTCGAAAGCACCATGCTACATCTATGCTCGCGCGCCGGTGACCGCTGTTCCACGCCGATCGATCAGTGCGCCGATCAGCGGGCCGTCGCCGCGCCGCCGAGCGGCCTGTCCTTCGGCAGCCGGCTGAAGATGCGGCTGGCAATGGCAGTGATGCCACCGAGCAAGACCACCGTCCAGCGGAAAGCGACGATGTATTGTTCGTGCGCGTGGCCTTGAAGTAACGCTTCCATCAGCAGCGTGGCCAGCGCGATGCCAAAACTCATCGCCAGATACTGTGCGGTCGAGGCCATCGACGACGCCATCGAGGCATGTTTGATATCGAGATCGTTATAGATCAACGTGTTCATTGCGGTGTACTGCATACCGGTGCAGGCGCCGTAGACGAAGACCAGCAGCGCGGTGGCCCACATCGGCGTGGCCGGGCCGAGCAGGGCGAACATCGCCATCAGCACGGAGGCAATCAGCGTATTGCCGAACAGCAGCCGGCGATAGCCCAGATAGATCAGAGTGCGATTGATTGCCCATTTCGCACTGATCGAACCCAGCGCCTGCGGCACCATCATCAGGCCAGCCATCAGCGGCGACCAGCCGCAGCCGACCTGCAGAAACAGCACCAGCAGCAGAAACATGCCGGAGATGCCGAGGCGGGTGAACAAGCCGCCGGCCAGTGCTACCCACACGCTGCGCACGCGCAGCAGGCTGAGGTCGGCGACCGGAAACTCGGTGCGCCGGCTGTGCCACACGTAAATCGCGCCAAGCAACAGCGCCAGCAGGGTGCACAGGCCGATGTGGGCCCACGGCACCGGCGTACTGCCGGCCAGTTCCGAGGCGGTAAGCAGCATGGCCGACGCGGCAGCAAACATCAGAAAGCCGGTGAGATCGAAGCGGTTGGCATGATCCAGACGGTAGTCCGGCATATCGCGCCGATTCATCCACACGCCGGCCATCGCTACCGGCACGTTGATCAGAAAGATGAGCCGCCACGAGGTGAACTCGACCAGCGCGCCACCCAGCAGCGGACCGAGCACCGAGCCGAGCAGGCCGAAGGTGGCGACCGTGCTCATGGCACGGACGAATTCGCGCTTCTCGATGCTGCGCACCAGAACATAGCGGCCGACCGGCATCAGCGACGCCCCGCCCACGCCCTGGAGCACGCGCGCCGCGACCAGCTCGGGCAACGTCTGCGCCAGACCGCACAGCAGCGAGCCGGTGCCAAACACGATGATGGCCAGGCCGAAGACCCTGCGCGTGCCCAGGCGGTCGCACAGCCAGGGGCTGGCCGGAATTAAAATCGCCAGCGTAAGCACGTAGCTGGTCAGCGCCGTGCGCATGCCCAGCGGCGTGACGCTCAGTGCATTCGCCATCGCAGGCACCGCGGTGTTGACCACGGTGGAATCCAGCGACTGCATGAAAAACGCGGCAGCCACCAGCCACAACAGGCCGCGGTAACGCTCGCGCGTGGATATCTCCTGCACCACCTCCGACACCGAGGCCGGTGCGGCCACCGTGGCGACGGCCGCGCGTGTCTCTGCAGTGGTGGCATCGAATGACATGACCCGCGCATGATAGCTGCTGTGACAGCTTGATCCTCGTGAAAGATCTTTCAGAAGTCAGGCAGGCTTTAGCTGAGCCGCCATGTCGCGCACCCCCGCGCCCGCGCCGGTCATCCAAAAGGCTCCGCTATCGTTAAACTTGAACGCTCCAGGAGATTTGCATGACCGAACGTCCAGCCCTTGCCGATCCCGAGGCACGCGCAGTCGCATTGCGGGAGCTGATCGAGCAGGCCAACCATCGCTATCACGTGCTCGACGACCCGCAGATGCCGGATGCCGAATACGACCGGTTAATGCGCGAACTCGAAGCGCTGGAAGCCGAGCGTCCCGATCTGGCCACGCCCGATTCGCCGACCCGACGCGTCGGTGCCCGCGCAAAGGGCGGCTTCGCCGAGGTGCGTCATGCGCTGCCGATGCTGTCGCTAGGCAACGCGTTCGAACAGGATGGCGAGAGCGAACGTGAGCGTTTCCACGAAGTCGCCGAGTTCGAGCGTCGCATTGAGCAGACGCTGGACCGGCGCGAGCCGGAGTTCTCGGTTGAGCCCAAGCTCGACGGTCTGGCGATCAGCCTGCGCTATGAGCACGGTATCTTCGTACAGGGCGCCACGCGCGGCGACGGCGAAACCGGTGAGGACGTCAGCGCCAATCTGCGCACGGTGCGCGCCATTCCGTTGAAGCTTCGCGGCAAAGGCTGGCCGTCGGTGCTGGAAGTGCGCGGTGAGGTGATCATGCTGCGGAAGGATTTCGAGAGCTTCAACGAACGCGCCCGCGCCAACGATGAAAAGCCGCTGGCCAATCCGCGCAACGGCGCGGCCGGCTCGCTGCGCCAGCTCGACCCGGCCATCACGGCGAAGCGGCGGCTGAGTTTCTTTGCGTATGCCATCGGCGTGGTCGAAGGCGGCGAATTGCCGGCAACGCATTCGCAGACGCTGCAGCAGCTGCGCGAATGGGGCTTTCCCGTTTCACCCGAGGTGGGCACGGCCAAAGGTTTTGATGGACTAATCGCGTACTTTCATCGGATCGGCGCCAAGCGCGATGCATTGCCGTACGACATCGACGGCGTGGTGTACAAGCTCGACGACTACGCCGGCCAGCGCGAGATGGGCTTCGTCTCGCGCGCGCCGCGCTGGGCGATCGCGCACAAGTTCCCCGCGCAGGAACAGCTGACGACGGTCGAGGCCATCGAAATCCAGATCGGCCGCACCGGCGCGGCGACGCCGGTAGCGCGTCTGGCGCCGGTACAGGTGGCCGGCGTGATCGTCACCAACGCCACGCTGCACAACGCCGACCAGATCGCGCGGCTGGATGTGCGCGTGGGCGATACGGTGATCGTACGTCGTGCGGGCGACGTGATTCCCGAAGTCGTGCGCGTGATGGACGAGCAGCGGCCGGCGCACACGGTGCCGTGGGCGATGCCGACGCATTGTCCGGTCTGCGGTTCGCAGCTGCTGCGCGAGGAGGGCGCCGCCGCGTTTCGCTGCTCCGGTGGCTTGATCTGCGCCGCGCAGCGCAAAGAGGCGCTGATCCATTTCGCCTCGCGCCGGGCGATGGATATCGAAGGCCTGGGCGAACGCTTCGTCGATGCGCTGGTGGAGCTCGACATCGTCAAGACGCCGGCCGATCTTTACGGACTTACCGTCGAACGCTTTATTGCCATGAAGCAGGCCATCGACGAACGCGATGGTACGACGCCGGAAACTGTCAAAGCGGGAAAGGTCGCGACCAAGTGGGCGAAGAATCTGGTCGAAGCGATTGAAGCGAGCAAGCAGTCGACGCTGCCGCGCTTTCTGTTTGCGCTGGGCATCATGCATATCGGGGAAAGCACGGCTAAGACGCTGGCCGCCTGGTTTGGCCGTCTGGATCTCGTGCGCGCGATGCCGGCGCCGATATTGCGCGTGCTGCCGGATATCGGCGACGAGGTGGCCAACTCGATTGCCGGCTTTTTCGCGCAGCCGGGCAATGAAGCCGTCGTCGACGCGCTGCTGGCGACCGGCATAAGCTTCAGCGACGAAGCGCCGCCTTCGCCAAGGCTGCGCGAGCGATTGGGCCTCGGCGTGTTGCTTGATGTCGCCGCTATTCCCAAGCTTGGCAGCAAGACCAAGAGCGGTGAACTGCTCGGCAAGCACTACGCGACGCTGGGTGACTTGAAGAAAGCGGGCTCTGCGCATTGGGTTGTCGCAGGCCTGCCATCGGCGGTAGCAACCAGCTTGCAGACGTTTCTTGACGATGACGAAAACCTCGCTCGGCTCCGCGAGGTCGACGTGGCGATGCAGTCGCTCCTCGATGCCATTCCCCCAAGCGCCAATGTGCAAAAAGCGCCGCTCGAAGGTCAAACCGCGGTGCTGACCGGCGCGCTGCCGACGCTGAGCCGCGAGGAGGCCAAAGAGCGGCTGGAGGCGCTCGGAGCGAAGGTGTCCGGATCGGTCTCGAAAAAGACGGATTTCGTCGTGGCCGGGGAAGCGGCCGGCTCCAAACTCGACAAGGCGCAGGAGCTTGGTGTGGCCGTGTGGGATGAAGCGCGGCTGCTGGCGCTGCTGGCCGAGCACGAGGCTGCCGCGTGAGGTCCCGCAAGCTGACGCTGGCCGGGGCGCTGCAGCTGCGTGCGAGCATCTATGCGCTGATCCGCAGCTTTTTCGCCACGCGCAACGTGCTCGAAGTGGAAACGCCGATTCTCTCGGCGGCCGGCAACAGCGAGCCGAATATCCAGAGTTTCACCACGCGCTTCAGCGGACACGTCGACGCGGGCGAGGCGCAGCGCTGGCTGCGCACCTCGCCGGAATATCCGCTCAAGCGATTGCTCGCGGCAGGCATCGGCGACTGCTACGAGCTGGGCCGGGTCTTCCGAAACGGCGAGGCCGGCGGCCGGCACAATCCCGAGTTCACCATGCTGGAGTGGTACCGGGTCGGCTGGGACCATCGCCGTTTGATGGAAGAAACCATCACCCTGGTCGAGGCGGCGCTGGCCATGGTGGGACGGCGAGCCGAAGTGCATATCGTCAGCTATCGCCAGCTGTTTCTCGACGAGCTCGGTATCGATCCCTTGCACGCACCGATCGACGAGCTGCGCGAGCCGCTGGCCGAATACTCGATCGATCCGACCGGCCTCACGCGTGACGACTGGCTCGACTTGCTGATTACGCATCGGCTGCAGCCCGCGTTTTCGCGCGACTGCATCACGGTGATCCATGACTACCCGGCCACACAGTGCGCGCTGGCAAAGATCCGCGCCGGCGATCCGCCGCTGGCCGAGCGATTCGAGCTGTATCTGGGCCAGCACGAGGTGGCCAACGGCTATCACGAGCTCAACGATGCCGACGAGCAGCGTATCCGCTTCGAGCGCGACCAGACCGTACGCCGTGAGCGCGGTTTATCCGAGTCGCCGCTCGATCATCGGCTGCTGGCCACGCTGGATAATATGCCCGACGCGGCCGGCGTCGCCCTGGGCATCGAACGCCTGCTGATGTGTCTGGCCGACACGGATGCGATTGCCGATGTGCTGGCGATTCCGTTTCACGAGGCGTAAGCGACAATGACGTCCACACCCAAACCCACGTCACTGCTGACATCCATTCACCACGTCGCCATCATCTGTTCGAACTACCAGCGATCACGCGCGTTCTACAGCGAGACGCTGGGGCTTTCGATCGTGCGTGAGGTGTATCGCGAGGCGCGGCAGTCGTGGAAGTGCGACCTTGCGGTGAGCGACGGCGTGCAGATCGAGCTGTTTTCTTTTCCCGAACCGCCGCCGCGACCGTCGCGGCCGGAGGCGCAAGGTCTGCGGCATCTGGCCTTCGTCGTCGACGATATCGATGCATCGATCGCCACGCTGCTGCAGCGTGGCGTGACCTGCGAGCCGGTTCGCGTCGACGAATACACGGGCCGGCGTTTTACCTTTTTTGCCGACCCCGACGATTTGCCGATTGAGTTCTACGAAGCGGGCTGAATCGTCGTGCTAGAAATTCGCACCGATGGCGAAGCTGAGAAAGTCGTGATCCTTCAGCAGATCGTAGGGCGCGTTGTCGACCCAGTTGGTATAGCTCAGCGTGGCGAAGTAGCGTTTGGCATACTGCGCGGCGATGCTGATGGTGTAGGGCTTGCGGCCCTGCACCAGCTGGTTGTCGACCGAGAAACCGTGCACGTCCTGGCCCCACGATAGCGCGGGCGAGAGCGTCCAGCTACCGGGCAATGAGTAGTTTAGCTGCCCCTTCAGACGATAGCCCCAGGCCTGGCGGGTGTAATAACCCTGGCTTACGCAACCCTGCGGGTTTTGCACCGGCGAGCAGCTGCCGTCGCTGTACTGCGGCGAGAAGCCCCAGGCGAAGCCGCGGCCGTAACGCGCCTGCGACAGCGGTGGCAGGTTCACGTGACTCCAGACCGCTTCGCCACCGATCGTTGCGGTGTCGGCGCCCCAGACGTCGTTGAACAGTCGCGTCGCGTTGATCTGCGCCTGCGTCTTGTCGAAACGGTCGTAGCCCTGCAAGGTGTCGCCGGGCAATAGCACGGCCATGCGGTTGCCGATCGGGCCACCGTCGCGGGTGAGGGCGGCGAACATGTCGGCGGTGTTGATCTGAACCGGCTGATCGGAGGTGTAGGAGACTTCCGCGGCTACTTTCCAGCCACCGAGATGCGTCGATGCCGAGAGGCCGGCAATATGGATGCCATTCGGAAAGGCCCAGTAATCGGTGATGCCGGACAGGCGCTGCGAGAGCGCGGCGTCGGCGGCCGGTACGCCGGCGGCTTCAAGCGTCGGGATCAGGCTCTTGTTCTCGATTGCCGGATTGATCGTGGTGGCGTCGAGATACGGCGCGCGCGAGTTGATCCGCATGTAGTACAAACCGAAATCCGTGCCGATGCTTTCGGCCTTGTAGTGCAGCGACAGGCCGAACTGCCCGCTGTTGCTGCCATGCAGATCGTTACCGCGCGGAAGAATGCCGCCCACCGCATTCTGGTAGCCGTCGCTCAGCCACTGGCCGGCGCCGGGTGAATACGCATTGAGGGGGTAGTAGGCATTGCTTTCGATGCCGGCGCAGCCGCGGTCGATGCCAAGATCGCTGCCGGAGAAAAATGTGCCGCAGGGGTCGTATTCGTTCGGTCGCCACTTCCACTGGTAAAAACCTTCCACACTCAGCGGGCCGTCGAACGTCAGCTTGCCCCACAGCATCTCCACCGGCAGCTGCGCTTCGGTGGACGGATCGGTGCCGGGGCGGTGCAGGGTGGTGTAGTCGGTGGGGTTTATCTGGTTGATGTTCTGGACGAACAGATCCTCGCCCCATTTGATGCTTTGCTTGCCGACGCGTACGTCGAGGCCGGTGCTGTCGCCCATGTCGAAGTGGTCGTAGACATAGGCGTTGAGAAACATGAAGCCGGAAAACTGGTTGCTGTGATCGAAACCGCGATCGCTGAGCGGGCGGTTCGGCGTAAAGCCATTGGGCGTATTGCCCTGCGGCACATCGCGGTTTTCCAGCGCGGCGTCGTACCAGGCGCGTGCGCTCACGTCGATGCCGAGGTTGCCGTATTTCAGATCGACGCCGCTGACGATCTTGTAGAGGTTCGAGTAGACGTCGCCCTTGCCGTAGTTGAGGTTGCCGTCGTCGGCGGTATCGGCGCCGTCGCCACCTTTGGGTTTGCCGTTCGACTCGAAGCCCTTGCCGACCAGATGCCTGGACGGATTGCTGGTGCGCATCGCTGCGCCGGCTACCAGTCGAGTATTCCATTCGCCGATGATGTCGCCGTTGGCGAGGGTGAAATTTTCGGCGTGCAGCGGAAGTACGAAGGCGAGCAAAACGCCGGAAGACAGGGCGGTGCGGCGTATGAAGTTCTTCCGTGTCAGGTGCATGACGTTGGCTCGGTGCGCAAGTAAGTGCGGTTTATAGCACTTTGTTGTCATGGCATCTATCGGGTTTTTGGGCGGCCCCAAGAACTCGACAACGAGGGTATGAAACCGCTTTCAAGGCCGAACGATTGGTGTATGTTCGCCGTCGAACGCCGATTCCACCCATCAATCGAGTCCTCGATGCCCTCTGACCTATCTTCATCACCTTCGATTGGCCGCCCACTCAATCGCAACGACGCACGAACGCTGACCTTGTCCGCGCTGGGCGGTGCCCTGGAGTTCTATGACTTCGTGGTGTTCGTGTTTTTTGCGAAGGTGCTGGGCCAGCTTTTCTTCCCGGCCAGCGTCGAGCCCTGGCTGGCGCAGCTGCAGGTCTATGGCATCTTCGCCGCGGGTTATCTTGCGCGGCCGCTGGGCGGGATCGTGATGGCGCACTTCGGCGACAAAGCCGGGCGCAAGAAAATGTTCACGCTCAGCGTCTTCCTGATGGCGCTACCGACGCTGGCGATCGGCCTGCTGCCGACCTACGCCCAGTTCGGTCTGCTGGCGCCGCTGCTCCTGTTGCTGCTGCGCATCGTGCAGGGCATCGCCATTGGCGGCGAGATTCCGGGCGCGTGGGTGTTTGTCGCCGAGCACGCGCCGGTCGGCCGCGTCGGTTTTGCCTGTGCGGCGCTGACGTGCGGTCTGACCGCCGGCATCCTGATCGGCTCGCTGCTGGCCGCGGCGATCAGCAAGCACTATGCGCCGGATCAGGTGCTGGCCTTTGCGTGGCGCATTCCGTTCGTGCTGGGCGGCGTGTTCGGTTTCATTGCCGTATGGCTGCGCCGCTGGCTCAGCGAAACACCGGTGTTTGCGGCCCTGCGCGAACGCAAGCAGCTGGCGCAGGAGCTGCCGCTGAAAACGGTGGTGCGCAGTCATCTGGCGGGCGTGTGGCTGTCGGTGCTGGTGACCTGGATGCTGACCGCCGGCATCGTGGTGGTGATTCTGATGACGCCGACCCTGGTGCAGGTCAAGTTTCATCTGGCGCCGGCGCTGGCTTTCGAAGGCAGCAGCATTGCCGCGCTGTGCCTATGCGTCGGATGCCTCGGCGGCGGCCTGCTGGTCGACCGCATCGGCCGCGGCTGGGCGCTGCTGCTGGGGTCACTGGCGCTGCTGGTGGCCACGTATGCGCTGTATCTGGATCTGGCCGCAGGCGGCGCGCACTTTTTGTTGCTATATGCGATCGCCGGCCTCAGCGTGGGCGTGGTCGGCGTGGTGCCGTCGGTGATGGTGGCCGCCTTTCCGCCGGCGATCCGCTTCACCGGCATTTCGTTTTCCTACAACATTGCTTACGCGATTTTCGGTGCGATCACGCCGCCGCTGATTGGCGTACTGGCGGAGACACTTGGACCGCTGGCGCCGGCACACTACGTGGGCATTACCGCCGTGGTC
>Ga0302313_10000560_pt1 | contig 32520 bp, 25 predicted proteins | sample III_Palsa_N2_2_FD_200454 | JGI IMG/M metagenome (GOLD analysis project Ga0302313, IMG submission 200454) | Peat permafrost microbial communities from Stordalen Mire near Abisko, Sweden - III_Palsa_N2_2 | ecosystem: Environmental > Terrestrial > Soil > Palsa > Peat permafrost | place: Sweden...
CGGATCGCGGCCTTGGGCGGCGGCATCGCGGTCCAGCATCGCATGGCCTACCAGGGCGAATATTTCGTCGAGCGCTACGGCCCGGGTGCCGCCGAGGCGACGCCGCCGGTTGCACGCATGCTGGAGCAGGGCGTCAAGGTCTCGGCCGGCACGGATGCGACCCGCGTCGCCTCCTATAATCCCTGGGTCTCGCTTGCCTGGCTCGTGACCGGCCGTACGGTCGGCGGCTTGCGCATCACGCCGCAGCGCAATTGCCTCGACCGCGAGACGGCGCTCCGGATGTGGACCGAGAACGTCACCTGGTTCTCCAACGAAGAAGGCAAGAAGGGCCGGATCGAGGTCGGGCAGTTCGCCGATCTGGTCGTGCCCAATCGCGATTTCTTCGCCTGTGCCGAGGGCGAGATCGCCGACACCAGCGCGCTCCTGACGATGGTCGGTGGCAAGATCGTCTGGGGGGCGGGCGAGTTCGCGTCGCTCGACGAAAACCCGGTGCCGCCCGCCATGCCCGACTGGTCGCCGGTGCGCGCCTTCGGCGGTTATGCCGCCTGGGGCGAGCGGCCGGAGGCCAATCTCCAGCAGAAGGCCGCGCACGCCTGCGGCTGCGCCAACAGCTGCAACGTCCATGGCCATGATCATGCGACGGCCTGGGGTGCCAAGCTGCCGATCTCGGACCTGAAGGGGTTCTGGGGCGCGCTCGGCTGCGCCTGCTGGGCGGTATAGTCCCTTGAAGGAGTTCCCGATGCGTTCGATCAAGTCCCTTGTCCTGGCCGCCCTCCTTGCCGGCGTGGCGATTTCCGGCGGCGCGCAGGCCGCCACGCCCGCCGTCGCGGTCGCGCCGCAATACGACACGACCCATGTCTATGTCGCCCCGGAGGATTTCGACAAGTTCGTCGCCAGTCTCGTCGCGACCTTCGGCGGGACCACGACCAAGCAGGGCGTGTTCACCGTTACGCCGACACCCAGCCTGACCATGTCGCAACTGGTGCTGACGCCGGCCGGATCGGTCTCGGTGTTCGGCTTCAAGACGCCGATCCCGGCGCCGTTCGGGGCAGAGCGGACCGGCTATCTGGTCACCGACATGGACGCGGCGGTCAAGGCCGCACGGGCGACCGGCGCCGATGTCATCGTCGCGGCCTTCCCCGACCCGATCGGGCGCGATGCCGTCATCCAATGGCCGGGCGGCATCAATACCCAGATCTATTGGCACACGACGCCGCCGGCCTATCCGGCGCTGGCCATGATTCCGGAGAACCGGGTCTATGTCTCGCCGGACCGGGCAGCCGCTTTCATCAAGAGTTTCCTGGCCTTCTCCCACGGCAAGATCACGGCGGACGAGGCCCAGGCCCCGGGCATCGGCATCGGGCGGCCCGGCGATACCTATCGCCATGTCGCCATCACGTCCGCCTTCGGCAAGCTGGCATTGTTCGTCACTGACGGGCATCTGCCCTATCCCTATGGACGCGAGATGACCGGCTATGAAGTGTCGGACCTCGCCGCCACCCTCGACAAGGCCAAGGCCGCCGGCGTCGAGATCCTGGTCCCGCCCACTGCGGTCGGCACCCGTACGGAAGCGATGGTCAAGTTTCCGGGCGGCTATATCGCCGAAATCCATGGGACGGTCGCCAATTAGCCGCAACGTCGTCGGGAATTCAGAATGGAGCGTGTCGTCCTTCTGTTGCGGCGACTGTTGGCTACCGCGGGCTGCGGGGCGTTGATCGCGGCCGCCGCCACGGCCGCCAGTGCTCAGGTCGTACGGGATCCGCCGACGCCGTTTGGTCCGCTGCGCTATACGGATGATTTCCAAGATCCCGCGTCACTCACCGGAGTTCTGGACGATCTGAAGAATATACCTATCGGTGGCGCGCCGGACTTCTACGTCAATTTCGGCGGTAGCCTTCGGGAAAGATTCGAAAGCTTTAGTGAGCCGGCCTTCGGCTTTCGGGACGCCGGTGGATCGAGCGGTGAGAGCTATTTGCTGCATCGGGCGCTCGTTCAGGCCGATGTGCATCTGGGGCCGTCTTTCCGAATCTTTACGCAGATCGGCGACGAACTCGAGGCCGGCCGAACGCCCGGCCCGGCGCCGACGGATGTCGATCGGCTCGATCTGGCGCAGGGATTCTTCGAGGCAAACCTGCCAGTGACCGATGAGGGGCAGCTTGGCTTTCGCGGCGGCCGTCAGGAGATGATGTTCGGATCGAACCGCCTGGTCGACATTCGGGAAGGGCCGAACATCCGCGAAAGCTTCGACGGCGCGCGTGCCTGGTTTGAGAGCGAGGACGCTCGCATCGATGCCTTCTGGACCCGTCCGGTCGACAACAAGCAGTCCCTGTTCGACGACCGGCCTGATCCGAACCAGCAATTCTACGGAGTATACGGCACGGCGCCCGTTGCTCCCTTGCCGGGGCTCAACGTCGATCTCTACTACCTCGGGCTGATCAGGAGGAACGCCGTGCTTGACGCCGGCCAGGCGGATGAACGCCGGGATACGGTGGGAGCCCGTCTGTTCGGCCATGCAGGCCCGATCGATTACAATATCGAGGGCGACTATCAATACGGCCGCTTCGGTGACCGGGCGATCGACGCCTTTGCCGTATTCTCCGACACCGGTTGGACGTTTGCGTCGCTATGGGGTGCGCCAAGGATCGGCGCAAAGGCCGATGTGGCAAGCGGCGGTAATTCTCGCGGGTCCGGATCGCTGGGCACGTTCTATCCGCTGTTCCCCAAAAACAATTACTTCAGTGAGGCAAACATCCAGACGGCGATGAATTACATCGACGTCTATCCCTCTCTGCAGATTCAGCCGCGGCGCGACCTAGCGTTCACCGCCGGCATCGAGTGGCTGTGGCGCGAAGATACCAGGGATGGATTCTATCAGCCGCCCGGGTTGCCCGTCGTCGCCGGTAACGCCAACGGGCGTCGCTACCTTGGGACGTCATCGACCGCCCAGGTCGAATGGCTGGCGACAGCAAACTGCGATGTCAACCTCGCCTATACCCATTTCGCAACCGATGGTTTTCTCAAGGCGGCGGGGGCGAAGGATATCGACTGGATCGGCGTCTGGACGACGTTCAATTTCTGACGGAGCGGGCGATAAAGCTTTTGGCCAAAGATAGGGACGGCTGCATTCGTCCCAACCGCTCCTTGCGCAGGGGGCTACTTCCCGTTTGCGCGTCGCCATGCACCCGGAGGCATCCCAACCACGCCAGTAAAAACACGCGTCAGGTGGCTCTGATCGGCAAAGCCGCAGGTGGACGCGACAGCTGCAATCGAGGCGCCATTATCAACCAGCAATTCCTTAGCCTGCTGAACCCGATAGTCGATGAGCCATTTGTGAGGCGTCTTTCCCATCGTCTCCTTGAACGCCTTAATAAAATAGCTTCGAGACAGGCCGCACTCAGTCGCCACCGACGCGATTGAAATATCGTCGGCCGAATGGAAAATGAGGATTTCTTTCGCGCGTTTCTCTTGCTGGCGCGAAAGGCGACCGTATTGGCGAGGTGCAGGCATGTGAAGTCCACCGTAGGCCTGCGCGAGGTGGGTATTTATGGCGAGCGCAATGTGGTCGACAAAAAGGGCGCTGGCCTCGGCCGGACTGGTGAGCGCCGGGAGGAGCGCACGACCCAAGCTCGCCGCAATAGGATCGAGCACGCCAGGCGGACATCTTAGTTCGTCGATCCGGGGTGCCCCACTTTCGACGGCTATCGCGTTCAATGCGTCTCGAGTGACGTGAAAGAATAGAAAGTCGAAGGCGCCGCTGAGGTAGGCCGAGTACTCTTCGGTCAGATTTCGGATCTGGACGGAGTCGGCGGAAAAGCATTGAGTTTCCGCGAGCCGCCCCTTGAATACCTGCTGCTGATGATCTCCTTTGAGAGACAGCGCGACCAGGAAACCGTCGTCAATCGCTGGCGCGGAGACATGACCGAACTCGGGTCGGTTACATCGCTTCCTGCAGATGGACAGATCGGATTTCGCCGTTTCACTGGTTTGAAGAATAGGGCCGTCTTCGTCACCATAGTGGCGGGAAAGGTACCGCCCTATGAGATTTCCGGTCGATGAGATCTGGCGTTCCATCATCTGACTCCGGCGGCGCCTAGTGACCGAGCTGGCACTAAATCGTTGATTTCTGACGCACTTTATCGTGCGAATCACCATTCACGATTGAAGGAAAGGAACACCACTTGGCGAATAGGAACATCTTCGGCGCTAGGAGAGCATTTTTACAACCGCGGAGAGGACGGAGCAGTGCGTTCGCGCACCGACCCAAAGGGGCGATGTACGTTTGAACATCCATCGATGTCGATTGAAGCCTAGTGCTGCGAGGGCCTAGGGATGGCTTCCCGAAGAATCCGCGCGGAGAGCGCCAAGGGACCGTGCCGGCGAATGCCGCTATGGGGTTGGAAATTGCCGTAGGTGTGGGCTACGTGAATGCTCGTTGCTCGGGCGATATGATTGAGGAAGTCTGGAGCGACACTCTCGGGTGCATCGAGCAATGGCAACATCGCAGCACCGATCTGCTCGATAATGGGATCTGTGAGACCGGGCCGGCAATAAAGTTGCTCAAGGCGCGGTTCCCCGGCTTCCTCCGTCATCGTGTCGAGCGCCGCGCGTGGGAGATAGAAGCTCAGGCAATCGAGCGGGCCGCCGATGTAGACCGTCAACTCATCGAGCAGATTTACTATGCTGATTGAACCCGGCGAACACTCTCTGGCGGAAATCGGGCGCCCTCGTTGCCAGACCTCAATATGCTGCAGGTGCTTCAAATACAGTGTTACCAGGAATGTGTCTTCTGGCGGGATTTGCTGCTTTAGGCCGAGCTGATCGACATTGCAGGCAATCCTTGTCACGGCAAACTGAGGCTGTTGTAGTGCGGGTGTCGTCAGCGATGGCGCTCTTTCGAGCCCAAAATACCGACCAAGTTGATCACCGAACGCTCCCGTTGGCATCATGTCGTCACCTCCGTAGAGAGCGCGCCCCGTTTTCCCGGACCTAGTGGGTTGGCCGCTGGGTCGGGACATCCGCAGGTTTGATCATGTCACGCGAGTACGCCAATCCAATACCATAACCACCGCCGTGAGCTTCGACTATCGATCGAGCTCCATCATAGGTTTCATGTCTGGTCCAGTCTCGTTGTAATTCAAGTAGGACTTGAATCCAAGAGGTCATGTGCGCGCCTGCCGCTTCCATCCGTCGAAGCGCCAGTTCGTGGCTGGCGGGCGTCAGACCGCCGCATGCGTCACCAACCACGAAGACTTCGTAGCCTTCGGCAATAGCCGACAACACCGGGAAAGTCACGCAGGCCTCCGTCAGTAAACCGGAAACGAGCAGGCGCCGGCGCCCGGTGTTGACGACCGCCGATCGAGCCTGTTCGTCTTCCCACAGGTTCATGCTGCGCCTATCGATCGCGACAACTTCCGGAAGCACACTTTGCACGGCAGGCATCATCGGGCCGCCATACACCTTGGAGGCCGACGTCGACGCTACGATCGGCAAGCCAAACACGCTCGCAGTACGGGCGAGGGCGACCGTGTTGTTCAGAAGCGTCTGCCGGCCGATCGATTCCACGCCAAAGGCGAGCCCGGCCTGTTGATCGATCAGGAGAAGTGCGCAGTCGGCCGGTTGCAATAGGGTCGGGATCGTCATCATCACCGTTCTCCTTAAGAAAACTCTGGGCGCGACTGAAGATCGTGATCGATCCTCGCGAGCGCTGCGCCGTGAAGTCCCAACCTTAAGGTTGCAACGGTCCTTGGGGCTTGAAGATAAAACCGGTCGTTATTCCAATTGGGCGTTCGTGCGCCGAATTGGGTTGCGACCGGTTCATGGGCTGATGCGCTGAGAGGTTGCCTCCGCAAAAGGCTGCTAATGAGCCGCGCCGGCGAAGACGGTCGTGTAGGTCACCGGCGCCCAGACGAAGTTCTTTCCGACCGTCAGGATATGTCCGAGCCCCGGGAAAGAAATGTGATCGGCCGCGATCAGATAGCCGTTCTTCGCGGCGTCAGCGAAAATCATCTGGCGTTGGCGTTCGGCCGATTTCGCGTCGCTATCATATTTGACCGTGACGGTCGGGTCGGTGAACTGGATCTGAGCGACATGGACGATGTCACCCCACATCAAGATCTTCTGGCCGCTGCTCTCGACCTCGAAGCTCGTATGCCCGGGTGTATGACCCGGGCTGGGGATCGAGCGGATACCGGGTGACAGCTCGGTGGTCCCCTCGAAAGGCACAAGTTTGCCAGCCGCGATATAGGGTTTTAGCGAGTCGATCGCGCCGTCGAACATTGTGTCGAGATAGGTCGGCACACTCGCTTCATGGTCACGATTGAGCCAGAAGTCGGTATCGATCTTGTTCACGCGGACAATGGCGTTCGGAAATGCCATGCCGCCATCATGATTGACGCCGCCGACGTGATCGCGATGAAGATGGGTAAGGTAGACCTCGTCGACCTGCTCCGGCTGATAACCCGATGCGCGCATGTTTTCGAGCAGGTGACCGCAGCAAGCTCCGTATAAGACGCCCGCGCCGCTATCGATCAAGATCAGCTTACTGCCGGTGTTAATCAGAAAGGCATTGATCGACCCTTCCACCGGCGCTGACAGATCCGCCGCCGCCAGTAGTCCGTCGGATTCCTTGACGTTAGACATTACGTCGTTGACGGGAAATGGGTGAGTTCCGTCGAGTAGGGCAGTGACCTCGTAGTCGCCAACCATGATCCTATAGTAGCCAGGCGCCTGCGAGCGGAGTTGCGGCGCCGCGGCAAAAGCCGACGGTAGAGCGGCAGTCAGCGCAGCTGTGACAAGCGCCGACATCGCGAGCCTACAGAGCAGGGTCCAAGCTTTCATGGTAGATCTCCGGATTGGACGCCTAGCGAGCGCCTCCTCGCTACCTTGACAGGCGCGCATGCGGGGTCTTGTCGGATTGCCCTATGGATTTCCTTTTTGAGCTGCCGCTAAACGATTTGAGGTGCCCGATCCGACTGAGCCCGATGGCCGCGAACTGCGAGAATTAGAGCGATCCCGGCCATCACAGCCGCGAAGATCGAGACACCGATCCAGCCATTCTGATGCCAGGCGGCCGTAGCACCGATGGACCCCACGCTGCCGCCGAGAAACATACCCGTCATGAAGATGGTATTGAGCCGGCTCCTGGCTTCCGGACGGAGTGCATAGATCAGGTGCTGGTTGGAAACCAAGGCGCTCTGAACGCCGAAATCGAGGACGATCACGCCGACCACAAGACCGGGCATCGCGTTCCAAAGACCGAATAGGATCCAGGACGCGAGGACCAGAAATGTTCCGAGCGTGATGACCAGGCAAGGCCCCCGTCGATCCGCAAGTTGGCCTGCGAGCGGTGCCGCGAGGATGCCTGCAGCGCCGATGACACCGAACAGGCCAGCAACATCTGCGCCCAACCCGAAAGCCGGCTCCTCCAGGTGGAACGCCAGGATTGTCCAGAAGGCCGTAAACGACGCGAACAGGCAGGACTGCATGATCGTCGCGCGCCGCAGCGCTGGCTCATCGCGCCAAAGCACAAAGAGCGATAGCAGGGTTCGGGGATAGCTGAGGCCCCCGATTGGAGTGCGGCGGGGTAGAGCGATCGCCATCATCACGGCCCCGCCCAGTGCCAGCGGTAGCCCGACCCAAAACGTCACCCTCCAGCCGAAGTGGCTCGCGATAAAGCCGGCAAGTGTGCGGCTAAGCAGGATGCCGCATAGCAAGCCGCTCATGACCGTCCCGATCGTGCCGCCACGTTTTTCAGGTGGTGCCAGGGACGCGGCGAACGGAACGATCTGTTGCGCGACGGTCGCGGTGGCGCCCAGGAGGAGGGAAGCAAGCACCAGAACACTGGCTGTAGGCGCAATCGCCGCGATAACGACCGCCAGGCTGAGCGCCAGAAACTGGAACACGATCAGGCGACGCCGATCGAGTAGATCCCCGAGGGGAACCACAAGGAACAAGCCGATGGCATAGCCAAGCTGGGTCGCGGTCGGAATCAACCCCGTCAACGTCGTGCCCGCAAAATCCCGCTCGATGATGCTGAGCATGGGCTGATTGTAATAGATGTTGGCAACGGCGATGCCGCTGGCGGCAGCCATCGCGAAAGTTAGGCCCCGGCCGAGGGGCTGCGTCGCTCCCGCAGAAGAAGCTGGGGATGGTTGCTGCATCGTCCGTGCCTCTATTCACTGGCTTATCAAGTTCAAGTTTGGGGGTGGCCGAAGAACCGTCCCGCCTGATCGGTTAGGGGTTCTCACTTAAAAACTGCAGCCGGACTGTGGTTCTGGACCCCCACTAAGGTCGGTAAGTTCAGGCTTTTGTTGAGCTGCGCCTTGACGATTTGACAGGCGCGTTGTCGATTGAGGTAGTCGCGCACCGGTGGGTCGGTCTTGCGCTGCCATGGCTATGAGAGCAGCGGCCAGAACCGCACTAATCGCAAATAATACCGTCTTCCCTTCAAGCGGGCGTCCGGAAGGCGCGGCTAGCATGCCCGCAATTGGGTGGCTTGAGCTGGGCTCGCCCATCCTGACTTGGCGCTCGGGCCTGCTTGGAGGAATGACCGATGACTGACATTCAACACCACACGATCCACGCCAACGGCATCCGTCAGCATTTCCTCGACGCCGGGCAGGGAGCTCCGGTGGTGCTTCTCCACGGCTTCCCGGAAACCAGCTTCGCCTGGCGTTTCCAGATTCCCGAGCTGGCCAAGCACTACCGGGTCATCGCGCCGGACCTGCGTGGCTATGGCGAGACCGACAAGCCCTCGACCGGGTACGACAAGCGGAACATGGCAAAGGACCTGCGGACGCTGATGTCTGCGCTCAACATTGAGAAAATCGCGCTGGTCGGTCATGACCGCGGTGCGCGCGTCGCCACCCGCTTCGCCAAGGACTATCCGGAGGCGGTGGACCGTCTGGTCGTTATGGACAATGTGCCGACCCGCATCGTCGCTCGTGAGATCAACGCCCCCATCGCCAAGGCGTACTGGTTCTTCCTGTTCCATCTTGTCCCGGATCTGCCCGAAGCGCTTATCGCCGGGCGTGAAGATCTCTGGCTTCGGCATTTCTTTTCGGACTGGTGCTACAATCCCCATGCGATTTCCGGCGAGGCATTCGACACCTATGTGAAAGCCTATCGACGGCCCGGCGCCGTCCGCGGTTCGATGGACGATTACCGCGCGAATGCCGAGGATGTCGCCCAGGACAAGGCAGACGCCGACGTCAAGATCGCTTGCCCGACCATGGCGCTGTGGGGCGAGGATTTTTATGCGGTCGGCAAGCTGTTCGACATGCCAAAGGTTTGGGCCGAGATGGCGGATAACCTTCGCACGCATGCCATCCCGCGCTGTGGTCATCTGCCCCAGGAAGAGCGGCCCGAGATCGTCAACGACCTGCTCATCGACTTTCTGAAGGGCTGGGGCGGTTGAACGCCCTCTTCTCAATCGTTCTGCCGATCTTCGCGTTGATCGGGGCGGGCGCGTTGGCCCGGCATTTCGCCATACTGGGACCAGACGCGTCTCGTGAACTGAACCGGTTCGTCGTCTATTTGGCGCTGCCGGCGTTGCTGTTCGAGATCATGGCCAAGGCCAAATGGGTCGAGCTCGACCAGCCCGGGTTCATCGGGGCCTTCGGTCTCGGGTGCGCCGGCATCTTCGCGCTGACGGTGATGGGGCGGCTCGTCCAAGGACGCGCCCTTCCTGATGCCAGTTTGGACGGTCTGAACGCCGCCTATGCGAACGTAGGGTTCATTGGTTTTTCACTGAGTGCTGCCGCGTTCGGGGCCTGGACGCTCACGCCGGCCACGATTTCGTCGATCATCACAGTGTGTATTCTGTTCGCGATTGCCCTCGCCTTGGTCGAAGCCGGTGGTCCGGCAAAGGCGAGCCCGTTTGAAATTGCACGACGAGTTATGATTGCCCTCGTGCGGAACCCACTCGTCCTGTCGCCGATTTTGGGTGCGATCTATGCCGCATCGGGCATCCCTCTGTTCGACGGCCCGGAGCGGTTCCTAACTCTTCTGGCCAATGCCGCCGGCCCGTGCGCGCTCGTGTCGCTCGGACTGTTTCTGGGTGAGATCAGCAGCGCGCCAAACTGGACCTGCCTTTCGCCGCTGGTCGTGCTGAAGCTCGTCGGTCAGCCGCTGTTGACCTGGGTGCTGGCCAAGTTTGCATTTCATCTGTCGTCCGAATTGACCGGCCTTGCCGTCATCCTGGCGGCGCTGCCGACTGGGACCGGACCTTACATGCTCGCTGCCCTCTATGGGCGAGACGCGTCGATCACGGCCGGCAGCGTGCTGATCTCCACCATCGTTTCCATCGGGACGATCTCCGCCCTGCTCATGGCATTTGGAGCCTGAGGTAGGGATCGCCCCGGCACTTCGAGGAATTGCTATGCAGTTCGCAGTCTATGAACAGAACGGGTATCACGGTCTGGCCGTGAACCAAGGGGATGGCTTCGTGGGACGGCTTCAGGGTGACCCGGCCTATCCGGGCGACCTGGATCTTCTGGTCGTCGAGCAGGCCAATTTTACGGCGGTTGCTCATGCCCTTGCCGGCGGGGCACGCCTCGATCTGGGGGCTGTTCGGTTTCTGCCGCCGTTGCCGCATCCGGGAAAAATCATCTGTGTCGGCCTCAATTACGCCGACCACTCAGACGAAACCGGTTTTGAGATCCCGAGCTATCCAACGATCTTCGCTCGCTTCACCTCAAGCTTGGTTGGCCACGGAGATCCCATTCTTTTGCCGCCACAGTCGAGCCAGCTCGACTACGAGGGCGAGCTGGTTGCGATTATCGGGCGCGGCGGGCGTGGCATTCCGAAGGCTGAGGCGCTCGATCATGTTGCCGGCTATTCGATCTTCAACGATGCCACGTTGCGGGACTATCAGTTCAAGACGCCCCAATGGACGATGGGTAAGAACTTCGACAACACAGGTGCCTTCGGGCCGTATTTCGTCCCGGCCGCGGCCGTTTCCGCCGGCTGCAAGGGCCTTCGTCTGCAGACCCGGCTCAATGGCCAGGTCGTGCAAGATGCCGCGATCGACGAGATGGTGTTCGACGTGGCATCGCAGATCGCCTTGCTAAGCGAGGTGTTCACCCTGGCGCCGGGCGACATCATCGTCACTGGAACCCCCGCCGGCGTCGGCATGGCGCGCAAGCCGCCGCTTTGGATGAAGGTCGGAGATCTTTGCGAAGTCGAGATCACTGGGTTGGGGGTCTTGCGCAATCCGATCGGCGTTCGATCCTAGAAGGCTACTTGGTCGTCTCGCGCCTGACCGGGACAACCGCTGCCATATCGACAGACTGGGCATGGTTGCCCCACGCGGTCCTGATGAAGCTGACGACATCGGCCACGTCCTGATCACTCATCCTCCAATCGAACGCCGGCATGGTGAATTGTGCCGGCGTACTGTCCGTCCTCGGCGTAGTACTGCCGTGCAGGACGATGTGAATCAAGGAGAGCGGACTTGCGGACTCAACGATGGGATTCCCGGCCAGGCTGGGAAATACGCCGTCGTAACCCTTGCCGTCGGGACGATGGCACGCTGCGCAATTGTTCAGATAGACGAGCGCTCCGCGCTGGCTCGCATCGCCGGCCAGCAGGGCTCGATGGGTCGTGTTGTCATAGGCGAATGTCGTCGCGGGCTCCGCAGTAAGCGTTTTGAGGAAACGAGCGGCCGCAGTCGCATCCGCATTGGTCCAGCCTTGCGTGCTATGGACGATCACATCGCTCATTGAGCCGAACGCGATCCCGTGCCGATTGGTCCCTGTTTTCAGAAAACCGACGAGGTCGGCCTCGGTCCAGTCGCCGATCGAACCTTGGCCGCCGTTTCGAAGGCTAGGTGCCAACCATGCCTCGACTACGGCGCCCGACAAAAAGCTCGAGCCGTCGCTCGCCCTCAGGGCCTTGACCTGAAGGGTCGCCGCGCGTGGCGTGTGGCAGTCGCCGCAATGCCCGGGGCCTTCGACTAGATACGCGCCACGAGCCACGATGGGATCGCGATTTCCGGACGCCGGCGGCCGGCCAGCCGTTGCCGGTTTCGATGCGAACAGCCACCGCCAGATCGTCAACGGCCACCGCATCGAAAATGGGAAGCGTACCTCATTGAGCTCGTTCGGCACCGCAGCTGGCTGCACGCCATTTTTGAAATAGGCGTAGAGCGCCTGGACGTCGTCTGGGGCGATCAGCGCGTAAGAGGGAAAGGGCATCGCCGGATAGAGCGTGTGCCCATCGGCAACGCCGAAGCGTAAGGCGCGATCGAAGTCCTGCAGCGAGTAGCGGCCAATTCCGTGGTCGCGATCGGGCGTGATATTGCTGGTGTAGATTGACCCGATTGGAATGGCCATCTTCAGACCGCCTGTGAACGGCGGCTTGCCCGGGACACTGTGGCAGGCGGCACAATCACCGAGTTGAGCCAGATAGGCGCCGCGCGCGATCAACTCGGGAGTTGGGGATGCGGCGTCATCGCTGCTTCCCATTCCGACCATCGCGTCCGACAAGAATGTGCTGCCGATGATGGCAGTACCGGCGGCGGCCGCGATTCCAAGGGCGCCGAAGACGCGGCGTCGATTGCGCTGGCGTGCGCGCCGGGCGGCAGCGGGCGTCATGCGTCCACCAGCGGCCCGGGGGTTTTAAGATAGGTCTCTCGAATCTTGGCGGCTGAGAAATACGCCAAGCCGGCCAGCAAGCCTGTCGGATTGTATCCGATGTTCTGGGGAAAGGCCGATGACCCCATGACGAAAAGGTTGGATACGTCCCAGCTCTGCGAATAGCGGTTGATGACGCTGTTGGACGGGTTCGTTCCGATGATCGCTCCACCGGTCGTATGGGTGGATTGATAAACCCGAACGTCGTAGTGGTCGCCGGGCCTCCACAGGTGGGTCGACTGGCGCTCGGGCTTCATCGCGCGAACAATCTCTTCGACGCGGGCGGCGGAAAAGGCCGCCATCCGATACTCGTTGTCGTGCCAGTCGAACGTGAGGCGTAGCAGCGATTGTCCGTTGGAGTCTTTGTAGGTCGGGTCGAGATCGAGATAGCGGTCACGATAGGACATGACCGATCCCATCGTGCTGACGGTGCTGGTGTGGCGGTAGTGCTTGTCGACCGCCGCCTTCCAACCGGATCCCCAGCGTGGCGCGTCTGGAGGAAGCGCCATCTGTGCGATCGGCCGACCGCCCGTTGCACCGGCGAAGATCAGCGAGCCCCCGATGAAGCCCAGGTTGGAATGGTCGAAATGATCCGAGTTGTACTCATCGATAACCTGCTGGCCGCCGGCACCGGCGCCGATGAACGGGTTCATCTCGACGTCTTTGCCGAAGAATGCGGTCACGCCACTGACCATCTGGTAGGCGTAGTTTTTACCGACGACACCGGTCCCAGAGCGAGGGTTGTAGGGAGTTCCGATGCCGGATAGCAGCAGAAGTCGCACGTTGTGCATCTGGAAGGCAGCAAGGATGACGAGATCCGCCGGCTGCTCGACTTCGCGCCCATCCCGATCGATATAGCTGACGCCGGTCGCACGTTTACCAGTCGCATCGAGCAGGATCTTCGTCACCTGGGAGTCGGTGCGGACTTCGAAGTTCGGCCTGCCGGCCAGGATCGGTAGAATCGTCGTTTGGGGGGCCGCCTTCGAATAGAGGTAGCAGCCGAAGCGCTCGCAAAAGCCACAGAGGTTGCAAGGCCCCATGCGGACGCCATAGGGGTTCGTGTAGGCGCGCGAGCTGTTCGCCGCAGGCATGGGAAATGGCTTGTAGCCGAGTTCGATCGACGCTTTGGCAAAGAGCTGAGAGCTATAGATGTCCGGCATCGGCGGGTTCGGAAACTCGTCGCTGCGTACGCCTTCGAACGGATTGCCGCCCGGCCGGATTTGGCCACGGAGATTGCCGGCCCGACCCGAGACGCCGCAAACTTTCTCGAAATGGTCGAAGTGGGGCTCAAGCTCCTCAAACGTGACCGGATAGTCCTCGATCGTCATGTCATCGGGGATGAAGTTTTTGCCGTACCGCTCGGTGATGTGGCTTCGGAGCCGAAGGTCTTCGGGCGAGGCGCGCCATTGCTGCCCGTTCCAATGAACGCCAGCACCCCCAACGCCATTGCCGAGTACAAATGAGCCGTATTGCCGATACGGGGCCGCTCTATCATTGAGGCTGTGGCGAACCGTTACCGTCTCCTTGGCAAGCGGCTGCCATAGATCCCCTCGGATCCCGTGCTTCAGCTCGTCGACGATGCGGGGATATTCGAAGTCGGGGGACGTGTCGCGCGCCGGCCCTCGCTCCAGAGCGACGACCGACAGTCCCTCGTCAGTCAACGTCTTTGCCATGATCGCTCCGGTCCAGCCGTAACCGATGATCACCGCGTCCACGGGTTTCAGGTGTACGACCATCAGCCTCGATCCCCTTCGATGGCGACTGGTCCGAACGGATACGCGCGCCCCTGTTGATCCAACCAGTCTGTGAAATCCGCGCGCGCGCCTGGAAAGCCGATCGCTTTCCAGGCGGCCATATCGCGATTGCCGCCGTACATCGGGTCGGCGAAGTAGCCCTCGCGAACGTTTGTGAGGAGCTGGCCGAAGAAGATTGCCGCCGGCGGACCGTCGAGCTGCACGGTTCCAGCCTCGAGTTGGCTCAAAAAAGCATCGCGATCTTCCGCGGAGGCTTTCGAGAAGGGGAGCCCCTTCGCCGCCAGGAAAGCTCGGTCTGCCGCGGCGATCCCGAGCCGATAGAGGTCGCGAGGCGTATAGCGTAGCTGATACCCAAGTGTCGCAGGCGTGTCGGGGTAGAACGGCCCCTGCATGTACCAATAGGCGCCGTGCCCGTAAGGCGCCTCCATCTGACGATCAATGAAGACGGCCACGCCGGCATCCAATCCGCCGGGACCGTTCCCGTCATCCGGGATCAAACGGTCGACCGAAGCATTCAGAAACGACCATTCGGCCGAATTGAAGAAGACCGGAAGATGGCTGCGTTTTGCGCCGGGATCTTCTGGTTCTCCGGAGGCCGATGACGCGATTGTTCCCAGCGTGCCCGCAACGGCAGGGGCCAGTCCCAACAGAAAGCTTCGTCGGCGAAGATTAGGGGCTTTACTCATCGGGCCACTTTCAGAGAAGAGGGCGAGACGTTGTGCCCCAAGCCGACCGGGCTTCGGCGGCATAGACCGAGGCGTGCGGGATCTGGGCGCGAAAGCTATCGTCGGCAAAGGCCGGCGCGTAGATCGGCTGGATCGTGCGGCGTGGCCGTTGCGGCACCAGACCAAGTGCTTCCTGGATCTTGGCGAAGGCTCGCTCCTCGATTTGCCGGATGCGTTCGCGCGACACGCCGTAGTGGGTCGCCAGATCGTCGAGCTTCAGCGGCCGCTCGATCAGGCGGCGGGAGGTGAGGATGTAGCGCTCGCGCTCGCTCAATTGGGTCATGGCTCGGCGTAGCAAAGTGCTGCGCTCGTCGTGCTCCTGGCGGTCGGCCAGCACAGTCTCCTGGTTGGGCGTGTGGTCGACCAGCCAGTCCTGCCATTCGCCGTCGGCCGTGATCGGAGCATTCAGCGACTGGTCCGGTCCGGACATCCGCCGGTTCATGGTGACGACGTCGCTGTGCGAGACGTCGAGCTGAACCGCGATCTTGGCCACGATGTCGGGCTTGAGGTCGCCATCATCGATCTGCTGCAACTGGCTCTTGAGCTTGCGCAGCTTGAAGAAGACCCTCTTATGCGCGGGCGTGGTGCAGAGGCGGACCATCGAATGCGACCGTAGGATATATTCCAGGATGGCCGCGCGGATCCACCACATGGCATAGGTCGACAGGCGAAACCCGCGGTCCGGGTCGAACCGCTCGACCGCCTGCATCATGCCGACATTGCCCTCGGCCACCAGCTCGGCCAGCGGCAGGCCATAGCCGCGAAAGCCGTTGGCGATCTTGACGATCAGGCCTAGGTGGCTGGTCACCAGCCGCTCGGCGGCGGCGCGGTCTCGGGTGGTAGCCCAGCGTCGGGCGAGGCTCAGCTCTTCCTCCGGCGTCAGGGGCGAGAATTGCCGGATCTCCTGCAGATAACGGGTCAGGCTGTTGGGGGAAGATCCCTCGGACGGGGCCGCGCGCGTCGCCATCATCTGACATCCTTTGGCTCGGGTTCCTTCAGTCTCGTCACTCTGAAGGGAACCGACCTGCGTCGATTGTCGGCTGGGGCTGCGAATTGTCCAAAAGCGCCGCGGTGTCCGGTGGCATTAGACTGGTCGCGAGGTCTTGCGAGCGCGGGGATGGCGGACATGCCGCTGCAGCGTTACCTCTGGATGCCACTCGGAAGGTCGCCCGAGGCAATGATCTGTGAGTGGGGGAATCATGCGTCGGATGGCTCAAAGCTCCGTCACGGCGACGCAGCATCCGTGTCGGCGCAGGGGAGGCGCTTGATCTTTGCCCGAGCCTACGCCGGTGGCGATCGGCGAGCGAATGCCCGCTCTACACCGTCGCGCCTAACCGCAGACTGACCGAAGCCCACCCAAGTCGGTCGCCGAGTGTGTCTTCGGTCGAATAGGTGGCTCACCCTGCAGAGACTATTTTAAGTCGACACGGTCGCCGTCCATCACCTTCGACCAAGCCACAACGAAGTCCTTGGCGAACTTCTCTTTCGAGTCCGCGCACGCATAAACTTCCGCAAACGCGCGAAGCTGCGAGTGCGAGCCGAAGATCAGGTCGACGCGGGTGCCAGTCCAACGTGGCTCCTTCGTCTTCCGGTCGTGCCCTTCGTAGGAGCCCTCACCAGCGGAGGGCAACCACTCTGTACCCATGTCGAGCAGGTTGACGAAGAAGTCGTTCGTCAGCTTGCCTGGCGCATTTGTGAAGACGCCGTGTTTGGAATTGCCTGCGTTGACGCCGAGGACGCGCAGACCACCGACGAGTACGGTCATCTCCGGCGCCGTCAGCCTCAGAAGCTGCGCCCGGTCGACGAGCGCCTCCTCGGGGGCCATCATCTGTGGACCGCGCGTGTAGTTGAGGAATCCGTCCGCAATGGGCTCCAGCGGCGAGAACGAGTGAATGTCGGTCTGTTCCTGCGAAGCGTCCATGCGCCCCGGCGCAAACGGCACTTTCACATCGAGACCAGCGCCCCTGGCGGCTTGTTCGATCGCGGCACCGCCAGCCAGCACGATCAGATCGGCCAGCGAGATTTTCTTGCCGCCCGATGCCGACGCGTTGAACCCGTCCTGGATACCCTCGAGCGCCTTCAGCACCTTCGCCAGCTGCGGTGGGTTGTTGACCTCCCAATCCTTCTGCGGCGCGAGGCGGATGCGCGCGCCATTGGCCCCGCCGCGCTTGTCGGAGCCACGGAAGGTCGAGGCGGAAGCCCAGGCGGTCGAGACCAGTTCCGATACGGTCAGACCAGAGGCGAGCACCTTCGCCTTCAATGCGGCCACGTCCGCCGCGTCGATCAGAGGATGGTCCACCGCGGGGATCGGGTCCTGCCAGATGAGCGTCTCCTTCGGCACCAGCTTGCCGCGATAGCGCCGGATCGGGCCCATGTCGCGGTGGGTGAGCTTGAACCAAGCGCGGGCGAAGGCGTCTGCGAACTGCTCCGGGTTCTCATGGAAGTGCCGCGAGATCTTTTCGTAGGTCGGGTCGAAGCGGAGCGCCAGGTCGGTCGTCAGCATCGTCGGCAGACGCTTCTTCGACGGATCGAACGGGTCGGGAATCGACGGCTCCGCGCCCTTCGCCACCCATTGATGTGCGCCGGCCGGACTCCTCGTTAGCTCCCACTCGAACTTGAAAAGATTGTCAAAGAACGAGTTGCTCCATCGGGTCGGCGTCTGGCTCCAGATGACTTCCGGGCCACCCGTAATGGCATCGATGCCGACTCCGGTGGCGAACTGGCTCCGCCAGCCGAGGCCCTGGTCCTCGATCACAGCGCCCTCCGGCTCGGCATCCAAGAACGACGGATCGCCGGCTCCATGGGTCTTGCCGAAGCTGTGGCCGCCGGCGATCAGCGCCACCGTCTCCTCGTCATTCATCGCCATGCGCGCGAAAGTCTCGCGGATGTCGCGGGCGGCGGCGATCGGGTCTGGATTACCGTTCGGTCCCTCGGGATTGACGTAGATCAGGCCCATCTGGACCGCCCCCAGGGGGCTCTGCAGCTCGCGCTCGCCACTGTAGCGCTCGTCTCCGAGCCACGTGCCCTCGGAACCCCAATAGAGCTCCTCGGGCTGCCAGGTGTCGATGCGACCGCCTGCGAAGCCGAACGTCTTGAAGCCCATCGATTCGAGTGCCACGGTGCCGGCCAGAACATAGAGGTCGGCCCAGGAAATCTTCTGGCCGTATTTCTGCTTGATCGGCCAGAGCAGCCGACGAGCCTTGTCGAGGTTGGCGTTGTCCGGCCAGCTGTTGAGCGGCGCGAAGCGCTGCTGACCGCCGCCGGCGCCCCCGCGGCCGTCGGCGATCCGATAGGTGCCGGAACTGTGCCAGGCGAGGCGCATGAACAGGCCGCCGTAGTGGCCGAAGTCGGCCGGCCACCAATCCTGTGAGTCCGTCATCAAGGCGTTCAGGTCTCTGATCACGGCATCGAGATCGAGGCTTTCGAACTCCGTGGCGTAGTCGAACCCTTCATCCATCGGATTGAACGAGGCTGAGTACTGGTTCAGCGCCTGAAGGTTCAGCTGATTCGGCCACCAATCACGGTTGGCCCGCACACGGCGACCGCCCGAGAGCGGGCATTTGCTTTCGTCTGGCATAGTCTCTCCGATGGAAGTTCGGTTTGTTTCGCTCAGGTTGAGGTCGTGCCGCGCCATCGAGAGGGCAGCCAGATCAAGGGGATGGACCCGTGGGGGCTCTCGACTCGATCGGGTACACTCAGCAGGTGCGCGGCACGCCCATGCTCGGGCGGGTTGCATGTAAGGCACCCACGAGCGGGCACAAGGCGATCAGATATTTCTTCCGTCCGGCCGTCGTGCGACGTTCACGGCGCGCCCGTGACCGGTGCCTCTGATCTTGTCTGACCGTCTGGCGCCGAGGCGACGGGAAGGTGGCGGACGCGTTCATGCAATCGAACAACCCTCACTACTTTTCTTCAATCTTCGCGATTGGTTCTCGAACACCTTCCTCCCGACAAGTAGGGGCAGCGGCCCCAACTCTCTCTGCCGAGGAAGACAGACAAAATGAAAACCTCCCAAGCCACCGGTGCGTCGCGGCGCGATGTTCTGATGGGCGCCGGCGCGATGGTTGCCGCCGCCAGTTTGCCGGGTAGTGCCTTCGCGGCGGCCGCCAGCGCTGCGTCGCCGGCGGCCTCCAAAGTCGGTGGCAGGAAGGGCAACACCATCACCGTTAAGGACGGCACCGAGATCTACTACAAGGATTGGGGTTCGGGTCAGCCGATCGTGTTCAGTCATGGCTGGCCGCTGTCGGCCGATGCCTGGGACAGCCAGATGCTGTTCCTGGGCTCGCACGGCTATCGCGTCATCGCCCATGATCGCCGTGGCCACGGCCGCTCGAGCCAGCCGTGGAACGGCAACGACATGGACACCTACGCCGATGATCTGGCGGCGCTGACCGAGCATCTGGATCTGAAGCATGCGGTCCATGTCGGTCATTCGACTGGCGGCGGCGAGGTGGCACGCTATATCGGCCGGCACGGTTCGAAGCGCGTGGCCAAGGCCGTGCTGATCAGCGCGGTTCCGCCGCAGATGCTGAAGACCGAGAAGAATCCCGGCGGCCTGCCGATCGAGGTGTTCGACGGCATCCGCAACGGCATGCTCAACGACAAGTCCCAATTCTTCAAGGATCTGTCGATGCCGTTCTACGGCTTCAATCGACCGGGCGCCAAGGTCTCCGCGGGCATCAGCGAGGGCTTTTGGCTGCAGGGCATGCTCGGCGGCTACAAGGGCCTCTACGACTGCATCAAGCAGTTCTCCGAGACGGACTTCACCGAGGACCTGAAAAAGATCGACGTGCCGACCCTCGTTCTCCACGGCGACGACGATCAGATCGTGCCATTCCCGGACGCCGGCGCGCTGTCGGCCAAGCTGGTCAAGGGCGCCACGCTCAAGGTCTACCCCGGCGCGCCGCACGGCATGTGCGAGACGCTGCGTGACCAGATCAACGCCGATCTGCTGGCCTTCATCAAGGCCTGATGACCAAGGGCGGACGTCGCCTCGTGATCGCTCACGATGGCGTCTTCCGCCCTTGCCATTTCATTCGCGGGCCGACCACCTCCAAGGGACACATTGATGCCAATGATGCCCCAAACCTGAATGCCGCGGGTCCAGCACCTGCCAGATGTCCTTTGTTCAAACTGGACATCTAACAGACAAGACCGCCCGCGTCCTACTGAGGAGCCCTCAGCGCTCCAATCAGTCGATTTGTGGATCTCCCGATGCCAACTCTTCGCGTCAATGGTCAGGACCATACCGTCCAAGCGCCGGACGACATGCCGCTGCTCTGGGTCATCCGGGACCTGGTTGGCCTCACCGGCACCAAGTTCGGATGCGGTATCGCCCAATGCGGGGCCTGCACCGTTTATGTCGACGGCAGGCCCGTCCGCTCCTGCGTGATGCCGATCGCGGTGCTCGGTGGACGCGAGGTGACGACAATTGAAGCTGTCGGCCAGAGCGAAATCGGCCGAAAGGTCCAGGAAGCGTGGCTCGGGCTTGAGGTTGTCCAATGCGGCTATTGCCAATCGGGACAGATCATGGCGGCCGCTGCTCTCTTGACGCGCGATCCGGCCCCCGACGACGCAGCGATCGACGCGGCCATGGCCGGGAATATATGCCGATGCGGCACATACTCCCGGATCCGCGCCGCAATCAAGACGGCGTCGGCATGACGCCGGATCGCGATGCACCGGCATACGGACTGCTCGACGGCGCGGCGGCGGCCAAACTATCAAGACGCCTTCTCCTGACTGGGGGCGGCCTACTATTCGGGTTTGCCGTTCTCGGCCGCTCGAAAGCCTGGGCTGCTGCCGAACCGGAAATGAAAGCGCTTGGCGCCTATGACGGCTCCGGCTCGGACTTTCCAGGCTTTGCACCTGGCGGCTACGTCCGCATCGGTCGCGATGGCCGTATCGTCCTGATCATGCCCAGCACAGAAATGGGGCAGGGAATCTACACGGCCGAGGCCATGCTGATCGCCGAGGAATTGGAGGTCGGCCTCGACCAGATCGAAGTGGCCGCGGCGCCGCCGCAAGCCGTTTACGCTCAGCCGCTCTTCAAGGCGCAATTGACCGGCGGGTCGACTTCGATCCGTGGCTTTTGGGTCCCCCTACGCCAGGCCGGGGCCGCGGCGCGAATCATGCTGGTCGGCGCTGCGGCGGAGATGTGGAAGGTCCCGCCGGGCGAGTGTACCGCGTCGCGAGCGGTCTTGACCCACGGCCCGACGGGCCGGACTCTGAGCTATGCGTCCTTGATCGAAGGCGCATCGCGTCAGCCGGTGCCCTCAACCGTCCTGCTCAAGCCACCGCATGAGTTCATGCTGGTCGGAAAGCCGCTGAAGCGCGTCGACACCCCGGCCAAGGTGAATGGCAGCGCGGTCTTCGGCATCGATGTCGTCGTTCCGGGCATGAAGGTTGGGGCGGTCGAGATCTGTCCCGTCGTGGGCGGTACGCTCCGATCGTTCGATGACAGCGCGGTTCGCGGGTTGCCGGGCGTTGTCGAGGTCATTCGGATCGATGATGCCGTGGTTGTCGTCGGAGATCACTATTGGGCCGCCAAACGCGGGCTGGATGCGCTGCGTGTCGAATGGGACTTCGGCGAGCATGTTGGACTGTCCTCCGCGAGCCTGAAGGCGGAGCTGGAGCAAGCTGCCGCGACCGGAACGCCGATCGTCGGTCGCGATGAGGGCAATGCGGACGAGGCTCTTCGACATGCCGCCCGCCGGATCGACGCGATTTACGATCTGCCATATCTGGCCCACGCAACGCTGGAGCCGATCAACACCACCGTCCATGTGCGGCCTGACGGCTGCGACATCTGGGTCGGCACGCAGATCCCGATGACTGCCCAGAAACTCGCCGCGCGCATCACCGGCTTGCCGCTCGAAAAAGTCATCATCCACAACCATCTGGTCGGCGGCGGCTTCGGCCGGCGGTTGGCTGGCGACACGATCGAACAGGCCGTCGCTTTCGCGAAGCAGGTGCCCTATCCGCTGAAGATCGTCTGGACGCGCGAGCAGGACATCCGTCACGACCACTTCCGGCCGACCTATCACGACCGGATCACAGCGGGGCTAGATGAAAAGGGCCTGCCGGTCGCATGGACTCATCGGGTCACCTCGGGAACTGTCCGGCAATATTTCGACGAGGGTGGTTGGCCCGAGGGCAAGCTCGACAAGGATTCGGTCGAAGGCGCGGCGGACACGCCCTATGACCTGCCTGTCGCTCGCGTCGACTGGATTCGGAAGAACTCGCCGATCAAGCTCAATTGGTGGCGCGGCGTCGGACCCACCCACAATGTTTTCGTCGTTGAGAGTTTTATCGACGAACTTGCCCATTCTGCGGGGCGCGATCCCATCGACTATCGACGGGCGCTCTTGGGGAAAAATCCGCGCTCGCTTGCCGTGCTGAACCTAGCCGCGAAGAAGGCAGATTGGGGCGGGCCTTTGCCGGATCGCACCGGTCGGGGCGTGTCGCTTCACGATAGTTTCGACACTCATGCGGCACTGGTGGTCGAGGCGTTCGTGTCTCCAACGGGAGAAATCACGCTCCGCCGAATCGTGGCGGCTATCGACTGCGGTATCCAAATTAATCCGGATTCGATCCGAGCCCAGATCGAAGGCGGATCGCTCTTTGGCCTCTCCGCGGCACTTCACAACGGGATCACCTTCGCCGGCGGGCGCGTCGAGCAGAGCAATTTTCACGACTATCGCCAGCTACGCATCAACGAGGTGCCGCCGATCGAGGTGCATCTCGTACCCAGTGACGCCCACCCAGGCGGCATAGGGGAGGTCGGCACTGTGTCGGCGGCCCCAGCGCTTGCGAACGCGGTATTCGCCGCAACGGGCCGCCGCCTGCGCAGCCTGCCGCTTGATCGCGCGATGAAGGAGCCGCAGGCATGAGGCGCGGGCTTCCTCTAAGTTTGGCGGTTGTGGTGTTGGCGGTGATCGGCGCAGGAGGTTTTTTCTACTGGCCGGCGTCGCTCGAGCCGGTCGCCCTCACCCAAGCATTTCCTGTCGGGGCGGATTTGATCGCTCGCGGCGCCTATCTGACCATGGCGAGCGACTGCGCGGCTTGCCACACGGTACCCGGCGGTAAGCCCTTCGCCGGCGGGCTTGCGTTCAAGCTACCCTTCGGCACGATCTATTCCCCCAATATCACGCCTGATAAGAACGCGGGCATCGGGAGTTGGAGCGATGCCGAGTTCGTGCGGGCGATGCAGAAGGGAATCGGCCGTCACGGCGAGGACCTTTATCCGGCTTTCCCCTATACCTCTTACGCCCTCGTTTCCACCGACGACGTCCTTGCGATCCGCGCTTATCTCGCGACGCTGTCTCCGGAACCGACCCGGCCGCCTGCGAACGATCTGTTCTTCCCATTCAACCAGCGCGCGCTCATGCGCGGCTGGAAGCTCATGTTCCTGCCATGGCGGCGCTTCGAGCCCGATGTATCGCGAACTGCGGACTGGAACCGCGGGGCCTACCTTGTCGAAGGTCTTGGGCACTGCGGTGAATGCCATACGCCGCGGAATCTTCTGTTTGCACGAAAGAGTGGCGATCGTCTCGCCGGTGCCGTCGTAGAGGGGCAGAAGGCTTACAACATCACACCTGACAAGCGGACGGGCATCGGCAATTGGACCGACGATGCACTCGCCGCCTACCTGTCGACGGGCCATGCCGATGGTCATGGGAGCGCCAGTGGCGGGATGGCTGAAGTCGTCGATCTCAGCCTGCGTTTCCTTACGATAGCGGACATCAGAAGCATGGCGACCTACTTGCGCGCGCTTCCGGCCCGGAGCACGGCGCTGGAAGGAACGCTCGTTGCAGATCCGCCAATGCTCACCGCTTCGGCCAGCTGGTCCCCGCCCAAACAAACGCCGATGTCACCAGGACTCAAGGTCTTCGAGGGGGCTTGTGCCAGTTGCCATGCCTGGGATGGAAGCGGGCGTGAGGTGGCACACGCCAGTCTGAAAGGCGCCCGAACAGTGAACGATCCGGACGGCGCCAACCTGGTGCGTGTCATTCTCCATGGCAGCCATATTGGTTCTGCTCAGGGCGACCTCATGATGCCCGGGTTCGCCGATGCCTACTCGGACGCCGAGATCGCCGCCGTCAGCAACTATGTCATCAACCAGTTCGGTGGATCTGCTGGAAAGGTATCGGAGCCTGAGGTGGCCGAGGCGCGCAAGAACTGACAGCCCGCTGACGTCCAAACGTCCAAAGAACAAGCCTAGTGGTCAAGCTGCCGGCCGCTCCCAGTACCTAAAGTCTTGTGATTGCCGCATCAGGCAAGTGACTTCAGTCCTGCAGGAGTAAGACATGTTCAAGTTGACGGCGATGATGCTGGGGCTGGCCGCCGCCCTATCGATCGGTGCGACGGCCCATGCCGCTGCCCCGGCGAAGCCGGTTACGGTCATCCTGGTTCACGGCGCCTGGGCCGACGGTTCGAGTTGGAACAAGGTCATTCCACTACTTCAGGCCAAGGGCCTGGAGGTCGTTGCGATCCAGAATCCTCTTACCTCGCTCGAAGATGACGTCGCGGCTACCAAGCGCGCCATCGTGAATGCGAAGAATCCGGTCGTGCTGGTTGGCCATAGCTGGGCCGGGACCGTTATCACCGAAGCCGGCAACGATCCGAAGGTGGCCGCGCTCGTTTATGTCGCGGCGTTTGCGAATGATGTCGGCCAGACCGGGAATGATCTGATCGGTGCACATCCGAAGCCGCCGGCGCTCTCGACGGTGGTGGCCGACAGCAACGGGTTCGTATTCCAAAGCACCGAGGGCGTTCTGAAGAACTTCGCGCCGGACATCCCGGTTGCCGAGGCGAAGGCTCTTGCCGTGACGCAGGGTCCGCTTGCGGCGAAGACCTTCGGTCAGACGGTGACCGCGGCGGCCTGGAAAACGAAGCCATCGTGGTTCGTCGTATCGGCGAACGATCGCGTCATCAGCCCGGAACTCGAAGCGGCCGAGGCGAAACAGATGAACGCCAAGACGACCGTCCTGCAATCGAGTCACGTCTCCTTGCTGTCGCATCCCAAGGAGGTCGCGAAGGTCATCGAGGATGCGGTTGCCACGGTCGCAAAGAAATAGCGGAGCCGTTTTCTGCCCGCGGAAAAACCTCTCACCGCCCGAGGAAATATTCGATCGGGCGACGATCTCGCCGCCATCAAGGAACCTGGATCATGAACAGCTCAACCACAGCCCCCGCCAGACTGATGACCCCAACCGGCCTCACCACCGAAGCGAGCAGCGAGATCTCGGTCTCGCTGACGATCCTTCTCGCGGACGTGTTCGCTCTCTACATCAAGACTAAGAATTTCCACTGGCACGTCTCGGGATCGCACTTCCGCGACTACCACCTGATGCTCGACGAGCATGGGGAGCAAATCTTCGCTATGACCGATGCCATCGCGGAGCGCGTCCGCAAGGTCGGCGGCACCACGTTACGGTCGATCGGACAGATCGCCCGGCTGCAGCGGATCACCGACAATGAGGAAAAGTTCGTCGAGCCCCGCAAGATGCTGGAGGAGCTCGCGAGCGATAACGGATCACTCGCCGCGAACATGCGTGTGGCACGGGCGCTGTGCGACGAATCCGGCGATTTCGCGAGCGCCAGTTTGCTGGAAAACTGGATCGACGAAACCGAGCAACGCGTATGGTTCCTTTTCGAGAGCAGCTGCGTCAAAGACTGATTCCGAAAGGGCAGGGCCCAAACCCTTCGGGCCCTGCAACTCGGTCTACGCCGGAACCGGAACGTCGAAACCGTTCAGCGTCATTGAGACGAGGCAGTAGTGGCCGACTAAATAAATGAGTTCGTTCGCGCCCTTCTGTCCGAAGAGGGTCACGGCATGGCGGAAGGTCGCTTCAGGTAGGACACCGCCCTCAGTGAGGCGATGAGCGACCTCATACGCTACTCGCTGTTCCTCGGTCATGCCCTCCGGACGGGCGCCGGCGAGCAGTGCGGCAAGGAAGGCATCGCTCAATCCGTGCTTCTTGGCGACGACGCTGTGGGCGTAGATCTCGTAGGCCGCCTGAAACCGGGCGCCTACGACCAGAATGGCGATTTGGCGGACATCCTCCGGCAGGTGATGGAATCTGGTCATCGCCTTCACGAGGCCCCAAATCGCTTCTCCGACCTTGGGTTCGTGTAGCCAGGCATTCCATGGCCCCATGATCGCGCCGTCATCGCGGATCGTTTCGAACTCGTTGTATTTGGCCGTGATGCCCGCCTTCATGTCTTCGTAAAGGGGAAGCTGCTCCGCGGTGAGATCGGCGGGAGGGACTGGGGGCAAGCGCATCTATCAAACTCCTGGCTGACGCGGCGTCGGCTCGGAAGCTAACGCCTGGTCTAGGGGCGGGCTTGATAGGAAGTGGCGTGATTTGGATGCCGTAGTGGTCGCGATTTCCGACTGAAACGTCGGAGGGGTCGAAAACCGTCGCCTTTCAATTTTGTGCGGCTAGGCTCCGTGGCCACCGTTGCAAGGATCGCTGGGTAGGTTGTGGAGCATTCGAGAGATGTGTTGGCCGATTGTACCGCAGCTAATCCGCGAGTTGAGGTCTGGCGATGATATGATTCAAGGTAAAATCCACCGCCCACTGCCTGCTCCAATGGCTCCCTTCTTCCCGATAACTGGCCTGATCGGCGGCGAGCATACCGCGGTCCAAGATCTCAACAAGCCGATTATAGATAAGCCGTTCCGTCGGTTCTCGATCCTCGCCCGTTTGAGCCAGGACCGTATCCACGAAGCCGATTAGCCGGGCCGCCTCAGAATAAGAGCCCGCAAGCGCAGCGAGAAGCGCCCACAATTGCAAGCACGCCCATAATGCGTTACTTCCGGCATCCCGTTCCAGCAGAAATGCCTCTTCCGCGTAGCCGCGCGCGTCCAACGGCTCTCCGCTGAAGGCGAGATATGAGCCAAGGTTAATGAGAGCGTGACTGGAAAAAAGTACCTTCGTCCTTGCTCGAATCCGCGTGATATCTTCCCGCGCGAGAGCAATCGCGCGATCGACCGCGCCTTCAGCAAACTCAAGCTCAGCTAAGGCCCTTCGCAGAAGCGAGTGCCGGAAATCGTCCTTAAGCTGTAGCAACAACTTCAATGCCTGTTCGTAGTAGCGACGAGCCCCAACATTGTCACCACTTAGCCGAGCAAGTTGGCCTAGGTGCCCCACGACCATGGCGAGCAGCCTTTTGTTGTCCCCGAGTGCGAGGAGCCCCATAGCTTCGTCGAGCATTCGCTTGCCTTCCTCCGGCAGTCCCGAGCGCGCGCTATTGACGCCGAGAACACTGAGGACCGACGCCAACCGGGGCTTATCGTCAAGTTCGCGGTATAGCGCCATGGCCAGATTGAGAGTGGCGCGTGATCGGGCGTTGTCGATATTCTGGCAAAGGTAGCCGATTCGCTCAAGCAGCCGAGCGACATCACTAACTGGCGTGTCGTCGGCGACTAGGCGATAGGCTTGCTCAAGATAGTGCCAGCCTTCCACTCGGCGATCGGAATTAAGCCACAAACCACCTGAGGCGCCAGCTAGCCTGACGAGGAGATTCCTGTGGTCCGGCTCACCGATACCCCAGTCAAGTGCCGCCTGGAGGTTGTCGAATTCAGGGGCATATCTCTGCAGCCATTCCACGGGATTGGCCGTTTCCCACACCTGGGTCGAAACGACAAACAGCTCGGCGAAATGCGAGGCGTGCTTGTGCGCGACGTCTTGATACTCGCCGCTTGCCGTCAGTTGCTCCCGAGCGTAGATACGAAGCGTTTCCAGCAGCCGATAGCGCGGAGGGTCGTTTCCTTCGACCGTCACGAGTGATTTATCAACGAGCCTACCGAAGGCCTCGACCACATCCCAGTAATCTTCGCCCTCGTCAGCTGCTACGGCCCCTACGGCTTCGACTGAGAAACTGCTCGGGAATATGGCTAGACGGCGAAACACCCGTCGTTCGTTGGAATCAAGGAGGCTATGGCTCCACTCGACCATAGAAAGCAACGTCTCATAACGCGCAGCATCAACACTGACGTTGCTTTTGAGCAGCTTGAGGCGCGCGCCCAGCCCCGCGAGTAGCCCGTCGATCCCGAGCAGGGGTAACCGTGCCGCTGCCATTTCGAGCGCCAGAGGGATGCCATCGAGGCGACGGCAGATCTCGCCGATTTGGACTGTGTTTGCAGCGGTGGCATTGAACCTCCGATCAGCCGCGCGAGCTCGTTCGCAGAAAAGTGCAGGCGCTGCAAAATTCGCAATCTCGGAGACACCGGGTGGCGCCACCTGTAACGGATCCAGGCGATAGACTGCCGCCGTCGCTATGGGCAGTGGCTCCTGGCTGGTCGCGAGAACAGACAGCCCCGGAGCGCGGTCGAGCAAAGCGACGACGAGCGCGGCCACCGCCCCGACCAAATGTTCGCAATTGTCGAAGATCAGCAGCTGCCGGTGCCCGATTGCCGCGGCGATCGCTCCGACTTCCGTGCCTGGTTCTCTGATCTGAACGCCCAAAACGGCAGCGGTCGTTGAAATGACCGCGGCAGGATCTGTCAGCGGCGCCAGGTCGATCAGTCGAATACCGTCTGGGAAAGCTGGCGTTAGCCTCAAGCCCAGTTCGATCACGAGGCGGGTCTTCCCAACGCCGCCGCAGCCGATGACAGTGACTAATCGGGACTGGTCTACAGCCGTCTTGAGTTCTGCTAGGTCCCGCGCTCGGCCAAGCAGGGGGTTAACTGGACGAGCGAAATTCGTTTTGCCTGCCGCAAGATCAGTTTCTGCCGCCGCTTCAGCGCGCTCGACGCTTGCTGCTTCTCCCTCATCCGGTTTTCCGGACAAAGTCGAGATCTGGGTGGCGAAGATGTAGCCTAGCCCAGGAACGGCTTTGACAATGTCTCGATCGGCTCCAAGCGCTCTGCGGAGGGTGGCTATCTGCGCACGCAGATTGGAATCGTCGACGTATGTGTCGGGCCAAACAAGGTCGATAATCTCGCGTTTGCTCACGAGCTTGCCGCGCCGGTCGAATAGCACCGTCAGCAGATCGAAGGCCCTGCCACCGATCTCGCAAATCTGCCCGTCCATGAGCAGTTGGCGCGCCTGACGGAGGACAACAAAACGGCCGAAGCGGAGCGGAGCCTCGCCATCGATGTTGTCAGGATGCATTGTGTCCGAGAAATCCTGTGACGTCACCAACCCTGCTCCCCATGGCCATCGCGTCGCTGAACACCAATTGCAATTTTATGAGGCAAGTACTCGAAGCGCATTTGGCCATTGGAGTTACCTGCACTCAATCGCCCTGATTGTGACCACGCAGCTCTAATTCGGGACGGACGGTCCGGGAATGACGTGGTTGATCGTGAATTCGACTGCTCGCTTCTCGTTCCAACCGGCCCCCTCCGCCGTGCAGCGGTCACGGTTTGCAGCAGGCGTCTTGGCATCCAGGATCGCCATCAGTCGTTCGTAGATCCGCTTTTCCGTCGATTCCCGAACGTCACCAGCTTCGGCTGAAGCCGCGTCGACGTACCCGATCAGCCGCGCCGCTTCGGAGTATTGGCCATCCAGCGCCGCGAGAAGCGCCCAGAGTTGCAAGCAGCATCTTAACAGTTCGCCACCAGTATCTCGCTGCGCCAGCAGTGCCTCTTCGGCGTAGACTCGTGCTTCGGACGGGTCTACTCCAAACGCCAGATACGAGGCGAAGTTAATCATCATGTGACGAAGGACTCCGTGCGCCTTATTCGTCCGAAGGCGGGTGGTCGCTTCGCGCGCTAGGGCAATGGCTCGATCGACGGAGCCCTCCTCGAACTCAATCTCGGCTAGGGTTCCCATTAGATAAACCTCTCGAAAGTCGTCTCCGAACTCCCGAGCCAGATCGAGGGCTCTTTCGCAATGGCCGCGCGCGCCAGCGTTGTCACCACCCAGCCGAGCGAGCAATCCCAGACGAGCGGTAATGGCGAAGAGTGCCGCTTTGTTATCGGTGGCTGACAGGATTTGCAGAGCTTCGTCGAGCATCAGCTTGGCTTCCTCGCTCCGACCGGAGCGGGCCAAATTGACACCCAACGAGCTCAGGATGCTGGCCAATCGCGGCTTGTCGTCAAGCTTGCGACAAAAAATCACAGCTTGTTCGTATGCTGCTCGGGACCGCGAGTTGTCTATGTTTTGGTTAATCGATCCAATGCGTTCATGAAGTCTTGCGGCATCGCGCGGCGGAGTCTCGTCGTCGATTAATAGAACAGCTTGATCGAGGCCGCATATACCCTCCGACGCACGAGCCGATAGCCAATAGAGGGTAGAAGACGCGCCGGCCAACCTGACGACGATATTTTTGTGGTCGGGGCTAGCGAGCCCCCAAGCAAGTGCCGCACGAACGCTATCCAACTCGGGAGAATATCGCTGAAGCCACTGCAGCGTCTGTACCTGTTCCAAAAGGTCGTAGGCGGCGACGAACAGGTCAGCGAAGAATTGGGCGTGCCGCTCGGCGATGACCTCATATTCGCCGCTCGCCGTCAGTTGCTCGCGCGCAAACAGGCGCAGCGTTTCCAGCAGCCGATAGCGCGGAGGATCGTTCCCCTCGACCGTCATCAGCGATTTCTCGACAAGCCGGCCGAGGGTGTCGACCAGATCCCAATGATCCTCGCCCTTTTCACCGGCCACATCCGCCGCAGCCTCGAGCGAAAAGCTGCTTGGGAAGATCGCTAGGCGCCGAAAGACGCGCCGTTCGTCGGTATCGAGGAGGCCATGGCTCCACTCGACCATCGAGCGCAACGTCTGGTGACGGGCATCGTCAATGTGCGCGGGGGTCTTGAGAACCTTGAGCCGTGCGTCGAGTGCTCCGAGGAGACCCTCGATACCGAGGAGCGGCAATCGTGCCGCCGCCATTTCGAGTGCGAGCGGAATGCCATCAAGACGCCGGCAGATTTGCGCGACCTGGCCGGTATTGCTCGCCGTGACCATGAAGCGCCGGTCGGCCAAGCGCGCCCGCTCGCAGAAGAGCTCTGTGGCCGCGTAAGTGGAGATCTCGACTGCGCCCAAAGGCGGGACTGCGAGTGGTTCTAGGCGATAACGCGAACCAGATGGATGATGTAGTGGCTCTTGGCTTGTTGCTAGCACAGCAAGGCCGGGAGCGCGGTCGAGCAAAGCTGCGATAAATCCGGTCGCATCCCCGGCGAGATGCTCGCAATTGTCGAATATCAGCAACTGCCGCTGTCCGATGGCGCCGGCGATCGCCTCGACGGCCGTCTCCAGACTTCTGATCTCGACGCCCAAAACAGCGGCCGTCGTACTTATGATCGAGGCGCCATCTCTCAGCGGCGCCAGATCGATCAGCGAGACACGGTCCGGAAACGAGCTCGCGAGCCGCAATCCGAGTTCGATAGCCAGGCGGGTTTTCCCGACGCCACCACAGCCCGTGAGGGTGACCATCCGGGACTTGCCGATCATCGTCTCAAGCTCGGCGAGCTCGGCTGCCCGTCCCAACAGGGCATGGGTGGGGCGTGTGAAATTGATCCTGGCCGCGGCGAGATCAGGCTCGGCTCCTTCTACGAGCGGTTCGCCGCCGTCGGATTTTCCGTACATAGCCGAGACCTCGGTGTCGAACAAGTAGCCACGCCCGGGAACGGCCTTCACCATGTCACGATCGGCCCCCAGCGCTCTGCGCAGGGTGACTATTTGGACGCGCAGATTGACGTCATCGACGTAGGTGTCCGGCCAAACCAGATCGATAATCTCGCGTTTGCTGACGACCTCGCCGCGCCGGTCGATTAGCACCATCAGCAGGTCGAAAGCCCTGCCGCCGATCTCGCAAACCTGCCCGTCCATGAATAATTGGCGTGACTGGGGGAGGACGGCAAAACGGCCGAAGCGGAGCGGGGCCTCGCCATCGATATTGGCGCGATCGGAAGCCCCTGCGTCCGAGAGATCCTGTGACGTAACCAACCTTGCTCTCCGTGATCGTCAGCGTCGCTGAGCACCAATCGAAATTCGACAAGACAAGTACTTGCTGGCGTATCTGGCCATGGGAATGATCTGAGATTCATTGCCCCCGTCGCAATTAGCAGCTCTCATTCCCCACTGACGGTCGAGGAACGACGTGGTTCATCGTAAATTCGACGGCCCATTTCTCATTCCAGCGGGCCCCTTCCGCAGCGCAGCTGTCGGTCAGCGGTAGACATCTCGTCGTCCAAGATCTCGGTTAGGCGATCACGGAGCTTCTGTTCGGTCGGCTGCCAGGGCGCACCATTCGCGGCAACGGCGGTATCGACGAATCCTATCAGTCGGGCTGCCTCCGAATAGCGGCCATCAAGGGCGGCCAGAAGCGCCCACAGCTGCAAGCAGCATCTTAACAGTTCGCCACCAGTATCTCGCTGCGCCAGCAGTGCCTCTTCGGCGTAGACTCGTGCTTCGGACGGGTCTACTCCAAACGCCAGATACGAGGCGAAGTTAATCATCATGT
>Ga0302313_10000565_pt1 | contig 32290 bp, 20 predicted proteins | sample III_Palsa_N2_2_FD_200454 | JGI IMG/M metagenome (GOLD analysis project Ga0302313, IMG submission 200454) | Peat permafrost microbial communities from Stordalen Mire near Abisko, Sweden - III_Palsa_N2_2 | ecosystem: Environmental > Terrestrial > Soil > Palsa > Peat permafrost | place: Sweden...
GCTATGCGCTTGACGTTACACCGCAGGGTATTCGCATCAGCGCACGCGACGCTGCTGGCCTGTTCTATGGTGCGATGACGCTGGCACAGCTGCTTACGCCAGATGACAAACACGGCCCGGTACACGTGGTGGCCATGCACATCAATGATCAGCCGCGCTTTGTCTGGCGCGGGCTGATGCTGGACTCGGCGCGCCACATGCAGAGCATTGCCGAGATCGAAACACTGCTCGACCAGATGGCCCAGCACAAACTCAACACCTTCCACTGGCATCTCACCGACGACCAGGGCTGGCGCATCGAGATCAAGCGTTACCCCGAGCTCACCCGCACCGGCGCCTGGCGCACGCCGGTCGATGCTGGACGCGACGGCCAGCCGCTGCGTTATGGCGGCTTCTATACCCAGGAGCAGATTCGTCAGCTCGTCGCCTACGCCGCTGCGCGCTACATCACCGTGGTGCCGGAAATCGACATGCCCGGTCATGCGCAGGCGGCGGTCGCCTCCTATCCGTTCCTTGGCGTCACCGGCAAGCGGCCGCCGGTGTCCGAGGACTGGGGCGTGCATCCGTATCTCTACAACGTCGACGATGCGACGTTTACCTTCATGGACAACGTGCTCGACGAAGTGATGGCGCTCTTCCCCTCGCACTACATCCACGTCGGTGGCGACGAGGCGGTCAAGGATCAGTGGAAGGCCTCGCCGGCTGTCCAGGCGAAGATGCATGCGCTGGGGCTGAAGGACGAGGATGCGCTGCAGGGCTGGTTCATCAGCCGACTCGGCAGTTACCTCTCCGCGCACGGTCGCCGGTTGATTGGTTGGGACGAGATCCTCGGAGGTGCGGTGCCGGCCGATGCAGCGGTGATGTCATGGCGCGGCACCCAAGGTGCGATCGACGCGGCGCGACAGGGTCACGATGTGGTGCTGTCGCCATCACCCGACCTGTATTTCGATCAACTGCAGAGCGATCGGGCGGACGAAATCGCAGGGCGCATTCCGGTCAGAAGTCTGGCCAGCGTGTATGCGTTCGAGCCCGTGCCCAAGGCGCTCAATGCGTCACAGGCAACGCATGTACTCGGTGCGCAGGCCAATGTGTGGACCGAGCACATGCCGACGATCGCGCACGTGGAGCACGCCATGTTTCCACGACTCGATGCGCTGAGCGAGGTGGATTGGTCGCCCGCGGCGGCACGCGATTGGCATGGCTTTCTGGCGCGCCTGCCTGCGCAGTTCGCGCGCTATCGTGAACAGCAGATCGGCTACGCGGACAGCGCGTTCGCGCCGGATATCACGGTCGATCGGACCATCGCACTGACCACTGGCGCAGCACAGCTCACGCTGACCAATCAGGCCGGCGATGACACATTGCACTACACGCTGGACGGCAGCGTGCCGACCGTCGCCTCGCCGCTGTACAGCACACCGCTCGCGGTGAAGCTACCGTTGACCGTGCGTGCTGCGGCCTTCAGCAGCAGCGGCATGTTGCTGGCATCGCCGCGTCAGCGTCTGCTGGATCGGACCAGCCTGCTCAGCGTCAGCGGCAACGCCATGCCGAACTGCCCGGGCAGCGATTTCCGTCTGCGCGTGCAGCCGATGCCCGACGCCGTTTCATTGGCACCGGTCTATAGCATCAACGTATTCGACAGCTGCCAGTTCTACCCCTCCACACCGATGGATGGCATGACGCGCATCCACGTCGATGCCGTACGGTTGCCGCGCAATTACCAGCTGGCACACGATGCGAAGCTGGTGGTATCGCGTCCGCACAGCACGCCGTTCGGCGAGTTGGTGGTGCATCTGGATGGCTGCGATGGCGATGTATTGGTCACGCTGCCGTTGCCTGATCCGTCGCGCAGTGTCCGGCGCTTCCCGCTCGACGCGGCGTTGCCCATGTCGCACGGTTCGCATGCGCTATGCCTGATCTACACCGCCCCCATCGAGGGTGATCTCTATGCGCTCGATCGCGTCACTTTGCTGACGGGCAAGGCAACGGGCGATACGCGCTGATGAGCACTGCTCCACACCGGCTCGCCTCGGTCGATGCATTACGCGGCTGTACCGTAGCGGCGATGCTGCTGGTCAATGATCCGGGTGATTGGGGCCATGTCTACGTGCCGCTGGATCATTCCGTATGGAACGGCTGCACACCGACCGACCTGATCTTTCCCGTGTTCCTGTTCGTGGTCGGCGTCTCGGTGGCGCTAGCCATGTTGCCGCGACTGGAGCAAGGTGTTGTGCCGCGACCGTTGATCCATGCCGCGCTGTGGCGGGCACTGCGTATCCTCGCGCTTGGCGTGGCGATCAACCTGCTGGCATGGCTGTTGATGCCCGGTGCCCATCTGCGTTTTCCGGGCGTATTGCAACGTATTGGCGTGTGCTTTGCGGGCGTCGCGCTGTTCGCGATTTATACGAAACCACGCACGCAATGGGCGGCGATTGTGCTGTTGCTGATCGGCTACGCGGCGCTGCTATGGTGGGGCGGCTCGCTGGCACCATGGACCAACATCACCAGCCGGGCTGACAGCGCGGTGTTCGGTCGCTTCGTCTACTTGATCGATCCGGCCACGGGTCGTGGGCACGATCCGGAGGGTCTGCTCGGCACGCTGCCGTCACTCGCCACGGCCTTGCTGGGCCTGCGGGCGGGATGCTGGCTGCGCCAGGGGCAAAGGAAAACCTTACTGATAGCGGGCCTGGTTGCGCTGGTGGTTGGCGTGCTGTGGTCGTTATGGCAGCCGCTCAACAAGAATCTGTGGACGCCTTCGTTCGTACTGTGGTGCGCGGGCTGGTCGATGCTGGCTCTGCTGGCTTTTCATGTGCTGGTGGATCGTTACGGCTGGCCGGCGCTGGGCCGACGTTTCGGCGTCAATGCCATCGCAGCCTACGCCGGCTCCGAGCTGATGCAGATCGTGCTGCCCGCGTTTGGTTGGCAGGAGCCTCTCTATCAACACGTGTTTGCCAAGCCACTCACGCCGCTGGCTGGCGCTTATATGGCGTCGCTCGCTTACGCGCTGGCTTTCGTCATGGTCTGGTGGCTGATCGTGTACGTGCTGGATCGGCGGCGGTGGTATCTCAGGCTTTGACGGGTGAGGCAGTGCGTAAGGGCACCTCTAAAAACCTACTGCGCTCGATAATTTGCGCATCGGCGGTGCTCGGAATCCTCACATACTCGTATGTATGCTCCGGTTCCTGCGCTCCGGCGACGCACAAATTTTCTTCGCTCGCTACGGTTTTTAGAGGTTCCCGTAAGTCAGTGATTATTGCTGCGCGGCCATACTGTCATTCAGCGGCATGGCATGCCGCAGCAGGGCGTGCTGTGCGAGCTGGATATCGGCCGAAGAAAGCTCGATCAGCGGCGTGATCTTGCCGGCGATCAGCGCCGCGATGGCCATGCCGTCGCGGTAAAGCACGCGCGAGCCCGCCAGCGCGGGTACCTTGTCACCGACCAGCACCGTGCCGACCAGATTCAGTGGATCGCAACCGCTGAGGCAGACCAGTTCGTTCGCATCCGCGCGTTTGCGCACGGCGCGTAGCGGCGCGATGGCCTCGGGCAGCGCGAACTGCTCGCCGACCAGGCCTTCGACGAAGCGGCCACCACGAATCTCGCCGCGTGCCTCCAACCGCTGATACACCCGCCGCAGTTCCCGCCACGGTGGGAGCCACGGTGCCTCTCGCTCCAGCAACTTCCAGAACACCACGCCGTAGCGGCGCAGCAGGGTGCGCGCGATGTGCTCGATGGCCTCGGGGTCGCGCTCGCTGGAGGGTGACGTACTCGCGCTGCGCGCCAGCGACCACCGTCCCGCATCCTCGATGCCATTGAGCGCATGCCGGCGCATGCGCCGATGCCGATGGGCGTCGCGTTTGGCGGCAGGCAGTAGCAGGGCGCGCATGCCGGCGAAGCTGTCGGCGCTGACGCGACCGGCCGCGACCAGCTCGCCCAGGGCATCTTCCATTTCAGTGCGCAGCAGTCGCGTGGCGCTCATCAGTTCATCGAAGAACAGCGCGCCCTGCGCCTGCAGCGCGTCAGCCACGGCCTGGGCGCGTGACGACAACAGAACATCCTGTTGATCGGAACCTGATGCTATGGACGTCCAGACGGCCATACTTCGCCGTGGCAAAAGCACGATCGGCGTGCTTCGCACCGGACCGCCACCACCGCCACTACCGTTGCGCAGACGACTCCAGCCAATTCGGCCGGCGCGGCACAGATCATCCAGCCAGCTGATCGAATAGTCACCGACGCGCGCCGGCAGGATTTCCGATTCCCATGCCCCGGCGGCGGCCTCGAAGCCTTCCAGCTGGCTCAGCGTGGCGTGCAGCGCATCCGGTCCGCTGAGTCGGGTAGCGATCGATACATGCTGCCAGTCGAACAGAAAGCGCATCAACTTGTGCCGGCTCACCGGCTCTATCTCGCGCCGCAGCCGACCCAGCGTATAGCGATGGATGCGTGCCAGCAGGTGTCGCTCACACCATTCGGTATCTCCGGGCTGAGCGGTGAAACGGCCCTGCATCACATAGCCTTCGGACTGTAGCCGGCTCAGCACGATGTCTATGTCGCTTATGTCGACGGCCAGCGATCTGGCGAGAACGGCTGCCGTGACCGGGCCCAGGCCGCCGAGGCGATGCCGTACCAGTTCCAGCAATGCATCGTCGCGATTCCAGACTTGCGTCGCATACCCGGCCGGTGCATGGATGGCCGGCTGCATCGGCGACGACGCATGCACCACCTGCCAGAGCGGCAGCTTCTCGGCGCAGGTCCATACCTCGTTGTCCTGGCCAAGCGTGAGTCGTGTCGCGCGATGCGACCTGCCCAGGGTTTGCAGTCGCTCATTCCAGCCGGTGTTAGCCTCGGCCTCTGACGCGGTAACGAAGCCGAGCACATTCAATGCCTCGTGCATCTCATCCGCGTCGCGCACCTGCGGCCACGCTTCGTCACGCACGGCGGCGATGGCCTCAGGGTCGAGACGACCGAGATCGTCCGCGCTGTCGGCGCCGTTCCACTGGCGCGACTGCACCGCCTGGGTGCGCCGCTCCTCCAGTGGTGCATCGTCGAGGAAGGCATACGGTGCGGCGTTGAGCACTTCGGCGGCCAGCGGGCTGGGGCCGGTGAGGTCGCGTGCCACGACGCGGATAGCGCCGCCTTCCATCGCACGCAGCACCTCCAGCCAGCCGTCGGTATCCATCGCTTCGCGCAGGCAGTCGTGCATGGTCTGGTCGACCAGCGGGTGCTTGGGCACCTCGCGCTCGCCGACGATGTTTTCCAGGCAGGCCACCTGATCGGGAAACACCGCAGCCAGCAGATCTTCGCTCTTCATCCGCTGCAATGGCGGCGGCACCTTCTTGCCGGAGACGAACCGCGGCAGTGCCAGCGCAGTGACCGCGTTCCAGCGCCAGCGCGCACCGAACAGCGGCGCATCGAGCAGGGCCTGGATCAGCACGTGCTCGGCGGTGTTGGAGTGCAGATAGTGCGCGACCTCTTCCAGCGTGAAGCTATGACTGGTTGAGAGCGACAGCACGATCGCATCCTCGGTCGCCGCAGCTTGCAACTCGAAGTTGAACTGGCGACAGAAGCGCTTGCGCAGCGCCAGCCCCCACGCGCGATTGATGCGGCTGCCCCACGGCGTATGGATCACCAGCTGGGTACCACCGGATTCGTCGAAGAAGCGCTCCAACACCAGGGTGGTCTGCGTCGGCAGCACGCCGAGTGCGGCCTTGGCGCGGGCTAGATAGTCGACCAGCTGCTGCGCGGCGGCGGCATCCAGTTGCAGCTTATCGCGCAGCCACATTAGCGCTGCTGTCACACCTCCGGCATCGAGTTGTGTTTCAACCTCACTGCGCAAACGAGACACGCCGAACGACAGTTCCTTGCTGCGCCCCGGCGCTTCACCCAGCCAGAACGGAATGCTCGGCGGCGCGCCGTGCGCATCCTCCACGCGCAGACGGTCGCGCTCGACACGCTGGATGCGGTAGCTGGTGTTGCCTAGCTGAAAGATATCGCCGGCCATGCTCTCGACCGCGAAATCCTCGTTCACCGTGCCGACGATGATCGTCTGCGGTTCCAAAACGACCTTGTAATCGGCGGTATCGGGAATGGTGCCCCCGGACATCAGCGCGGTGAGCCGTGCATTGCGTCGTGCACGCAGCTGGCCGTGTACCGCATCGCGATGCAGGTAAGCCGCGCGCGGCCCCTGGCGCGTGGTGAAACCCTCGGCCAGCATCTTAACCACCGCATCGAAATCGCCGCGGGACAGTGCGCGATACGGCCATGCACGACGCACCAGCTCGTACAGCGTATCCTCGCTCCATTCCTGGCAGGCGACCTCGGCGATGATCTGCTGCGCCAACACGTCGAGCGGCTGCGGCGGCAGGATGAGCGCATCGAGCTCACCGCGCCGTACGCAGTCCAGCAGGGCAGTGCATTCGATCAGATCGTCGCGTGTGGCGGGAAACAGCCGAGCCTTCGGCGTGCCGCTGATGCTATGGCCGGAACGGCCAGCGCGCTGCAGAAACGCGGCGATCGAACGCGGCGAACCGAGCTGGCACACCAGATCGACGTCGCCGATATCGATGCCCAGCTCCAGTGATGCGGTAGCCACCAGCACCGACAGCTCGCCGCGCTTGAGCCGCTGCTCGGCATCCAGCCGAAGCTCCTTCGACAGGCTGCCGTGATGCGCGGCCACGTTCTCCTTGCCGAGCCGTTCGGACAGATGCCGCGCCGCCCGCTCGGCCATCCGCCGCGTGTTGACGAACACCAGTGTGGTGCGATGCGCCTGCACCAGCCCTGCGACCTGGTTGTAGACCAACTCCCAGCTATCGTTGGACATCACCGCTTCGAGCGGCACCGGCGGCACGGTGATCGCCAGATCGCGCGGGCGGGTATGGCCGACATCAATGATGGTGCAGGAACTTTCGCCCGCTTCTCCAGGCGGCGGCGCGCAAGGCAAGGAGCCGACCAGGAAGTTGGCCACTTCTTCGATGGGTTTTTGCGTCGCCGACAAACCGATGCGCAGCAAGCGCCGCTGGCACAGCGATTCCAGTCGCTCCAGCGACAGCGCCAGATGCGAACCGCGCTTGCTGCCGGCGATGGCGTGAATCTCGTCGACGATGACCGAGCGCACGCCGGCCAGCATCACCCGGCCGGAAGCGGAACCCAGCAGCACGTAGAGCGATTCGGGCGTGGTCACCAGGATGTGCGGCGACTGCTTGCGCAGCAACGCGCGCTCGGCCTGCGGCGTGTCGCCGGTGCGCACGGCCGTGCGAATGGCCACATCGGGCAGGCCGAGTTTTTCGAGTTCTTCGCGAATGCCTTGCAGCGGTACGTCCAGATTGATCTGGATGTCGTTCGACAACGCCTTCAGCGGCGATACGTAGAGCACGCGGGTGGCGTCGGGCAGCACGCCACCGCTGGCCACACCTTCGCAGACCAGCGCGTCGATCGCGGCCAGAAACGCGGTGAGCGTCTTGCCTGAACCGGTCGGTGCGGCCACCAGCGTGTGCCTGCCCGCGCGAATCGACGGCCATGCCTGTACCTGCGCCGCCGTGGGCGCTGAAAAGGCCTGGCGAAACCAGCCCGCGACGGCGGGGTGGAAGGCGTCCAGTCCGGCAGCGTCCAGGGAGTTGGAATCCAAGCGCATCGGCGATAGTCCGTGCGGCGGCGAAAGGGTATTCACCTGATCATATATGGGGATGCTGCAAGGCCGGTCAAACGAGCATGCCTGACTGCCCGTTCATCGCCAGATCAGTGCCGGTGCAAGCGCCGAGCAGGCATGTCAATATCCGCGGGCGGCCGTCGCCTGTCAGGATTCCGGGGGAGTTCAACGACGGCTTTCATGCAAGGGATATTCATGCACGTTTTGCGAGTGATTTGGTGCCACGCTGGCGCCTCGGCTTCGATGCTGCAGCGGCTGGCACTGGTGTTATTGATCGGGCTGTGTGGCGCAACCACTGCGCATGCCGCCAGCCTCGATCCGGCGATCTTGCCGAAGATTCAGGCGGCCACGTTTGAAGTGGTGGCGGCCAAGCCGCTGAACGATCCGCTGACTTACGAAAAGCCGCTGCCGCTGGAGCTGTTGCCGTTTCAGGAACGCAACGACAAGTATTTTTCGATCGGCACTGCGTTCGCGATCGGCCATAACCGCTACGTCACCGCGGGCCATGTGCTGCAGATTGGCATCGGCAGCCTGTGGGGGCCGCCGGCGCTGCGCGATGCCGGCGGGCATGTCTATGCCATCGACAAGATCGAGAAGTATTCGCTGCAGGAAGATTTCGTGGTGTTCTCGCTGGCCGAGCAGCCGGCCAACGCCGCGGCGCTGGAGGTCAATACCAGCCCGGCGTTGAATGAGGTCGTCTACGCGGTGGGTAATGCGCTGGGTACTGGCGTGGTGATCCGCGACGGTCTGTATACATCGGATACGCCGGAGGATCAGGACGGCCGTTGGAAGTGGATGCGTTTTTCGGCAGCAGCCTCGCCCGGCAACAGCGGTGGCCCGTTGCTGGACAAGGACGGCAAGCTGATCGGCATCGTGCTGATGAAGTCGGCCAACGAAAATCTGAATTACGCGCTGCCGATCGGCCTGATCCTGAAGGCACCCGATCACTTGGCCGTGATGGATCAGCGGGTGCCCTACCAGCTCGATATTTTCGACACCACGCAGAACAGCATCTTCAAGGAACAGTTTGCGCTGCCGCTGAGCTTCGCTGACTTCAGCGCGGCTTATACCAAGCGCGTCAACGCTTATACCGATGCGCAAATCAAGCTGCTGCTGGGCAAGGAGCCTGAGAAGTTGTTTCCGCGCGGCGACGGTTCCAGCCGGTTGCTGCATGGCGTAGCACGGCAGAGCAGCTTTCCCGGGCTCATCGTTCGCAGCAGCACGGGCGACTGGGATGTATCGGGCAAATCCGGCCAGAAGATTCCGCTGTCCAGCAATGGTTACGTGACCGCTGGCGTGGCCAAAAACAACATCCTGTTCCATCTGCGCAAGCCGGATAACGTGTCGGCCAGCGAGCTTTACGGCAACCCGGCCCTGCTGATGCAGCAACTGGCCAAGGTCGGTATCTTTCAGCGCCGTGTGGGTTCGGAAAGTATCAAGATCACCTCGCTGGGCAAGCCCGCCAGCGACACCATCCACGTCGATACCTGGCAGCGCCGCTGGCAGGTGCGCATATGGACGATGCCGTACGTGAATGTGCGCGTGGTGACCTTTTCGCTGCCGGTGCCGGACGGTTACGTGACCATGTTGCGCTTCGCACCGCCAGGCCATGAATACGACAGCCTGGCCGACATGAACGTGCTCACCGATTTTATCGACGTGAGCTACGACGGCACACTGGCGCAGTGGAAGGATTACTTGAAAAACACCGCGCTGCTGCCGGCGGTACTCAAGGACATCACGCTCGACCTCGACTACGGCAAGCATTTCGGCTATCGCGGCAAGCGGCTGAGTTTTTCCTTCGCGCCCACCTTGCAGAAGATCGAGCAGGACAGCATGCTGAGGCTCGGCTTCGGCTTTTTCGAGGATCACGGCAAGGTCGTCTGGGACGTGGGCGACGTGCAGGTGCTGGCCAATGCCAACGATCCGGATCAGGTCAACGTCGAACGACACGTCGCACCTTCTGCGGATATGGACGACGACTTCAAGAGCGAGTGGAACAAGCTGGTGCACCAACGCCATCCCTATGACAGCGTCGCGCAAAGCGATAACGGCCAGATGGAGATTGTCACCACGGCGGGCGCGTCGGGTAGCTCCACACCGACGGTGCTTTACAGCGTCGGTGTCGCTGTTGACGGCACCCAACCGCAGCTGGCGATGAAGGCCAAGCTCGACCTGCTGATGCAGAACCTGCACGTCGACGATCACTGACGTTCGATCAACAATGCTGGCGTGCTGGCCACGACATCGTGGTCAGCACAATGCTTTCAGCTTGACGCGGAGCACTCGTCGCAGCGGTTGCTGCACCATTGACGGCCACGTATCAGTGGGGTGCCCCAATCGGTAGCACCGTGCGCTGATGTGCCTCGTTGATGACTTCAGCCGCCGACAGATAGAACGCCAGGGCCGCGGTGATCAGGCCGCCATAGCCGCCGGCCATCTTCAAGCCTGGCATGCCGGTCCATTCGGCGGCAGCGAGCAGGAAGAAGGTGATCCACAGCGCGAGGAAAACCAGCTGCAGTGCGCGCGGGGCTTTCCATGTGGCGACCCACATGTAGAGCGTAAATATGCCCCACAGGAAGAGATACCAGCCCACGAATGCCGCCGGTACCTTGTCATGCAGAAACAGCACGAATAGCGCGAACGACCACCAGAATGCGCCGTAGCTGACGAAGGCCGTGGCACCGAAGGTATTGCCGCGCGGCAGTTCCATCACACCGGCAATCATCTGTGCCGTGCCCCCGTAGGCCAGTGCGACGGCCAGCACCATGTTCATCCCGTCGGCCGTGAACCAACCGGCGTTGATCATGCTGAGCAGCCATGTCGTCAGCGCGAAGCCGGCGAGACCCAGCGGCGCCGGGTTGGAGAATTTTGTCGTTATGTGTTCATTGCTCATGTTGTGGAACTCCCCTGAGTGGATCGAGTCGGTGATTCCGCCGTTAGCTGCAATCCGTGTTGCGTGTATTTCTAGCCGCACGTAAACCGGATTCAATCCTCATCATGACGCTCCGCTGCCGATCTTTCCGCGTGCATCGCGCCCCGCATTGGCTCTGCTGCCGTTCGAGCATACGCATGCGGGAGCGCGGACTCATGCTGCAATGCGGTGTTTCATGCTCGCGATTCATACCCTGCATGGCAGATGACCACGGTGATGTGACAGGCCAGTGGCAATCGGCGTACCACGCCGACAAGCTCGCGAGTACTTTTCAGTGCGTTTCGATCACACCAGAATGATTTCGTCGCAGCCGCCGTAGTCGTTTTTCCTCGCGGCCGACGCGCCAGGCTGCCCACGCCACCATCAACGCCAGCAGGTACCAGGTGATTGCATAGACAAGATGGTTGTTGGGGAATGAGATCACGGTCAGACCACCGGCCGGTTCATTGTCTTTGTCGCTATCGGTGGATGGCGCCGCATCGGCATCCACGAAGTACGGTGCAACGTGCGAGAGTCCACGTGCGGTAGCAATCGCTTGGACATCGCGTGAAAACCAACGATTGCCCGCAGGATCGTTCTTGCGTAGAAAGCCGCCGCGCGGTTCGCTGATGCGCAGCAGTCCGGTGATCGTGACGGGACTCGTTGTGCCGGACAATTGGGCGTCTTTCCACTCGGGCGGAATGAAGCCGCGGTTGATCAGCACCACACTGCCGTCCGCCATTTGCAGCGGCGTCAGCAGCCAGAAACCGCTGCCAAGGTCGGTGCTGGCCTGCACGCGTGTTTCGCGATCGTCGAGAAAATGACCGGTGAGACGCACGTGCCGATACCCGTCGCTCGCGGCGGTCACATCAGGCCATTGATCTGGTCCGGGCGGCGCGACAGCCGGCGCATGCACGCGCTGATCGATCCTGGCGATGAGGTCGAGTTTCCAGGCGCGACGATAGACCTGCCAGGTACCCAGCCCGACGAGGCTGACGAACAAGATCAGCCCGAGCAAGCTCAGGCCGATCAGCGCAACGGTACCTCGTGGTCCGCGATCAGCAGCTTTTTCGGCAGCAGTCATGAGCGGCCATGCGAGCGCCTGACGCGCTCAGGGCATGTTTTTCATCTGTTGTTCCATCATCGACGGCATCATGTTGTGGTCCAGGTGATACATCACCCAGATCGAACCGCTCAACGTGATGACGACAAGCACGATGGTGAAGATCAGCGCCAGCAGCGTCCAGCCACCCTCGGACTTCGAGTTCATGTGCAGGAAGTAGATCATGTGCACGACGATCTGCACGGCGGCAAAGGCCAGGATCACCAGCGCGGTCATGCCCGAGGTATGCAGGCCGCCACTCATGACGATCCAGAACGGGATCGCGGTGAGGATGACCGACAGTACGAAGCCGGTCATGTACCCCTTGAACGTGCTGTGGCTGGCGCCGGTATCGTGACCGTGATGGCCGTGATCGTCGGCGTGTCCGTCTTGGGGGATGAGATCGGTATGCGTGCTCATTTCAGCACTCCCATCAGATAGACAAAGGTAAACACGCCGATCCAGACCACGTCGAGGAAGTGCCAGAACATCGACAGGCACATCAGTCGACGCTTGTTTTCCGGCGTCAGGCCGAGCTTGCCGGTTTGCACCATCAGCGTGATCAGCCACACGATGCCGAAGGTGACGTGCAGTCCGTGCGTGCCGACCAGGGTAAAGAACGATGACAGGAAGGCACTGCGCTGCGGGCCATTGCCCTCATGGATCAGATGCAGGAACTCATACATCTCCAGGCTCAGGAACGCTGCGCCGAAAAGGCCGGTAATAGCGAGCCAGATCAACATCGGCCGCAGCCGGTTGCGCTGCATTTCGAGGATGCCGAAGCCGTAGGTGATCGACGACAGCAGCAGCATTGAGGTGTTGACCGCGACCAGCGGTAGTTCGAATACCTCGGCGCCGGACGGTCCACCAGCGTAGTTGCGTCCCAGCACGCCGTAGACGGCGAACAGGCAGGCGAAGATGAGGCAGTCGCTCATCAGGTACATCCAGAAACCCAGCAAGGTGCCGTTTTCTGGGTGGTGTTCGTGAGTCAGATGAAACTGCAGCGGACCCGCCGAGTTCGCGTCGCTGGTGATGACGTGTGCGTGGGTATCAGACATGGTTGGCTAACAGCGTGGTGCGGGCTGCCTCGGTACGGGCGACTTCGTCGGCCGGAATGTGGAAGTCGCGCTTGTAGTTGAAGGTATGGCCGATCGCGACCGCCAGCAGAGCGACGAACGACACGACCACCAGCAGCCACATGTTCCAGATCATGGCAAAGCCGAAGATCGTGCTGAGCCCGCCGAGCATGATGCCGGCACCGGTATTCTTGGGCATGTGGATCGGGATGAAGCCTTCTTCCGGCCGCTTGTAGTGGGCTTGCTTCATCTGCCACCAGGTGTCGACATCGTGCACCAACGGGGTAAAGGCAAAGTTGTAGGACGGCGGTGGCGACGAGGTCGACCACTCCAGCGTGCGGGCATCCCACGGATCGCCGGTGACATCGCGCAGTGCCGCACGGTGACGGAAGCTCACGTAGAACTGGATCAGCATCGAGATGATGCCCAGCAGGACCAGGAACGCGCCAAAGGCGGCAATCTCGAACCAGATCTGCAGCGACGAATCGTCGAAGTGGCTCATGCGACGCGTGACGCCCATCAGACCCAGCACGTACAGCGGCATGAAGGCGAAATAGAAGCCGACGGTCCAGAACCAGAACGAGCACTTGCCCCAGAACTCATCCAGCTTGAAGCCGAAGGCCTTCGGGAACCAGTAGTTGATGCCGGCAAACAGGCCGAACAGCACGCCGCCGATGATCACGTTATGGAAGTGCGCCACCAGAAACAGGCTGTTGTGCAGCACGAAATCCGCCGGGGGCACCGCCAACAGCACGCCGGTCATGCCGCCGATGGTGAAGGTGACCATGAACCCCATCGTCCACAGCATCGGTACCGAGAACGTGATGCGCCCGCGGTACATGGTGAACAGCCAGTTGAAGATCTTCGCACCCGTGGGTATCGAGATGATCATCGTGGTGATGCCGAAGAACGAGTTGACGCTCGCGCCCGAACCCATCGTGAAAAAGTGATGCAGCCAGACGAGGTAAGCCAGCACTGTGATCACGATGGTCGCGTAGACCATCGAGGTGTAGCCGAACAGGCGCTTGCGACTGAAGGTGGCGGTGACCTCGGAGAAAATGCCGAACGCGGGCAGGATCAGGATATACACCTCGGGATGGCCCCAGATCCAGATCAGATTCACGTACATCATCGCGTTGCCACCGAGTGCGGTGGTGAAGAAGTTCGTCCCCACGTAACGGTCGAGCGAGAGCAGCGCCAGCACCGCGGTCAGCACCGGGAACGCGGCGACGATCAGCACGTTGGTACACAGTGCCGTCCAGACGAACATCGGCATCTTCATCAGGCTCATGCCGGGCGCGCGCATCTTGATGATGGTGACCAGCAGGTTGATGCCCGATAGCAGCGTTCCGATACCGGCTATCTGCAGCGACCAGATGTAGTAGTCGACTCCCACGTCGGGGCTTTGCGCGATGCCCGACAAGGGCGGATACGCGAGCCAGCCGGTGCGCGCGAATTCTCCGACGAACAGCGACATCATCACCAGCACGGTGCCGGCCGCGGTCATCCAGAAACTGAAGTTGTTGAGAAACGGAAACGCCACGTCGCGCGCGCCGATCTGTAGCGGAATCACGAAGTTCATGATGCCGGTGATCAACGGCATCGCCACAAAGAAAATCATGATCACGCCATGCGCGGTAAACACCTGGTCGTAGTGTTCCGGCGGCAGAAAGCCGTTGTTGGCACCGAACGACATGGCTTGCTGCGCGCGCATCATGATGGCGTCGGAGAAGCCGCGCAGCAGCATCACCAAACCCAGGATGATGTACATGATGCCGATTTTCTTGTGGTCGATACTGGTGAACCAGTCGTGCCACAAATAGCCCCACAGGCGGTTGTAGGTGATGACGGCGACCAGCGCCAGACCGCCCAGCATGACCACAATCATGGTGCCCAGCACGATCGGAACGTGCAGAGGCAGCGCCTCCCAGGTGAGTCGGCCGAAAATCAGTTTTACGAGATCAAGATGGTCAAACATCGTGTGCACCGGAACATGAAACTTCAAAAAGCGGGGCGCTGAATGGCGAAGCGCGCCACAGGCAGGCAGGGTCGCTGGGCGGCATCACGGCGTGTGACCTGACGGCGCGGCGGCGGGGGCGCTTTTCGATTCGCTGGCGGCCGGCATTGGCATCGACATCGACATGGCGTCATGGGCCACGGCAGCATCGGCGTGCGCGGCATCGCCGGATCGCATCATGGCGTGCATGTCCGGAGCCTTAGTTCTGGCATCGCTGGCGAAGCCCATCATCGAGTCGGCGCATTTCTGCGCCGCAGCCACGCAGTTGTTGAGGATGGCGTCGTACAGGCCGGGCGCGACGCTGGCGTAAAAGTGGATCGGCTCGCGCTCGCTGGGTTGTTCCAGGTGTTGATAGGTATCCACACTCAAGGTTTCGCTGCTCTTGCGAGCCTGCTGCACCCAGGCGTCAAAATCCTGATCGCTCATGCCGTGAAACTTGAAGCGCATGCCGGAGAAGCCGTCGCCGCTGAAGTTGGCCGAGAAGCCTTCGTACTCGCCAGCCTTGTTGATGACGGCGTTGAGCTTGGTTTCCATGCCGGGCATCGCGTAGATCTGCCCCGCCAGCGATGGGATGAAGAATGAATTCATCACGTTGGTGGCGGTGATCCTGAACTCGATGGGCCGGTCGACCGGTGCGGCCAGCTCATTGACGGTGGCGATGCCCTGCTCGGGATAAAAGAACAGCCACTTCCAGTCCAGCGCGACCACCTCGACAACCAGCGGCCGGGTGCCGGCGGCCACCGGGCGACCCTTGGACAGCTGGTCAAGCGGGCGATACGGGTCAAGCTTGTGCGTGCTGACCCAGGTCAATGCCCCCAGGGCGATGATGATCAGCAGCGGTGCCGCCCAGATCATTAGCTCGAGCATGGTCGAGTGGTGCCACTCGGGATCGTACGAGGCTTGCGTGTTGCGGGCGCGATAGCGCCAGGCAAAAAACAGCGTCAGCGCAATCACCGGAATGACGATCAACAGCATCAGTCCCAGGGAAACGATGATCAGATCGCGCTGCTGCAGCGCGACATCGCCTTCGGGATGCAGCAATACGGCATTGCAGCCTGCCAACAATGCCAGGGCAGGGAGCAACAGCAGTCCACGGAGGGTCTTTTTGAGAGGCATTGCGTGAGGGTAGAACTGTCTGGGGATAGTCAAAAAGGTACACTGGTTGCTGCAATGCAGGAATAGGACACTTTGTCCTATGGCGGCGTCAGGCCACGGATGCGATCCTTCGCAATGAGCGCATTATATCGCTGACGCAACATACGTCCCGAATTGAGCACGCCGATGTCGAGCATTACCCAAGAACAGCATGATCCGTCCCCGCACATCGCGGATTATGACGGCGGTCACGTCCCCGCCGGCCACTCGAAAGTCGCCCCCGGCGAGATCGCTGTAGGCGTCGTCATTGGCCGCGCCTCCGAGAATTTCGACTTTTTCGTTTACGGCATTGCGTCGGTGCTGGTCTTTCCCTCGGTGTTTTTCCCGTTTGAGAGCCGCCTCGATGGCACGCTGATGTCGTTCGGGATCTTTGCGCTGGCCTTCATTGCACGCCCGTTCGGCACCACGCTGTTCATGGAGATACAGCGTCGTATGGGGCGCGGCTTCAAGCTGACACTGGCGCTGTTTCTGCTTGGCACGGCCACGGTGGGCATGGCGTTCCTGCCCAGCTATGGCGTCCTGGGCGGGGGAGCCATCGTGCTGCTGGCGTTTTTCCGAATGCTGCAGGGTTTCGCCCTCGGCGGCTCATGGGATGGTCTGCCTTCGCTGCTGGCACTCAATGCGCCGGCGGGCAAGCGCGGCTGGTACTCCATGCTCGGCCAGCTCGGCGCACCGATCGGGTTTCTGATCGCCAGCGCGCTGTTCCTGTTCCTGCACGCCAATCTTTCGAACGATGACTTCATGGACTGGGGCTGGCGTTATCCGTTCTTCGTCGCGTTTGCGATCAACGTGGTCGCGCTGTTCGCGCGCCTGCGGCTGGTGTTGACCGAGGAGTACACGCAGCTGCTGGAAGAGGGCAATCTGGAGCCGATCGGTATCACCGAAATGTTCCGCGCCCAGGGCTACAACCTCTTTATCGGCGCCTTCGCGGCACTCGCCAGCTACGCGCTGTTCCATTTGGTGACGGTGTTTCCGCTGTCATGGATTTCGCTGCATTCGACCCAGTCGATCGACAGCGTGTTGATCGTGCAGATCGTCGGTGCTGTCGTGGGCGTTCTCGGCACCATTGCATCCGGCGTCATCGCCGACCGTTTCGGCCGGCGCAATACGCTGGGTACGTTGGCGGTACTGATCGGCATCTTTGCCTTGTTCACGCCGTGGCTGCTCGATGGTGGCCCGGCCGCGCAAGATGCGTTCATCCTGATCGGCTTTGCGCTGCTGGGTATTTCATACGGCCAGGCCTCGGGTACGGTGACGGCCAACTTCCTCTCTCGCTTCCGCTATACCGGTGCGGCACTCACCTCCGACTTCGCCTGGTTGATCGGCGCAGCATTTGCGCCGTTCGTGGCGCTGGCGCTGTCGGTCAAATTCGGACTGGCCGCCGTGAGCATTTACCTGCTGTCCGGCGCTGCATGCACGTTGCTAGCCCTGAAGATCAATCGGGCGCTGGAATCCCGCGACTGATCGGTACCAGCATCACGCCGGTCCAAACCTCAAAGGGTTTCGGCTGGCGCACAAGCGCTGCAGCGTTTACGTTCAGGCGAACGGCTTGTCGATCGACACCGAGCGATCGGTGAACCATTCGGCACCTGTCGGAGTAACGAAGAAATGGTCTTCGATACGGACCCCGAATTCACCCGGGATAACGATGGTCGGCTCGTTGGAAAAACACATGCCCGGCTGCATCTCGGTCCGGTCGCCGCGGACCAGATACGGTGCTTCATGCACGGACAGTCCAATGCCGTGTCCCGTGCGATGGGGCGCACCAGGCAATTGATAATCGGGACCCAAGCCTCCGCGCTGCAGCACACGTCGCGCGGCATCATCGGCCTGTTCGCAGAGCGCGCCAGGTCTTGCAGCATCGAAGGCGGCCTGTTGGGCTTCCTGTTCCAGATTCCAGATAAAGCGTTGCTTGGTCGTCGGTTCGCCAAACACGTAGCTGCGAGTGATGTCGGAGTGGTAACCCTGCACCGCGCAACCGGTATCGATCAGCACCATGTCCCCTTCGGCAAGAATGTCGTCCTGCGGGAGGCCGTGCGGAAATGATGTCGATCGCCCAAAAAGAACGATGCAAAACGTACTTCCCTCGCTGCCAATGGCGCGATGTGCGTCATTGATAAAGCGACGCACCGTACTGGCCGCGATACCGGGCTGCAGAATTGCCGCCGCCTGTCGCTGCACGTCGAGTGTCATCTGCTTTGCCTGCCGAAGAAGCGCCAGTTCATTTCGGGATTTGCTCATGCGGCAGCCATCGATAACGGCCGCCGCGCTGCAGATCGCCAGTGATGACGAAGCGGCCTTTCGCAATGCTTCCGTCATGGCATACGGTAGCGAAGGATCGAGTGCCAGCAGTTTGATGCCCGCGTCATCGAGAAAACTCGCTGCGAGGGCATAAGGGCTTTCATGCTCCTGCCAGAGGCGAACGTCTGCATCGATTTCCAAAACCGCATTCAGCGATCCGGCTTCGAAAGCTGGGCAGATCAGCACGGGATCACCCTCGCGCGGCAAGACCATCGCCAGCAGGCGCTCGATCATGCCCCAGCCAACGCCGGTGAAGTACTGCAAGCTGGGTCCGGCGCCGATCAGAAGCGCATCGATACCGGCCGCAGCCATCAATGCACGGGCGTGTTCGATACGTATGAGTCGTTCTTCGCGGCTTATGGGTGCGGCCACCGACTGCCAGGGTTGAATACGGCTCAATGCGTCATGGATGACGGATGGATCGGATGTGCAAGCCATCTGGAAAATCCCCGTGGTTCATTGCGAGGCCCGCTTGCTGCGGGTTCAGGGCGTGGTTATGCAGCGAGATAGACATCGAATTTGCTCGTGCCGTTTTCTGTGCAGCAACTGCAAGGCTGAGCGTGGAGATCTGCCGCAGTGGTCCTGCAGCGCATAACTCTTGCACTGCAGGACCGGCTGTCGAAAAGAATCAGTACTGGTATTGAAACGTCATGCCGATGGTTCGCGGCTGGTTGATACCTACACGACGGGTCGTTGGAAGATCCGCCGAGATTGCCACCGGAAGATCCGTCTCGCCCCGTTTGTCGAACAGATTGTTGGCATAGAAGGAAATGTCGATGCCATTGCGACCTTCGACGCCAATACGGAAATTGGTGGTAGTGAATCCGCCCCGGTTGTAGAACGGGCTGGTGCGGTCGTAGAGAAAGGTTTCGTGGCCTACGTAGCTGATGTCAGCACGCAGGAAGCCGTTGTAGGTTTCGTTGACGGGATAGCGGTATTCGGCCGCGGTGGATCCACTGAGGCGCGGCACGTTGGGCAGGCGGTCGCCGTCTTTTGCGGGCGTTCCTGGCACATCGTTTTTCAGATAGGCATCGGTATAGCCCGCGCCTGCGCTGAGCGTCAGCGAATTGATCGGCAGGAATTTCACTTCCAGCTCGCCACCCTGACTCGTCGCGTTGCCAAAGTTGGCCGTGATGTTGAAGCCGCAGCTCAGCACGATCTGCTGTTGCACCCGGCTCCAGTCGATGTGGTAAATCGAGCCGTCCACGGTGAGCCGGTTGTCGAGCCATGCGGTTTTCATACCCAGCTCGTAGTTCCACAAGTAGTCGGGGCCGTACTTGTTGAGCTGCGATTGGCTTAGCCCGAGCCCGGCGACTTCGCTGCCGCAAAGTGCCGCCGGTGCCGGATTGTTCGGACCACCGGGACGATAGCCTTCCGAAGCGGTGGCATAGACCATGTCGCTTGGCGTCAGCTGATACTGCAGCGTGAACTTCGGAGTGCTGCCATAGTCTTTCGAGCCGCTCGTGACGCTGCTGTAACCACCGTTGAACAGGCCATCGCCTGTTTGCGCAAAGGACTGTTTCACTTCAAACGCACGCATGCCGACGCTGGCTTTCAACTTGTCGGTAATGTTGTAGGAGGCCTCACCAAAGATCGCGTACTCATCGAGGGTGGCGTTGCGGGTTCCGGCATAGATGGTGGAATAGCCGGGAAATGGCGTGCCGAAGGTTTCGTTGAAGCCTGCGGGGAAGGGGATGGAGGACGCGAGTGGTGCATTGACGTCGTGATAGAACGCACCGATCAAGGCCTGAAACGGGCCATCGAATTTGCTGGTGGCACGTACTTCCTCGGTGAATTCCTTGTTCTTGTAATCGCCATACATCGGCACCGGATAGACGGTCGGCAATCCAAAGAAATAATTGACAACTTTGGACGCATCGTCGCGCAGGCTTACATCACGGGTGAAGTATGAAGTCGACGACATCAGTTCGACGCTGTCGAACTGCTTGTGGATCGCCAGGTTGGAAATCGTCGATTTCTGGATGTTGGCTTCGTTGACGTCGCGAACCTGATACGCGTCATCCAGGCTGGCGGGAATTTTGTCGTAGGTAAATGGCGATCCCAGTTTCGAGTACTGGTAGATGAAACTTGGAGTGATGGTCAGCGTGTCGTTCGGCTTGATCAGCATCGCGATACGGGTGCCATACGTCTTGTAAGTGTTGACGTTGTCCTGCTTCTTGCTGTTCGGTTCGGCCGCCAGATAGTTGGTGGGGTCGATCGGGTAGCGATCGATAAAGCCATCGTCATCGCGGTAGTAAGCGGATACGCGCAGACCGACCACGCCCGGCATCAGCGGAATGTTCAGCACGCCGTTGACGTTGGCATTGGGGCCGCCGTGATAGGTGCCCGAGACGTCAGTCTTGATGCGTGCCTCCGTACTGTCCGTGTCGGGCTGGTTGGTCACGTACTTGATCGTGCCGCCCATCGAGCTGGAGCCGTAGATGGTGCCCTGTGGTCCGCGCAATACCTCGACGCGCGAGATATCGAACACGGACGGATCGATCACGCCGCGAGTCGAGAGCAGGGCGGCGTTGCTGGAGGCAGCGATGGGCACATCGTCGAGGTAGTAGCCCACGGTTGCTGCCGAGCCGGCGCTGGAAGAAATGCCGCGAATGACCAGATTGTTTTCACCGGGACCGGACGATGCAACGTTGAGCGCCGGTGCAATCCTTGCCAGATCCAGCAGGCTGGTGACGCCCTGGCGCTCGAGCTGCTCGCCGGAGAAGGCCGTCATGCTGATTGGCACCTTCTGGATATTCTGCTCGCGCTTGGCCGCCGTCACGACGATGCCCTGCAGGGTGGTTGCTGTCGGTGCCAGTTTGGACGTGCTGGTAGCCGCCGCCGGCTTGGGCGTGGCTGTATCGCTGGCAGACGCTTCTTGTGCGCAAGCCATGTCTGCCAGTGCTGCATTGGCCAGAACGGCCGCGATGGCTGTGCGCAATAGGGCTCGGCCCAGATGACTATTCATAATTTTCCCCTGGCTATGTAGCTATCGAATCACGATGGATTTGGTGCTCCCGAGCTTCCCCTGTCACGTGCAGCCCATCCATCACGGCCGCCCGTCGTCCGGCATGCGTTTGCTTTCATCCCTCTATTACTCACCCGATCCGCTGGTCGAAAGACCCGCACGATCAGCGGCTTTGCCGGAAGAGGGATGTGCTCGCCAATGTCACAGCCGCCACCACCCGATCTTGCTTTTTGCAGGCATTGCGCGACTTTATGTTGCTGTGCGTCATGCTTGATTTTGATCAAATCAAAAAATTATGATGACGTCAAGTATTTTAAGTTAGGCTGGGACGAGGATGGCTTTTGCCATCGCCCTGCGTCAGTTTGAGTGTCCGGTGAAAAGCGCCATGCACCGGAGGCGCGGCAATGGGTATGGCTTTAGTGAGCCGGATCCTGGTCTGCGCGATATGCTCCACCGGCAACGTTGGCCGATCAGATTTTGTTTGCTCGCGGGGCGATAGCCCGCCATTTATCATCTTTGAGGATCGCCATGAAAATTATTCCTCTACTGTTCTGCATGACTGCAGCTATCGTGGTCTCCATGCCCGCAATCGCTGAAACCACCACGGATACCGTGCACGCGTCGATCGAGAAAGCGCTCAATGAGAGCGCTGTGGCGTGGACGGCTGGCGATCTGAAAACCTTCATGCAGCTCTACGAAAACTCGCCGACGGTCCGCTACATCAATCCCAAGGGCGTCACCGTTGGTTACGACGCGATCCAGTCGATGTATGCCGCACGTTTTCACAACGGCAATGGCGCCAGCATGGGCCAGCTTTCCCTGCAGTTGATCGATGTGAAAGAAGTCGGGCCGCAATATGCGTTCGTGATCGGCCGCTATTCACTGAAACCTGCCACTGGCGATACGGTATCCGGCATCACCACGCTGCTGTTCCACAAGGTGGGCAAGCAGTGGCTTATCGTTGTTGACCACACCTCCTGACGATGGCCAGTACCGCACCTCAGCGGGACAAATCCAGCGGACTGAGTATCGGCGCGGCAATCCGGGACCGACGCCGTGGACTCGGTCTGACCTTGCAGAACTTCGCCAGCCGATCGGGTTTGTCGATACCGTTTCTGTCGCAGATCGAGCGCAATCTGGCGTCGCCCTCGCTGTTGTCACTGGAAGCCATCGCGCAGGCGCTCGATGTCGATGTCGATTATTTCGTCGGGGTGCCAACGCCGAGCCAGATCGTATGCCGCGCCAACGAGCACGATCGCATCGAACTCGATTCGCCGGTGATCTACGAGCGCCTGAGTGGCCGACACGCCGAACGAAAAATGGAAGCGTTGCGGTTGATCGTGCCGCCCGGTCTGGTAGCGCCCACCATCCATCGTGAGGGCGAAGGCTTCTGGTACATCCTCAGTGGTGAGTTGGAAATGTGCGTTGGCAAAAAGAAGTTTGTCCTACAGGCTGGCGACAGCGCCCACTTCGATCAACGCCACCCCTACAACATGCGCAACGCTGGCAAGGTTGAAGTGCGCATGATCTGGGTAGGTACACCGGCGATCTTCAACGATTGAGAGCCGCTGGTGATTTTGTCGGAAATGCAGTGACCTCCATTGCATTCGGTTTAATTCGAAGTGACGTCAGTAGCTGACTTTTTCGCTTCCGAAGATCCGAAATTTTGAAACCGCCCTTTTCAGCGCTACCGGCTGAAAGCCGCGCACTTTGTGAACCATCGGCATCCTCGACGGTCCGATATTCAGGCGCGCTGGAAGTTTGCTTCAGCTCGCAGGTCCCCTGACAAACTGCGCTGGTGACGCCGCCGGAGAAGATGCTTCCCGGTGCGCACGCGGGCACTCGCCGACCGGTTCTAGGCGCTGGCTGGGCGGTTTACTGGCATCGGGTTCGATATCCGAGAAACTCTGAAACTGAGTGAGGCACCATGAACAACAGCATGTCACGCCTTTCGTCTACCCCATTGCGTGCGCATGGAAGCTATCCGGCTATCCAATGTGCAGCGACTGCAGCAGTACTGCGTTGGGCTGCCCGTATTGATGCTGACGATGCACATGCCCTTAATTGGTTCAGGACCGTGCAAATTCATGAGCTGGGTAATAAAACGGCCGCTGAACTCGTGCGAGATGGCGCTCACGATGAGGTCATCCGATTTCTTGAAGAGATCATTGCAGGCTGCCGTGGTTGATGGTGCATTGAACGGCATAATTCATCGCTGACCATCATCGACACAGCGGGGAGCGAATCGAGTTGCTGGAGTATCAGGGCGCTGAAGCTCGCCGTGAAAGTCCACGGCCGTTCGATTCGGGTTCGATGCCGGGCATAGGACGAATCCGGTCAATTGCAAGGGATGCTGCAACGCACGGAGCTAGACGGCAAAAGCGAGCGTAGGATGGGGACCATCGCGGCCACATAGGGGGTCAGACGTGCCACGTCCCAAACTCGATCCACGTCAATTTGCTCCTGAAATCGCGCCGTTGGCGCTGGCGGAACTGACCGAACTGGTGCGCGAACTCGGTATTGCGCCCGAGCGCTTATGTGCGGATGTAGGCATCAGCAGTGCCGACATGTGCGCCGGCGAGTTGATTTCCAATCGCCAGGTCGGGCGTCTCGTCCGACGTGCCATCCAGCTGACCGGCCGTACCGATCTGGGTCTCGAAGTGGGGCGGCGCCAGAACATCAGTCACTTCGGTCTGCCTGGCTTTGCCATGACCGCGATGCGCACATTCGGCGAGGCCGTCGATATCGGTGTGCGTTATCAAGGACAAAGCGGTGGTCTGATGGACGTCAGCTTTGAACTCAACGACGATCTCGGTGCTCTGATCGGACAGCCGCGCACGAGCGACCCGGTAGTGCAAACGTTCGTGGTCGAAGAACTGTACGCCAGTGTGATGGTGCTGGTCCGTATTCTTCTGGGCAGCGGTTATCGTCCACAGGCTCTTGAATTTGACTATCCTGCACCGCCACATGCCGCACGTTACGCCGAAGTGTTCGGATGCCCGGTGCGCTTCGGACAGCCACGCAACCGTGGTCTTTTTCCGCGCCATTGGTTTGCGCTGCCGTTGGCCAGCCATTCGCCGGTGGCCGCCGCCGAATTGCGCGCCTTGCTGGAAGCGCGCGCATTGAGTCAGCACACGCCTAATACGGTGGCCGCCATCGAACACGTATTGCAGCAGACCGGCAACGTGGCGATGTCGGTCGAAGAGGTTGCGGCGGCACTTGGCCTGAGCTCGCGTACTTTGCGTCGACGCCTAAGCGAGGCCGGCACATCGTTCCGCATATTGAGCGAACGTTTGCGCGCACTGAAGGCGCAACACATGCTGCGGGATGAAGGACTGACGGTGGCAGAGACCAGTGAGCATCTTGGTTTCAGCGATGCGCGCGCGTTCCGGCGAGCTTTCAAGCGTTGGGTAGGTGAAGTGCCGGGGACGATGCGGCGCAACGCAGGCGTGTAACGCGAACACGCGAAAACGTCGCTATCGGATTTGGCCGCTACCGACCCCTGTAGCACCCACAGGAGCTGTGCTGCACTAGCGCTTTAGAGCTTCGAGCCAGCACCTATGTCTGAGAGACCGTCACGGCTTGCCGATGAACCCATGCATCCGCAGCCGTTGGCGGCGCCGCGGAAACGTGGTGTGTTGTCCCGTCACTTCACACCCCCAGCGCCACGCACCGGCCTGGATGATGGCCTGCATGGCGCGCAGCCGGCATGGCAGAACTGGTCCGGTGGGCAGCGCGCGCAACCTTCCGCCAAATGGTCACCGCAGGACGAAGATGAGCTACGTCAGGGGGTGCGCGACGCAGCCAGCGTGCGCGTCGTTGGTGCCGGTCATTCGTTCAGCCCGTTGGTGCCGACATCCGGCGCGATCCTGTCGCTGGATCACCTCAGCGGCTTGATCAGCCACGACACGCAGAAACAGCAGGCTCGTTTGTGGGCCGGCACTCGTCTGTTCGACGCCGGCCCTCTGCTGCACGGCATCGGCCAGTCCATGCCGAATCTGGGCGATATCGATCGGCAAAGTCTGGCTGGTGCCCTTTCCACCGCTACGCACGGCACCGGTATCACCTTACCTTGTATCGCTGCCGGCGCCACCGCACTGAGACTGGTGACCGCGCAGGGCGACGTGCTCGAATGCAGTCGTGATCGTGATGGCGACCTTTTTCGCGCGGCCGCGGTGTCGCTGGGCACGCTCGGCGTAATCACCCAGGTCACGCTGCAGAACGTGCCGGCCTATCGTCTGCACGAGCGCGTGCAGTTGCTACCGCTGGATCAATTATTGCCCGAGATGGATACGTGGGTTCGACAACATCGTCACTTCGAACTCCTGGTTTTTCCGTTCAGCCGTCTAGCCATCGTCAAGACGCTCGATCTCACCGAAGAGCCGCCCACAGGCGCAACACAAGGCGCCGACTCCGACGATGCCATGCTGAGATTGAGCTGCGAACTCACCCGCTGGTTGCCAGGCCTGGGGCACCGACTGCAAGCGATGATTGGCCGCTTCATTCAACCCACTGAACGCGTCAACTGGTCACACAAGATCTTTGCATCGGCGCGCAACGTGCGCTTCAACGAGATGGAATACCAGGTACCGCTAGCTACGGGGGCATCCTGTCTGGATGAGGTTTGCAAGGCGGTGAGCAAGAGTAAGATCGGCGTATTCTTTCCGATCGAGTTCCGCTTCGTCGCCGCCGATGACTATTGGCTGAGTCCATTCCAGAGTGCCATCGGCGAAGCGCGCTGTTCAATCTCGGTGCATCAATATCACAAGCAGGATTACCGGCCGTTGTTCGCAGTGGCGGAGCCTGTGCTGCGCCGTCACAACGGCCGCCCGCACTGGGGCAAGTTGCATACCGTCGATAGTGCAGATCTGCATGCTCTGTATCCCGATCTCGAGCGCTTTCTGCGTCTGCGCAATGAACTCGATCCGCGCGGAAAGTTTCTCAATCCGCACTTGCGGCAGTTGTTCGGAATGGCAAAGGCATGAGTCGGGACCGCTCCACCACGTCGGTTGCGCCATCGTCGCCAGATACCATCCGCGACAGCTCGCCGGCGATTCATGCCGGCCCCCACGATAGTTATTTCAGCGGGTTGCAGAACGCGCTGAGTCACGCTGGCATTGCCAGTCCCAGCGTGGTGATCGACCGGGCGCGTTTGCGCCGCAACGCGGTACGCCTGAAGGCGTTGATTGCGTCGAACGCGCAACTTCGCCTGGTCGAGAAATCGCTACCGGTGCCGGCGCTGCTGGACGAGGCCATGAAGCTGACCGAGACCAGCGCACTGATGGTGTTTCATGAGCCACAGCTGCGTCAGGTGGCACAGCGGTTTCCCGACAGCGATCTGCTGATGGGCAAGCCGATGCCTGTGCTTGCCGCGCGGCATTTCTACCGGCACCTGGGTAATACCTCTTTCGATCCCGCACGCCAGCTGCAATGGCTGATCGATACGCCGGCGCGGCTGCAGGAATATCTGGAACTCGCGCGCGGTCTAGACACGAAGTTACGCGTCAATGTCGAGATCGATGTCGGCTTGCATCGCGGTGGCGTGACCGATCCGTCGGCTTTGCGCGTCATGCTTGAACAACTGCATGGCGCGTCCGAGCATCTCGAATTTGCGGGTCTGATGGGCTACGACGCTCACGTTGGCAAATTGCCGGGTCTGGTGCAGAGTCGCGAGACGAGTTTCGGCAAGGCCGTCGATGCGTATCGTTCATTCCAGGCAGTGGCGCGCGCGGAGTTCCCCGAACTGGCGCCGACGCTCTGCTGGAACGGTGCCGGCAGCCCGACCGTTGCCTTGCATCGGCACAACTCGCCGCTCAACGATGTGTCCGCGGGCTCGGCGCTGCTCAAACCGCTCGAGTTCGATATCGACCTGCTGGCGGAATTCGAGCCTGCGGTATTCATCACCACCCCCGTACTCAAGGCGCAGGACGGTACGCGCCTGCCGGGACCGGCGTGGCTGTCGAAGCTGCTGTTCGGCGGACGTGCGCAGCGTGCACGTAGCTACTTCATCTATGGCGGTGGCTGGCCAGCGCAGCCGGCCTCGCCAGTGGGACTGTTACCCAACAAACAGTTTGGTCTCAGCTTCAACCAGTCCATCCTCAACGGCCCGCGCGAACATGCGCTCGCGGTCAACGACACCGTATTCTTTCGCCCGTATCAGTCCGAAGGTACGTTGCTGCACTACGGTCCGGTACGTGTGATCGAGGATGGTCGTGTCGTCGATGAGTGGCTGCCATTCGGAGAAATCTGATGTCGTCCGCATCGAGCATGTCGCGCAGTACAACGATGGCTGCCGCGGCCGGCTCGTTCCTGTTGCTGGACAGCCTTCGCATCTGGCTACCTTCCTTCACCACAATCTATGGTTCGGCCGGAACGACACCGGACAGTGTTTTCGTGGTGTTTTGTCTGGCCTGGATCGTGCCGCTGGTGTTGGCCGTGCCGCTCGCAATGCCCCGCTGGGGGCGTTGGCTGCCACTGATCGCTGCCGCTGTCGAGGTTGCCGCACACATCCTGCTGCAGGCCGGTGCCAGCGACGCATGGCAATTGTATGCAAGCTGCGTGGCGTCATCCGCAGGCATGGCCTGGCTGGTGGCCATCGCCGTGCGCGGCTGGGCGCCACGAGACGCGGCCATCGGTTTCGCGATCGCGTTGGCCGCGACGACGCTGATGAACTTGGCGACGGGCACGGTCGACGTGACTTGGCAACCGGCGTGGTCCGGTTGGCCGATCCTGTCGATGGCTGCGGTGCTGTTGCTCGGTGGGTGCTGGGCGTGCCGTGACGTGACCGGCAAGGGCGGTGCGGCCTTGTGGATGGCGGCGATGCCGGCGCTGATTCTCGCCGGCCTGATCAGCACGACGATCGGCCGCACCTGGGCTGGTATCTATTGGCCACCGACGTGGTGGGGCGGCGCACTGGTAGGTGTGGGGGCTGCGGCCGGCGTATGGGCAGCGTGGCGCGGTGGCCTGATACGCGGACCTTGGCTGACTGCCGTGTTGATCATGGTTGTTACCGCATTCGCGGATCTATCACGTCATGGCGAAGCATTTCCGATCTGGATCGCATGGCCACAAGCTTTGTTGGCATTCGTCATTCCGGCAACGCTCGCGCATGCCGCGCAAGCGCGCGTTGCTGGCAGCGCATGGCGAGGGATAGCCGCTTATGTCGGGCTGCTGGTGAGCGTGCTGTTATTGATCGCTTACTACGTTGCATTCGATATGGTCATTCCGATTCCACGCCCCGTCTTCGTGTTGGTGATCGCGGCAATGATGGGCATCGCTGCATTGAGCCGCCGCTCGGCGAACCTGGTGGTACCACCGCGTACGCTGACCATCGGTATCGCGACCTTGGCCGTGCTGTGTTTCGCCACGGCATTCATAGCGGCTTCCATGGGACCCGAACAGACCGATGTGCCCACCCGCCTGCCGCTCAGGATTCTGACGTACAACATCCGCAGTGGCATTTCCAATGGCGGTCGCTTCAACCCGGATGCGCTGGCCAAGGTCATTCGTGCCAATAACCCGGACGTGGTGATGTTGCAGGAAGTCGATCGCGGCTTCCTGCTCACTGGCGGTCACGACTCGCTCGCCTTGTTGCAGCGGCGATTGCACATGTACGCCTACTACAGCCCCGCTAGCGAGCCGCTGTTCGGCGACGCGATCCTCAGCAAATGGCCGCTGCAAGACGTTCAGCCCATGACCCTGCCCACGCCCGGTGTGGCCACGCGTCCAGGCGCGCTCAGCGGCGTCTTGAAGCTCGGCGACGGCCGCGATTTGACCTTGGTCGTCACGCATATGCAAGAGAGCACTGCAGGTGTACCAGCCAGCGAGGTCGTCGATCTGACCCATCAGATATCCCGACTTTCCAATGCCGGCCACCGGCCGCTGATACTCACCGGTGACTTCAACCTGGAGCCCAGTGATGCACGCCTGCAGCCGCTTTTGGCTGTGCTGAGGGACGGTCTGGTACTAGCGCGACCGTTGTTCACCTGGCCATCCGACAAGCCAACGATGCAACTGGATTACATCTTCCTGTCGAAGGGGCTGCAGGTCTCCGCCATTTCTGTTCCGCAGACCACGGCTTCCGATCACCGGCCGGTAGTGGCCACATTCGACTGGCAGCGATAAGGCGTGGAAATGCCTTCAAACCACGCTGACCATTGGCCGGCATTGCTCATCTGAAACTGAGTGTGTCGTTGATCAAGAGACTGCTGCTGCGGAGGATGTTCGAGTCTGACATCGACAAGTACTACGGTCGTGAAGCGATACGGCATCGAGGTAACAGGCTTGTTGCACATGTCGTGCCGGGTAGGGGGTTCCGGGTATTTGGCAATTCACAGAACGGCGCTTACGCGGACTGTTTTTGACGCGGCCCTCCTATGACAGCGAGAGCCCCCTGTACGACCAGCAGTGCGATCAGCAGACAACAACCCAGCGTCCACTGCCCGGCATCGGCGATCGGCTCGAGCGCGGCGATAATGGCAGCGGCGCCAGCGTTACCCATCAAGAAAAACAGGCTGACTGCGGTGCCTGCATGCTCCTCACCAGTGGTGTTCACCACGGCCTGGATCAGCAACGGCAGCGGCGCCAACAGGGTCGCGCCGAGTACGATACCGGCAAGACCCAGCACGATCGGTGAGCCGCTGCTGAACAGCACCACGGTGACACCGATTGAGCCCAGCGCGGCAATCAGCATCAGCATGCGCAGGCTCAGCAGACGCGAAACGCGTTCGATCAACGCCATGCATATGATGCCGCTGACCAGCATGCAGAGCGCGACGATGCCGGCCGTCTGCGGATCAATCCCATGCCGATGCAGAATCGATTCCAGCCAGGTGGAAATGGCATTGAAATAGCCATTGGCGAGAAAGAAATACGCGGTCAATACCAGGAACGTCGGTGCGCGCAGCATCGCCAGCATCGCCGATCGCCATGATGGCCGAGGGCCTGGCGTGGTGGCAGCCTCGCGCGGATCGGCCGGCACCCATAGCCAGGTCAGCAGTGCCAGCGCACCCAACACAAGCACATCAAGCCACAACGTCTGATACCCGATCATCGGCACCAGCACAAAGGCCACGCCAAGGCCTGCGAACATCGCCATGCTGGAGATCTCGGTCGCACGCAGCCGTTCGTCTTCGTCGAACCAAACCGCGGCCAACCGGGCGACCAACGCCAACACCAATGGCTGCAGCACCGAGAACATCACCTGCCCCGCCAGCAGAAACCCGTAGCTCGGCCCTAGAATGCGCAGCAACGCAGCCAATGCCATCCCTACCGCGCTGATGCGTAGTGACGTGCGCACTGGCACGCGATCGAGCAACATACCCGCCGGCAATGCCAGCGGTATGAACAGCAGGGGGAATACCAGCGATAGCGTACCGATGGCGCTCTGCGACACCCCGTAATGGATGGCGATCTCACTCGTAATCGGCGCAAAGCGCAGCCATTCGAACTGCATCAACGCCTGCAGTGCGGCATAGACCGTGAGAACGCGATAACGCATTGGAATCATCTTGGTTCTACCCCTGTCGCTGGCGTCGGTTGCGCTCATGTACGTCGCCGATCAATGCACAGTCGAACACACCATCGGAGAACGCCAAAGGGCAAATCGGGCCAAAACGCGAGCGTACGCTTACTTGCTGTCGCGGATGATCTGTTATTGCCTCGCCTGGCATGCCGCTGGTATTGATCATTGATTACCAAGACCAAAATCAGTACACGACATGGCATACGAATACCGCATCCAGAATGTGCTGAAACCGGTATTTCCGTTTGTATTCAAATGAAAGAGGTTTGCTTAAATCGATGCGGCCGAATATCGGGTGAAGCAGTCGAGCCATCGCCTATCGGCTGGATTCAGCACCTAATTTATTCGCTGTCGGATGAAAGTGCCGATGTCGCGGATAGCCTCATTCGCTTCTTTAAAAAGGGGAGCAAAGGCTTGCCAGACGTGCCACATCCCCGGCCATACGCGCAACGACACGTCCACTCCAGCGGCTTGGGCACGCTGTGCCAGCAAGCGAGAATCATCCAATAGGATTTCGTCGTCGCCTACCTGGATCATCAGCGCCGGCAGTCCATGGAGATCGGCATGGATCGGTGACATATAGGGATGCGCCAACAGCAGGTCGCCGGCGTACATGGCGGCGCTGCGGTGCAGTCTTTCCGTGGTGGGAAAAAAGATGTCGCGGCTGGCGCGGCTGGTGACTGACGGGTTTGCAAGTTCCAGATCGGTCCAGGGCGATAGACAGATGACGGCAGAGGGCAACGGCATGCCTTCGTCGCGCAGCCGCAGGCTCAAGGCCAGTGCCAGGCCACCTCCAGCGGAATCGCCAGCCAGCGCAATCCTTCCTGGCGCAATGCCTTGATCGCTGATCAGCTCGCGATAGGCGGCTACGGCATCATCAAGTGCGGCAGGAAACGGATGCTCAGGCGCCAAGCGATAATCCAGCAGTAATACCGACGCCGCGCTGGCCACGGCGATGCGCATGGCCAATGCACGGTGCGTATTGCACGAGCACAGCACATAGGCTCCTCCGTGCAAATACAGGATGACCCGATCGTTCGTCGAGCCGGTCGGCCGCAACCATTCTGCGTAGCGGCCGCCTGCACGAGTAGCCTGTTTCGTTACTCCTTTGGGTAACTCGCGCTTTCTGGCCATGGCTTCATAGCGCGCGCGTATCGCTTCCACGGATGCGTTTGGATCAGTCCGTTCGATCATTTTCTTCACGGTGTAGCGAACGATTCGGCTCTTAAGTGATGTCATGTCGGCCCAAGGTCAAAAAAGTAAGGCAGCCCCCACACCCTAGAAGCACGCCGTGTTGATGTATGGCGGTTTAGGGAACGTTGCGGATCTGGCGCACCAGCACACCGCCCAGCAGGGTAAATATTGCGGTGATCAGATATAACGCGGGATAGCCACCCAGCTGCGTCACCAGGATCGCCGCGATAGCCGGCGCCGCTACCTGCGGGGCAGAGTTGGCGATGTTGATGATGCCGAGATCCTTGCCGCGGTCGGTCGCCAGCGGCAGCACCTGGGTGATCAATGCCTGGTCAACCGCGACGTAGATGCCATAGCCGAGCCCGAGTACTGCCGAAGCCGCCAGCACCAGCGGCCAG
>Ga0302313_10000571_pt1 | contig 32135 bp, 23 predicted proteins | sample III_Palsa_N2_2_FD_200454 | JGI IMG/M metagenome (GOLD analysis project Ga0302313, IMG submission 200454) | Peat permafrost microbial communities from Stordalen Mire near Abisko, Sweden - III_Palsa_N2_2 | ecosystem: Environmental > Terrestrial > Soil > Palsa > Peat permafrost | place: Sweden...
GAACGAGCAGCTCACCCGGTCAGGTCCGGCCACACCCATGGGCACACTGGTGCGCCGCTACTGGCAGCCCATTGCGCTGAGCGAGGAACTCAACGGACCGCGTCCCGTCAAGGCGGTCCGGGTGCTCGGGCAGGATCTGGTGCTCTTCCGCGGCGGCGACGGCCGTCTCGGTCTGCTGGATCGCGACTGCCCGCACCGGGGCGCGGATCTGGCGTTCGGCAGATTGGAGAATGGCGGCCTGCGCTGCCTGTTTCACGGCTGGCTGTTCGACGCCGACGGCAAGTGCCTGGAGACCCCGGGAGAGCCCCCCGAGAGCCGCATCTGCAGCCGCGTGCAGCAGAAGAGCTATCCGGTGATGGTCCGCAGCGGCCTGATCTTCGCCTTCCTCGGGGAGGGCGCACCCCCGGCCCTGCCCGCACTCGATTGCTTCGTGGCCCCCGCGAGCCACGTCTTCGCGTTCAAAGGGTACCTGGATTGCAACTGGCTGCAGGCAGTCGAGGTGGGCGTCGATCCCGCACATGCGAGCTTTCTGCATCGGTTTTTCGAGGATGCAGCGACCGAGAATGCCTATGGCAAGCAGTTCCGCTCCGCGTCCGCAGACAGCGAGTGGCCGATGACCCGGGTGCTGCGCGAGTTTCCGCAGCCAAGAATCACCGTCGAACCCAGCGACACGGGGCTGCGGATCACGGCCCTGCGCGACATTGGCGGCGGCCAGACCCATGTGCGAATCACAAACCTGCTGTTCCCGCAGGCCTTCGTGATCCCGATGTCCAAGGACATGACCATCACGCAATGGCACGTTCCGGTGGATGACACCAGCTGCTACTGGCTGGCCATCTTCACCAGCTTCGCCGCCCCCGTCGATCACCACACAATGCGCGAGCAGCGTCTGCAGCTCTACACGCTGCCGGACTACAAGCCGCGGCTGGGGCGCTTCAACGACTACGGATTCAACCAGCAGGACCAGCAGTCGCGCACCTACACAGGCATGGGCGAGGACATCAACGTCCACGATCAGTGGGCCGTCGAGTCGCAGGGAAGAATTCAGGACCGCACCCGCGAGCACCTGGGAATCACGGATAAGGCGATCGTCGCCTATCGCGTGCTGCTGCTGAACGCCCTGAAGCAGGTCGCCTCAGGCGAACGTGCGCTGCTCGAGGTGGATGAAGCCACCGCGAGCCGCATCACAGGCCCCCCCACCATGGACGGCATCGGCCCCTCCGATGACTGGCAAAAGTATTGGCGTGGAGTAGACGAACGACGCCGCACCGGTGCCCCGTGGGCGCCGTACGGGTCCTCGGCCGCCCGAACGAACAATTGACCCGATCCCCCAACAGCCGCCCAAAAAGACCGACCAGGACAGTGAGAACACCATCATGAAGCCCCAGTTTGCGCACTCGAAGAATCCTTCCTCAGCCGGTTTTGCCGGATGCACCGCCCGCCGATCAGGCGCGGGGGTGAGTGTCGCCTCGGCCATCGCGGCACTGCTGTTCGCCCATGCCGCAGGAGCCGTCGATGCGCTGGCGGGCGATGCCGCCAGCACCGACGACACTGCATTGCAGGAAGTCACCGTCACCGCAACGCGGCGGACCGAGGCGATCGACAAGGTTGCGATGAACATCACGGCCTACACCCCGCAGGTCATGGACGACCAGGGTGTACGCGACATGGATGACCTCGCGCGCCTGACGCCGGACCTGCAGTACACCCATACGACGGGTGCGGCGGGCAACAACAGCAGCGACATTTCGATCCGCGGCGTGTTCTCGGATGTGGGCGCTGCGACCACCGGCATCTATATCGACGACACACCCATTCAGATGCGCAACGTCGGCTACTGGAACGCCAATGCGTTCCCGAAAGTCTTCGATCTGTCACAGGTGGAAGTGCTGCGCGGTCCGCAGGGCACACTCTTTGGTGCCGGCGCGGAAGGCGGCGCGGTGCGCTTCATCACTCCGGAGCCCGGCTTGCAGGATTTCAGCGGCTACGCGCGCGCCGAGCTTGCCGACACCGAGGACGGTGCCCCGAGCTATGAGACCGGTGTGGCGGTCGGTGGACCCATCATCGACAATACCCTGGGATTCCGCTTCAGCATCTGGGGGCGCGAGGACGGCGGCTACATCGACCGCCTCTCCCCGGTCACCGGCGCGATCGTCGACTCCGACGCCAACCACGAGCAGTCGTACGTCAGCCGCGTTGCCTTCCTGCTGGCACCGGTTGAGAACCTCAAGGTGACGGCCTCCTTGCTCTATCAGAACGTCTTCGACCATGACCGCAGTCAGTACTGGTCGAATCTGAGTGACCCGAGCTCTGAGCAGTTCAATCAGGCCAGCCTCACACCCCAGCCGACCCGCGACTCCTTCTACCTGCCGGCCCTGAAGGTGCAGTACGACCTGACCGGCATGAGCTTCATCTCCAACACTTCCTATTTCTATCACCGCGACTACGCCGCGCTCGACTACACGACGTATTTCGCCGGTATCTTCGATGGCAATCCGCTGCAGCTGCTGCCGGGGGATGCCGCCTCGCAGGCGATCATCAACAACCGCCAGAACACTTTCACCGAGGAGGCCCGGCTGCAATCCATGGCGAACGACGCGTTCCTCGTGTGGACCGTGGGATTCTTCTTCTCGAACAGCACCCAGAACGATGGAGACGTGACGTACGACGGCCAGGCGGTATACACCAGCCTGTTCGGCAATACGCCAAGCTTCGTCCAGAACGTCCTCGCCAAGGACCGGCAGATAGCCGGTTACGGCAATCTCGACTTCAACCTGACCAGTCAGCTCAAGCTGACCGCCGGCGCCCGTATCGCGGGCGATCGCTTCGAGTTCGTCCAGGGAACCGTCGCGGGGACGCAGACGAGCACACCAGTGACGCCCAAGGCCGGAATCACCTATCAGCTGGATCCGCAGAACATGGTGTATGCCACGGCGGCAAAGGGTTACCGCGATGGTGGTGTCAATGGCAACGTGCCGGTCGATTTGTGCGCAGCCGACCTGACCGCCCTGGGCCTGACGCAGACGCCACTGACCTACTCCCCGGACAACCTGTGGAGCTACGAAATCGGCGCGAAGGACACGCTGCTGGGCGGACACCTGTTCCTGGATTCGAGCGCCTACGTGCTCAAATGGAACAACATCCAGGAGTCGGTCCGCATGCCCACCTGCGGCTTCTCGTATGTGGCAAACCTGGGGTCGGCGACCGGGTACGGCGGCGACATCTCGGCACGCGTCGAACTTACGAGGAATTTTCTCGCCGGCGCGAACCTGGGGTACGTCAGTCTGCAGTACGCCCAGACGGAGTACGAAGGCGCCAACGCGCTGCTCGTGAACAAGGGCGACGTCGTCGGCGGACCCCCGTTCAATATGTCCGCCTGGACGCTCTTCAAATTCAACCTCCTGAATCACGATGCTTTCTGGCGCGTGGACTACACCTATCAGAACGGCTATCCGGCGGTGGATAAGGACACGTACAGCTACGATCCGACCTTGCCGCAGCCGGGTCCGGAGAAATTGCTGTCCACGCGGGTGGGCATCTATCTGGGGGGTGTCGAGCTGTCAGTGTTCGGCAACAACCTGACGAACAACAGCGCTCCGCTGGCGATCTCGCACGACATCCCCGGCTCTGAGCCCTACTACCTGCAGACCTACCGTCCGCTGACCGTCGGTGTCACGGCGGCCTACCACTTCTAGTAGCCTGCGACGCCCCGGCCCTGCAGGGCCGGGGCGTCACTCGCACCGGTATGCCAAAGGTCATCGACCCGTTTCTGCTGACGCTGCTGGGCACCGTCACCCTGGCCAGCCTCGTTCCGGTCCAGGGGGAGGCCGCCGGCTTCGTCAGTGCCGCGGCCACCGCGGCGACCATGTTGCTGTTCTTTCTGCACGGCGCCCGCCTGCCACGCGAAAACCTGGTGGCCGCGCTGGCCCATTGGCGGCTGCACCTCACCATACTCGCGCTGACGTTCGCCGCCTTTCCGCTGCTGGGGCTGATGATGAGCCGCGCCATGACGGGGCTGTTGCCCGATGATCTGTGGATGGGTGTCCTCTTTCTGTGTGCACTGCCCTCGACCGTCCAGTCATCGATCGCCTTTACCTCCATCGCCCAGGGCAATGTGCCCGGCGCCATCGCCGCCGCCGCGGCCTCCAACATGATCGGCATCGGACTGACGCCGATCATCGTTGGGGCGCTGACCCACACGCACGGCGGTATGGTGTCCGTCTCCGGGGTCTGGAAGATCCTGGTGCAGCTGCTGCTGCCATTCGGGGTCGGGCATGGTCTGCGACCGTGGATTGGCACCGCGGTGACCCGCCACCGCAGGCTTCTGTTCTTCACCGACCGCAGTACCATTCTGCTGGCCGTGTACAGCGCCTTCTCCGCGGCCGTCGTCGAGGGCATCTGGCACCAGGTGCACCCGCTGCAGCTGGCCTCCCTGGCCTGCGTGTGCGTCATCCTGCTCGGGGCCGTGCTGCTGTTGGCGCGGACTCTGGCGCGGCGCCTCGGGTTCGACCGAGCCGACGAGATTGCGATCCTCTTCTGCGGTTCCAAGAAGAGTCTCATCAGCGGGGTGCCGATGGCGCGGGTACTATTCTCGGGTCCGACCGTTGGCCCGATCGTCCTGCCCATCATGATCTTCCACCAGATGCAGCTGATGGTCTGTGCCTGGTTGGCCCGCCACTACGCGCGGCAGTTCGCTCGATCAACCGTGCCGGCCCCGACGTGATGCTGTTCGCGATCGCAATGCTGCTGCTGCCGCAGAGGCCGCCCCTGGCATCCGGCCTGGATCCGCTGCAGATTCGTCAGCAGCTCGACTGGCGATTCGATCAAGACTATCCGCAGCTCGAGGCCCTTTACCGGGACATCCACGCGCATCCGGAACTGGGTTTCCAGGAGCACCGGACGGCGGCGCTGCTCGCCGCTAGGATGCGCCGGCTCGGGTTCGCCGTCACCGAAGGGGTGGGACGGACCGGCATCGTGGCGGTCTATCACAATGGGCCGGGTCCGGTGGTCCTGGTACGAACAGAGCTCGACGCCCTCCCCATGAAGGAGCAAACGGCCTTGCCTTATCGCAGCCAGGTTCAGGAACGGCTGGACGGCAAGCTCACCGATGTCGCTCATAGCTGTGGTCACGATATCCACATGGCCTGGTGGGTGGGAACCGCACAGGCGCTCGTGGCCCTGAAGGGCGTCTGGCACGGCACGCTGCTGTTCATCGGCCAACCCGCCGAGGAGGAGATCTCGGGCGCCAGGGCGATGTTGGCGGATGGTCTCTTCAGCCGTTTCCCGCGCCCGGATTATGGGTTTGCGGCGCATGTCGGCCCGGCACTGGCCGGGACGGTGGTGGTCAAACAGGGCGTCGTCTCTTCCGCCTCGGATGCGATGGCGATCACCTTCCGTGGGGTCGGCGCGCACGGTGCCATGCCGGATAAGAGCATCGACCCGATCATCGAGGGCACGCACTTCGTCGATGACGTGCAGACCGTCATCAGCCGGGAGAAGGACCCGCAGAAGTTCGGCGTGGTCACGGTCGGGGCGTTCAACGCCGGATCCGTGGGCAACATCATCCCGGATCACGCGGATCTGCAGCTGACGCTGCGGTCCTTCGACCCTGGCGTTCGGCGCCTACTCATTCAAGGCGTCACGGCCACTGCGCTGGCGGTCGCCCAGATGGCTCATGCGCCGGCGCCGCTGGTGCTGCATCCCCGTGGCACCGGCTCCGTGGTCAATGATCCCGCCCTTGCGGCCGGAACGGCTGACGCTTTGGCCGCAGCGCTGGGCAAGCAGAACGTGACCTTGGTGCCAGTCGACGCGCCCGGGGGCTCCGCCAGCGAGGATTACTCGGAGTACGGCGTGGCCGGATTGACGAGATCGGTGTACTTTTCCATCGGCGGCCACACCCAGGCCACCCTCGATCGGTACAAGGCGCAGGGCAAGCCAGTGCCGGTCAATCATTCACCCGAGTTCGCACCGGATCCTCAAACCTCGATCCGCACGGGTGTGGAGACACTGTCACTGGCTGTCATCCTGGTCGCCCAGGCCCCCGCCGTCATCCCATAGCCGGCAACCGGATGCGGGACGCCGACATCATCATCGTGGGGGCAGGCACCGCAGGGTGTGTGCTGGCCAGCCGCCTGGCCTGTGGGCAGTCGGGCCGCATACTCGTGCTGGAGTCCGGTGGCAGCGACCGTCACCCATTGATTGCGGCACCGGGTGGCGTGTGGTGGCTCATGCGCACCGGCGCACGCTCCTTTCGCTACCGGACGGCCCCGCAGCCGCACCTCGATGGCCGCACCTTCCGCATCACCCGCGGGCGGGTCCTCGGGGGTTCCAGTTCCACCAACGGCATGGTCTACAGCCGGGGCGCCGCCCAGGACTATGCCCGCTGGAGTAAGGAGGGCCTGCCGGACTGGTCGTACGAACAGGTACTGGACTCATTTCGTCAGCTGGAGTCGCATCCGTTGGGCCCGAGTGACCTGCACGGCGCATCCGGACCCATCCGCATCACCCGACCGGGCATCCGGCATCCGCTCTCGAAGGCGTTGCTGGCGGCAGCGCAACACAGCGGCTTCCCCCTCAATGAAGATACGGACGGCAGCGGGCGCGAGGGCTTTGGTCCGGTCGACCTGATGATCTGGCGCAACCGGCGCTGCAGCACGGCCGTCGCTTACCTGCGGCCGGCGCTGTCGCGGGACAATCTCCAGGTCCTCAAGGGCGCCCATGCGGTGCGCATCCTGCTCGAGGGTCGCACCGCCTGCGGCGTGGCCTTCGTGCGCAATGGCAGACCCGCTCAGGCGCGCGCCCGGCAGATCATCCTGTGCGGCGGTACCATCGAAACTCCGCATCTGTTGATGCTGTCCGGCATCGGACCGCAGGCGGTGCTGCGCGCCGTGGACGTGCCGGTCGTCCATGACCTGGCGGGCGTCGGGCAGGGGCTTCAGGACCACCTGTCGATTGCGCTGCAGGTGGCCATCAGCCAGCCCATCACTTTGCGGCGGTACCGCGGTCGCTGGCGCCAGGTGCAAGCGCTTGCGCAGTACCTGTTATACCGGCGCGGTCCGCTGGCCCATCCGGGCTTCGAGATCACGGGTTTCGTGAAGAGCGATCCGAAGTTGAGTCAGCCGGACTTGCGGCTGCAGATGGTCCTCGCCCTGCTGGGCGAGGACAAGCGCGGCATGTTGCCCCTGCACGGCTTCCAGATCCGCGCCAGTTTGGCACGCCCGATGAGCCGCGGCTCCGTCCGTCTGGCCTCGGCGGATCCCTTCACGGCACCGATCATCGATCCGCAATTCCTAAGTAGTGGCGGCTCAGAGCGCGACGCGCTGCGCCAGGCCGTGCGCATCATGCGGCAGCTGTGGACGGCGCCGGCGTTCGATCCGTTCCGCGGCCGGGAGCTCGCGCCCGGTCCCGAGTGTACGTCGGATGAGGAGATCGATCGCTACATTCGCGGGCATGCCGATCCCGACTACCACTCAGTCGGTACCTGCCGCATGGGCCAGGGGTCCGGCGCGGTTGTCGATGCGGGATTTCGGGTTCACGGTATTGAGGGGCTGCGGGTCGTCGATGCCTCCATCATGCCGAGCATCGTCGATGCCGGCACGTGCGTTCCAACCATCATGATCGCCGAGCGGGCCGCGAACCAGATCCTGGGGTCGGGTTCGTGTTAATTCCAAAGAATTTTTGTTTCTTTATAAGAACTTTATGGCATAGTCGGTCCGTGCGCTTCTGCCCGCCACACGCCTTATTGGTTGCCTTGACCGGCGGCTGCCGATGTCTCAGCCTGCCCGCGAGCGAGGCTGCCGATCACTGCCATGTCGAAAAACACTTCCGAGGGGAATCCTGCGGCCGAGGAGATGACGACCGTCTCCGGTGCGCCTGCCGAGCAGGAGCGCATTCTCGAGAGGGCCATCGGCCGCAAGCTCCACGAGCTGCGCACGCGCGGCAATCTGTCCATCGCCGACCTGGCCCGCGCGGCCGGTCTCTCAAGCGGCATGCTGTCGAAGATCGAAAACGGCCAGATCTCGCCGTCTTTGGCGACGCTGCAGGCGCTCGCCGGCGCCCTGAACGTACCGATCACGACACTGTTCGCAACGTTCGAAGAGAAGCGCGACTGCTCCTACGTGCCGGCCGGCGAGGGCGTCAGGATCGAACGGCGCGGAACTCGAGTCGGGCACGTCTACCAGCTCCTGGGGCATGCGCTCGGCGGAGACCTGAGGGTCGAGCCTTATCTGATCACACTGCACGAAGAGGCTGTGCCGTATACCGGCTTTCATCACGCGGGCATCGAATTCATCTACATGCTCAGCGGCCAGGTCCTCTATCGGCATGGAGACCGGGTCCATCACCTGCGACCTGGGGATTCGCTCATGTTCGACTCCGCCGCGCTGCATGGGCCGGAAGTGCTGATCGAGCGCCCGATGACTTACCTGTCCATCATCACTTACCACGCCCGCCCGGACTGACCCGCAGCCTTCGCGGTCGACATGGCGCGCCAGAGGGTCAGCCATGTGCGGAATAGTGGGCCTGTTTCTCAAGCAGCGCGACCTGCGGCCACAGTTGGGAGCCCTGACCGCAAAGATGCTGGCGGTGATGAACGATCGCGGTCCGGACAGCGCCGGATTCGCGGTCTACGGTGAGGAGGTAGCCGGCCATTGCAAGATTACGGTCCGGCTCGCCGGCGACCTGGACACCGCCACGCTCGCGGAGCGGCTGCGTGCCGCCGGAACGCACGTGAGCCAGGCAACCGCTCACGGCACACACGCCGTGCTGGAAGTCCGGGCGGCCGACGTCGAGCGGGCGCGGGCCTGGCTGGCTGAGACCGGCGTGGCCCGATTCGTCAGCGTCGGGCGGCGGATGGAACTCTACAAGGAAGTTGGCCCGCCGCAGCAGGTGGCCGCGCGCTTCGACCTGCCCGCAATGGCCGGGACGCACGCCATCGGGCACACGCGCATGGCGACCGAATCGCGGGTCACGACGGCCGGCGCGCATCCCTTTTCCACCGGCACCGATCAGTGCCTGGTGCACAACGGTTCACTGTCCAATCACAACGCCGTGCGCCGATCACTGAGACACGAGGGACTGACGTTCGAAACCGAAAACGACTCAGAAGTGGCGGCCGGCTTCCTCAGCTGGCGAATGCGCGAAGGCGACAGCCTGAAAGAGGCCCTGCAGAACAGTCTCGCAGCGCTGGATGGCTTCTATACCTTCGTGGTCGGCACGGAAGGCGGTTTCGCCGTACTGCGCGATCCGATTTCCTGCAAACCCGCCGTGATGGCCGAGACCGATCGCTACGTCGCCTTCGGCTCCGAATACCGCGCGCTGGCGGTACTGCCCGGGATCGAGACCGCCCGCGTGTTCGAGCCCGAACCAGCAACCGTCTATGTCTGGGAGCAGAAGCAATGACGAGCTTTGACCTTGCCCGGCGGAGCGTGCGTGAGCTGAACGCGGCGTTGCACGGGCGGGCCGGGGATCAGGGCGGGACCTGGCAGATCCGCAATCCGGCCGGCAAGCACTCCATCGCCGTCGGCCTGGATGCGCCGCTGAACCTATCCATCGAGGGCCATGTCGGCTACTACTGCGCGGGCATGAACATGCGGGCCGAAATCACCGTGCATGGCAATGCAGGCGTCGGGGTGGCCGAGAACATGATGTCGGGCAGCGTCCGTGTCACCGGCAATGCCAGTCAGTCCGCCGGTGCCACCGGCCATGGCGGCCTTCTGGTGATCGAAGGCGATGCCGCCGGACGCTGCGGAATCTCGATGAAGGGCATCGACATCGTGGTCAAGGGGTCCATCGGACCGATGAGCGCCTTCATGGGCCAGGCGGGCAACCTGGTCGTGCTGCGGGATGCCGGGGAGAACCTCGGCGACTCCCTCTATGAGGCCCGACTCTTCGTGCGCGGCCCGGTGAGGAGTCTCGGCACGGATTGCGTCCCGAAGCCGCTGGGTGCGACCGAGTTGCAGATCCTGGACTCCCTGCTGCGCAGCGCCGCCCTGCGGGACGCGGCGAGCCCCGAGGAGTTCAAGCTCTACGGATCGGCGAGGAGCCTGTATCACTTCCATGTCGATCATGCGGGGGCCTACTGAGCATGGACAGCACGCCCCGTCACGGTCCACCACGCTTTTCCGCCACTTTCGACCCGCACTCGATCGCCGAGATCCAGCGCGCGGCCTCCACCGGCATCTATGCCATCCGCGGCGGCGGCACCAAGCGCCGCCTGCCCCACTTCGATGACCTGCTGTTCCTGGGAGCCTCCATCTCGCGCTATCCCCTAGAGGGCTATCGGGAGAAATGTGGCACCGACGTGGTGATCGGCGCGCGGCACGCCTCCAAGCCCATTCACTTGAAGATCCCGATCACGATCGCCGGCATGAGCTTCGGCGCCTTGTCGGGGAACGCCAAGGAGGCGCTGGCGCGCGGTGCGGCAGCGGCGGGAACCAGCACCACCACGGGTGATGGGGGAATGGCGCCCGAGGAACGCGACTACTCCTCCCAGCTGGTCTACCAGATTCTGCCGTCGCGCTACGGCATGAACCCCGAGGACCTGCGCAAGGCCGACGCGATCGAGGTGGTCGTGGGGCAGGGTGCAAAGCCCGGCGGGGGTGGGATGCTGCTCGGGCAGAAGATCTCGGCCCGCGTGGCCCGGATGCGCACCCTGCCGGAGGGCATCGACCAGCGCTCCGCCTGCCGGCACCCGGACTGGACCGGACCGGATGACCTGGCGATCAAGATCGAGGAGCTGCGGGAGATCACGGACTGGGAGAAACCGATCTACGTGAAGGTCGGAGCCAGCCGTCCCTACTACGACATTGCGCTCGCCGTGAAGTCCGGCGCCGATGCCGTGGTCCTGGATGGCATGCAGGGCGGCACCGCGGCGACACAGGATGTGTTCATCGAGCACGTCGGCATCCCGATCCTCGCGGCGATCCGGCCCGCGGTCCAGGCACTGCAGGATCTCGGGATGCACCGCAGGGTCCAGCTGATCGTCTCCGGCGGCATCCGCAATGGCGCGGATGTGGCCAAGGCCTTGGCGCTGGGTGCCGATGCGGTGTCCATCGGCACCGCGGCGCTGGTGGCAATCGGTGACAACGATCCGCAGTGGGAGGCGCAGTATCAGGCGCTCGGCTCCACCGCGGGAGCCTACGATGCCTGGCACGAGGGCCGCGATCCCGCCGGCATCACGACTCAGGATGACCAGCTGTCCGCACGGCTGGATCCGATCAAGGCGGGGCGCCTGCTGGCCAACTACCTGTCGGTCCTAACGCTGGAGACACAGACCATCGCGCGGGCCTGCGGCAAGAGTCATGTCCACAACCTCGAGCCGGAGGATCTGGTGGCGCTGACGGTGGAGGCGGCCGCGATGGCGCAGGTGCCGCTCGCGGGGACATCCTGGATACCGGGGAGCAGGTCGGAATGACCACGAATCTTCAGGCGCTCGCGCAGGAGCGGGGCATCAGGTACTTCCTGATCTCCTACAGCGATTTGTTCGGTACGCAGCGCGCCAAGCTGGTGCCGGCCGAGGCGATCGATGCCATGTCGCGCAGCGGGGCGGCCTTCGCGGGATTTGCCACCTGGCTGGACATGACTCCTGCCCACAGCGATGTCTTCGTCGTTCCGGATCCGGACAGTCTCATCCAGCTGCCCTGGAAACCGGAAGTCGGCTGGCTGGCCGGCAATCCCTGGATGGAGGGCAAGGAAGTGACGCAGGCGCCCCGCAATCTTCTGCGCTCGATGATCGGCAGGGCAACGGCCGCCGGTATGGAGATGAAGAGCGGCGTGGAATGCGAGTTCTTCCTGATCAGCGCAGACGGGTCCGCGATCGCCGATGCCGCAGACAGCCAGGCCAAGCCCTGTTATGACCAGATGGCCTTGATGCGGCGCTTCGATGTCATCACAGAAATCTGCGATGCGATGCTGAAACTCGGCTGGAAGCCTTACCAGAACGACCACGAGGACGCGAACGGCCAGTTCGAGATGAACTGGCAGTACGATACAGCGCTTGTCACGGCCGACAGGCATGCGTTCTTTAAATACATGGTGCGCTCCATCGCCGAAAAACACGGTCTTCGCGCCACCTTCATGCCCAAACCGTTCGCGGCGCTCACGGGCAACGGCTGCCATACCCACGTCTCGGTCTGGAGTGAAGACCGGAACCTGTTCAGCGATGCCGCCGGCGTACTCGGTGTGTCCCGGCTGGGCTACCAGTTCCTGGGCGGCATCCTCAAGCATGCCGAGGCGCTGTGTGCGCTGACCAATCCGACGGTGAACTCCTACAAGCGGATCAACGCGCCGGTGACCGTCTCCGGGGCGACCTGGTCTCCCAACAAGATCACCTATTCAGGCAACAACCGCACGCACATGATCCGCGTGCCTGAGGCTGGCCGGTTCGAGCTGCGGCTGCCGGATGGCGCCGCAAACCCTTATCTGCTGCAGGCGGGGATTCTCGCCGCCGGGCTGGATGGTATAGCCAGCGGCTATGACCCGGGTGCCCCCCTCGACGTCAACATGTACACCCACGGTCATACCGTCGCAGCAGCGAAAACATTGCCGCTGAACCTGTTGGATGCGCTGCGCGCCTTTGAACAGTCCGCCATGTATCGCGATACCTTCGGCGCTGAATTCACCAACTCGTACGTGAAATTGAAGACCCACAGCTGGAATGAATACTCCCGTCATCTGACTGAGTGGGAGCGCAGCACCACTCTGGACTGCTGAGCGGCCGCATGCGCTATTCCTGGCTGACGCTCGCCGCACAGGCGATCTCCAAACGCACCGCGTGGGCGCCGCTGTGGCGCGATGCCGCGCCGCAGGCCGACTATGATGTCGTCATCGTCGGCGGTGGCGGGCATGGGCTGGCCACCGCCTACTACCTCGCCCGAGAGTTCGGCATCCGCAGAATCGCCTTGCTGGAAAGAAGCTGGATCGGTTCCGGAAACGCCGGTCGCAACACCACCATCATCCGCTCCAATTACGGAGAACCCGCCAACGCCGCGTTCTACGAACAGTCCATGAAACTGTGGGAGTCGCTGGAGCAAGCGCTCAATTTCAACGTGATGGTCAGCCAGCGCGGAGTCCTCAACGTCTACCATTCCGATGCACAGCGCGATGCCTATGCCCGCCGCGGCAACACCATGCGCCTTCACGGCATCGATGCGCAGCTGCTCGATGAGACGCAGGTGCGCCACATGGCGCCCTATCTCGACTTCGCCAATGCCCGCTTTCCGATCCGCGGCGGCCTGCTGCAAGGACGCGGTGGCACGGCGCGCCATGACGCGGTGGTATGGGGCTACGCGCGCGCCGCCAGTCAGCTGGGCGTCGATATCATCCAGAACTGCGAAGTACTAGGTCTGCGGGTCACGGGCGGAAGAATGCAGGGTGTCGAGACCCGTCGCGGCTTCATCGGCGCCAGCAAGGTCGGGCTGGCGGTCGCGGGGGATTCCTCGCGACTGTGCGCCACGGTCGGGCTGCGACTGCCGATCGAAACCAGCGTCCTGCAGGCGATGGTGACCGAGGGCGTTAAGCCTCTCATACCGGGTGTGATCACCTTCGGCGCGGGACATTTCTACGTCAGTCAGTCTGACAAGGGCGGCCTGGTGTTTGGCGGCGACATCGAGTCGTACAACTCCTACGCCCAGCGGGGCAACCTGCCAGTGATCCAGCAGGTATGCGAAGCCGGCATGGCGCTGATGCCGATGATCGGACGCCTTCGGGTGCTGCGCACCTGGGCCGGAAACGTCGACATGAGCATGGACGGTTCCCCCTTCATCGACCGCACGCCGATCGGGGGGTTGTACTTCAACGGTGGGTGGTGTTACGGCGGATTCAAAGCCACACCGGCCTCCGGCTGGTGCTTCGCCCACCTCATCGCACGCGACGAAGCACACACCAACGCGGCGTCCTTTCAGCTGTCCCGCTTCCGCAGCGGCAAGGTCATCGATGAGAACGGGCAGGGCGCCCAGGCGAACCTTCACTGACCATGCGCATTCACTGTCCATTCTGCGGCGAGCGGGACGCGCAAGAGTTCATCACCCTTGGTCAGGCCACGGGGTCCCGTCCGGACCCGGCATCAGCGGATGCACCGGAAGCGTTCCATGACTACCTGCACCTGCGTGACAACCCACGCGGCGCGAGCACGGAGCACTGGTATCACGCGGCCGGCTGCCGCAGCTGGCTGCGGGTCACGCGGGACACCGTCACGCACCAAGTGACCGCGACAGAACTGGTGGCGCGATGAGCGCCGGCGGGTCCACTCGAGTAGCCGCCGGCGGTCTCATCGATCGGGATAGGCGCCTCGGCTTTTCCTTCGACGGGCGAGGGTATGTTGGCTGCGCCGGGGACACGCTCGCCTCCGCCCTGCTCGCCAATGGCGTCGCGCTGATCGGCCGATCCTTCAAGTACCATCGGCCGCGGGGAATTCTCACTGCCGGCGCGGAGGAACCCAATGCGCTGGTGACCCTGGGAGAGGGCGCCCGCGCCGCACCCAACACGCGCGCGACGACGGTGGAACTGCATGATGGCCTCGTGGCGCGCAGCCAGAATCGATTTCCCTCGCTGCGCTGGGATGTGATGTCGGCGGCCTCCTGCTTCAGTCCGCTGTTGCGGGCGGGCTTCTACTATAAGACCTTCATGTGGCCCGCGGGCTTCTGGGAGAAGGTGTACGAACCGCTCATCCGGCGCGCTGCCGGGCTGGGCCGGGCCAGCGGTCTGAACGATCCGGACCATTACGATGCGGCCTACGCCCATTGCGACGTCCTCATCATCGGTGCCGGCCCTGCAGGACTGATGGCCGCGATCGCGGCGGGCCAGACGGGCGCACGGGTGCTCCTGTGCGAACAGGATTTCGTGCTGGGTGGGACCCTGAACGCCGAGACCCTCAGGGTCGGGGACGGGTCGGCAATGCAGTGGGTCACGCGCTGCGCCTCAGCAATGCGCGACCTGGATAACGTGACGGTCATGACACGCACCGTGGTGTTCGCGGGCTACGACGGCAGGTCCTATGCCGCGGTGGAAGGGCTCACGGACCACCACGATGCGGCGCCTGGCTGCGTTCGGCAGCGGCTGTGGCGCATCGTGGCCGCGCAGACCATCGTGGCCACCGGTTCGGTCGAGCGGCCGATCGGCTTCGGCAACAATGACCGACCGGGGGTGATGCTCGCCTCTGCCGTACGCACCTACCTGCACCGCTTCGGTGTCCGCGCGGGTGAGCGTGCGTGCATCTTCACCACCACCGATAGTGGCTGGCGATGCGCACTCGACCTGGCAGCCTCCGGCGGCCAGGTGGCCGCTGTGATCGACGCCAGACCACGTGTGAGTGAACGCCTGCTGCAAGCCGCGCGGCAACGCGACGTCCCGTTTTATCTGGACACTCAGGTGAGGGGTGTCACAGGTCATCAGCACGTGCGCCGGGTCTATCTGGATGGCCCGGGAGCCATCCGTCGCCTTGACGTGGATCTTTTGGCCGTATCCGGCGGCTGGAATCCCCTGCTGGCACTGACCTCCCATCTGGGGCACCGGCCAAAATGGGAGCCGGCGATATCGGCCTTCGTCCCCGACGCTCTGCCGCCGGCGCTGCGGGTTGCCGGTTCGGTGACCGGACAGCCGGAGCTGCACGGGTGCCTCACTCAGGGCGCACAGGCCGGACGCGATGCCGCGGAGGCCGCCGGATTCGGGCGCTCGAGCGTGATGGCACCGCCTGTCCAGGAGGAGGACTGCACCGCGGCGCCGCTGTGGCGTTCACGCCGCGCGCGACGCAAGGTGTTTGTCGATCCACAAAACGATGTCACCGACTCGGATGTCGAACTGGCCCACGCAGAGGGCCTGCGCAGCCTCGAGCACTTCAAGCGCTACACAACGCACGGCATGGCCACCGATCAGGGGAAAACGTCCGGCATCATCGGCCAGGCACTGTTCGCGCAATGCCTCGGGCAGCCGCTGGCGGCCGTGGGCGTGCCGATTGCCCGTCCGCCCGTCGTGCCGGTCGCCATCGGGGTAATCGCCGGTTCACATCGCGGCCGGGATTACCGGCCGACGCGACGCACGGCAGGCCACGCCTGGGCCCAGTCCCAGGGGGCGCAGTTCGTCGAAGCCGGCGAATGGCTGCGGGCGCAATGGTTCCCGCAGGCCGCAGACAGGGACTGGTTTGCCAGTGTCGCGCGCGAGACCGCCGCCGTACGCCGGACGGCCGGGGTATGCGATGTCTCCACGCTCGGGAAGATCGATCTGCAGGGAAGCGATGCCGGGGAGTTCCTCGACCGCATCTATATCAATACCTTCTCGACGCTGCCAGTTGGCAAAGCCCGCTATGGAGTCATGCTGCGCGAAGATGGTTTCGTGCTGGATGACGGGACGACCGCTCGGCTCGCAGAGCATCATTACCTCATGACCACGACCACGGCGAATGCCGGGCGGGTCATGCAACATCTGCAGTTCTGCCACCAGGTGCTGTGGCCAACGTTGGATGTGCAGCTGACCTCCGTGACCGAACACTGGGCACAGTACGCGGTTGCGGGACCGAGGGCACGCGAGGTCCTCGAACGCCTCGTCGACGAACCCGGCCGCATCCGTCACGAGGCGTTTCCCTTTTTGTCCGCGACGACACTGACCGTGAATGGCGGCCTGCCGGCGCGGCTGTTCCGGATCTCCTTTTCCGGTGAGCTGGGGTACGAGCTCGCCGTACCGGCGCGCCAGGGACAGGTGATGCTGGAGGCGATTGCAAAGGCCGGCCGGGAGTACGGTCTGATCCCTTATGGCACGGAGGCGCTCTCCACCCTGCGTATCGAAAAGGGTCATGTGGCCGGAAATGAAATCAATGGCCACACGACGGCCCGCGATCTGGGTCTCGGCCGGATGATGTCGAGCAAGAAGGACTTCATCGGAGCGGTGCTTGCTCGGCGCCCGGCGCTGGTCGATCCGCACCGACCTGCGCTTGTCGGGCTGCAACCGGTTCGGCCGGCGGACCGGCTGCGGGGCGGAGCACATCTCCTGAGGCCCGGCGTCGCGCTCACCCCGCAGGCTGATGAGGGTTATGTGACCTCCGTGGCGTTCTCGCCCGCGATGCAGTCCTGGATCGGGCTCGGGCTGCTGCGCAATGGACCGCAGCGTCATGGCGAGAGCATCCGCGTCTGGGACCCGGTGCGCAGCGGTGATTTCGAGGCCCGCATTGGGCCTCCCATCTTCGTCGACCCCTCCGGGCAGCGCGTTCATGGGTGATCCGCCCTTTGCCATACAGCCGCTCAGCGGCACGCAAGTGGTGAGTCTGCAGGCCTCATCCGCCCAAACCGCAACCCTACAGGCCCTCGCGTCGCAGTTCTTGCACATCACCTTACCCCAAGGGCCTCGCTGCGCGCAGGCTCCCGAACTCACCTGCCTGGGCGTCGGACCGCGCCGCTGGCTGCTCATCCGCCGCGCCGCCGATAACGCCTGGCCCTCCGCAGTTGAGCAGATGCTGGGCGGAGTGGCCGCAGTGTGCGATCAATCTGACGGCTACGTGATCTTCGAGGCCTGGGGCACGCAGGTGCGCAGCGTCCTGGCCCGAGGCGTCTCCGTGGACCTGCATCCGCGCAGCCTGCAAGCCGACGCCGTCGCCGTCACGCAGGTCGGACATATCAACGTGGTCCTCTGGCACGGTCCGCAGGATGGGTCCCACCGGTTCTGCCTGGCAGTGGGCCGCAGCTATGCCGAGAGCTTCATGCGGTTCTGGCAGCCGCAGGTCGGATCAGGCAACGGGACGTAGCGGTTGGGATCTGCGCGGGGCGCGCATGCCCATGCACTTCAGAACACATTCGTGAGAGCGAGTTCATCGGTCGCCCGCATAACTGGCACGATAGGATGGTGCCGTGTGCCACGCAAACGAGCCGAATCGTGCGGGAGATTTGCGGGAATCAGTTGTGCTCAGTTGTGCTTCGTGGTGCCAATTGCAACGGGAGCCACTTCGCTAAGTTATTGAAAATAAAGACTACAATTATCCAACTGATAATGCCGGGGTCGAGGGTTCGATTCCCTCCCTTTCCACCATTTCTAGTCGATGGCAGCAGTGAGCCCGAAGGGCGTTCCACCGATAAGCGCAGGGTCAGCGCAAGACCTGGCTCTTCATTGAGCTTGGCCACAGCTTCTCGGCTTGGCAATGATCGGAGTTTTTCCGGCCGGCAAAGCGTCGTTGGCGCTCGACAGGGCACATTATCGGGTCGAGCGTGAAGCTCACAGATGCGGTCCTCGGTTCAAAGCAAAGTGCGCTCGATAAATTCAACAGTTGCATCATTCATATTTCGAATTCGACGCCAATTTCCATGATCTGCAAGCTGGGTATTTTGAAATAGGCCCCTGGCCGCTGCGCGTTGCGATGCATGAGAGCAAACAAAGATTCGCGCCACTGGATCATCCCGGGTGTCTTCCCCAGCGCAACCACCGTCTCGTGCCCGGTGAAATAGATCAGGGAGTCCAATTTGCACGGATTTATCTTTCCCTGCGCCAACGCCGTACGAAGTCCCAGAGGAACATCGGGCTGCTCCATATAGCCGTAGCGCAACTCCACTCGAGTCACGCTGTCGCACACTTGCGCGACTTCCGCGCGTTGCTCGGCAGAAACGCGCGGAACCTCGGCGAAGGCGATGGCAACCAGTAACACGCGCTCGTGCAGGACACGGTTGACCATGAGATTTCGCGTCAACGCCAGCGGAACCCCATACCTCATGCGCCCGAGAACTGCAGCCGTTCCTGGGACGCGTGCTGGCGGGTCTGCCTTGAGCACATCGGCAAACTGCTCCACGCTCTGTCGCAGCGCAAGACGGACGGAATCCATAATTTGCTCGCCTTTGCGCCAGGTGAGCATGAGAAATGAGATTACCGCGGCAATCAACAGCGGGAACCAGCCACCATCGATAAGCTTCGTGGACGTCGAGGCGAAGAACAGCAGCTCCAAGGTGAACAGAGTGCCATTGACTAGCGCCACGACCCAGCGATTGTACTTCCACTGCAGAGCGACAAAGGTCGCCATCAGGGTCGTGATCGCCATGAGCAACGAAACCGCGATCCCGAAAGCACCTGCCAATGCATCCGAGGAGCCAAAGCCGACCACCGCGGCGAGCGTCAGAAATGCCAGCGCCCAGTTGACGACTGGAACATAGATTTGCCCGATCTCGCGACCTGTCGTATGCACAACCTTCATGCGAGGAAGAAATCCGAGCTGCATAGCCTGCTGCGTCAGGGAGTATGCCCCTGAGATGATCGACTGGGATGCTATCACTGTCGCGACGGTCGCCAAAACCACGAGGCCGATATGCGCCCACTGCGGTGCGAGTTCATAAAAGGGGCTCTCCAGAGCGGATGGCTGTGACAGCAGCAGTGCACCCTGGCCGAAGTAGCTGAGCGTCAGCGTCGGCAGCGCCACGCCAAACCAGGCGACCCGGATCGGCAGCGGGCCGAAATGACCCATGTCTGCGTAAAAGGCCTCACCGCCAGTGACGGCAAGAAAGGCACCTCCGATCACTGCGAACGCCAGGGGACCGGCATGCGACAGATAGGTAATCGCAGGAAGGGGACTGAGCGCGGCGAGAATCGCCGGGTGCCTTGCTATGCCGGCCGCACCGAGCACGCCGATGACGATGAACCAGATCAACATGACGGGTCCGAATAGTCCGCCGACGAAGGATGTGCCTTTGCGCTGGATAAGAAACAGGACCACTAGAATGGCGACCGTGAGTGGCACGATGATCCGATCCAACTGCGGAGCGTAAACTTTGATGCCCTCGACGGCGCTCAGAACAGAAATCGCTGGCGTGATGCAGCCATCGCCATAAAGCAGGGTCGCGCCGACGAGACCCACGACGATCATGGCGGCGCGTCCCCGGCTCTGCAGTGCGCGACTCGGGCTGATCAAGGCAAGCAGCGCCAGAATACCGCCCTCACCATGGTTGTCCGCACGCATTATTAGGATCGCATACTTGATCGAAATGACGATGATCAGCGACCAGAAGATCAACGAAACGATTCCGAGTACGGCTGCGGGCGCGACGGCACCGTTTGACGTGGAAGCTTTGGCGGCCACATTGAGCGTGTATAGCGGGCTGGTTCCGATATCGCCGAAAACGACGCCCATACACAGGATCGAGGCCAGCTTCCACGGGCGTCGCCCGACGAGCGGTGCGTCGTTGCTTGCAACGGCGGTGCTCACAAGAGTGACCTCCGATTTCAATGTTGGAGTAACAGCGGGCAACGCACAAGATCCAGGCACTTGCTCAAGACCGTTTGCATCAAGCACTTTATCATCCTGGAATCACTACAGTGATGTCTCCGTGTCGGCAATCTGATGTTAGGAGTCTGTCCGACAGAACGGATTCTCTCCACAACGGTGATCCCCGCACCTAAATCTGGCTCCAGTGAGTATGTCCGTCGTCTCATTTTCGGCCTGAGGCCGTCAGGTGCTGGTCGGTTTGATAAAGATCGAGATATCCGGTGGAGCCTCGGCGGAGGTGGACACCATGCACCAACATAATGACCTGCCATAATATTTGCGGATCAAGCAGACACCTACTACGATGGCCAAGGTTATTGAGCCGTAGCTGAACGGCGCAACAGGATTATGCAACGTGCCCCGGCAGTGTTCGCACCAGCGGCGCATGAGCGGATGAGCTCGAAGTACACGTTCATCCCCACGGAGCGGGTGCTGGCCGGATTGATGAGCGCCGGATTCGTAGCGGTCGACGCCCGTCAGACACAGGCCAGGTCGGCCAGTCCCCTACACGCAAGGCACATCGTTCGACTGCGACGCCGGTTCGAGACGGTGCAGCTCAAAGGGTCGATCCCGGAGGTCGTGTTCCTGAACAGCCACGACGGGACCAGCGCCTACCTTATGTTGGTGTGGATCTGTAACCATTGACGCGAATTGACTGGGAAACCAGCTGGTTTGCGTGCAGCTTCATTGGAGCTGCAATGGTGACGGACTGTGGAGGTGGTCCGCCCGGAAATCCCGAAAGCTCAGTGGGCAGCACCGCTTCTGGCGCCGCGGCGTAAGCGATCAATAGAATGTTTGCGGATCAAGTGGGCGTCCACTACGATAGGTCAGGGTGCTACGTCGTAACTGAACGGCGTAATAGAATTGTGCTGGTCGGGCCGCCAGCCGGAAATCCGCACGTGCCCAGCAATCGTCGATCCATTCTCCAACGCCTCAGACGGTCGAACCGCCGCGGTCCCGGGCGTGCATCCAGCAGTCGATCATTCGGGCGCAATCTGCCGCCAGCCTCTTTTGCTCGGACGTGGCTCTAACCTGCGCATGGTCTCAGATCTATCTCAGCTCGGCTTTCTTCTCTTCGTATCGGCGTTAGTAGCGATGCTGATGCAGCGCTTGCGGACGCCTTATACCGTCGGATTGGTGCTTGCCGGCATGGGGCTCTATTTCCTGCACATCACTATCAAATGGCATTTATCGAAGGATTTGATTTTTTCGGTCTTTTTACCGCCGCTTGTATTTGAGGCGGCGCTGTTTATTGAGTGGCGAGAATTCAAGCGAGACTTGCCGGTCCTGTCGCTGCTGGCCACCGTAGGGGTGGTGCTGGCGGCCGCCGTGACCGCGATGGGCATGCATTACGCGTTAGGGTGGGACTGGGCGAGCGCATCAATTTTCGGTGTGCTCATCGCCGCCACCGACCCGGTGTCGGTCATAGCAAGCTTTAAGACATCCGGCGTCAAGGGGCGCGTCCGCTTACTTTTGGAGGCGGAAAGTCTACTCAACGATGGCACGGCGGCAGTCGCATTCGTTGTTACGCTCGGCATCCTGGCCGGGGATCATCAGAATCTTTTGTTGATCGCCGGGGCTTTGGCCATCACGATCGTCGGAAGTATTCTCATCGGGGGTGTGGTGGCCTCTGGGTTCATGTTCTTGGCGGGACGTACTCCCGATTATTTGGTGGAACTTACTTTCACTACCTTGGCCGCATACGGGTCATTTTTCTTGGGTGAGTATTTTCATTGCTCAGGTGTGCTTGCTGCGCTCACCGCAGGTTTGGTCGTGGGTAACTTTCGATCATCGGCGTTAGTGATCGACGCTAATCGCCATGCACCGCAGTCGTTTTTGGAATACGTCGCGTACATCGGCGACTCCCTGCTCCTTTTCCTGGCAGGTACGAAGAGAGCGGAGTACAGCTCACCGCTATCCGGCTTAATGACTGAGACTGGTCGTCAAGTACTGGTGCCCTTTTGGGAGTACCTCGCGTTTATCGCCAACTCACTGATCTTCCTTTTGATTGGTGCGCAGGAGGCGCAGCAGCACTTCCAAAATCTTTGGTGGCCGGTATTGGTCGCCGTCATCATGGTGACCGCGGGTCGTGCAATAGCTGTCTATCCACTCTGCGCCATGTTCTCGAGGAGCAGCCTCGAGGTGGATCCTCGACACCAACACGCCCTGTTTTGGGGTGGCTTGCGTGGTGCTCTGGCCTTGGCCCTGGCCTTGGCTTTGCCGGAGGCGATACCTCAGCATGACCTGATCATTACGCTGACATTCGCCGTGGTGGCGTTTTCTATATTTGTGCAGGGTTTGACGATTACTCCGCTCTTGCGACGATTGGGTTTGTTTGTTGTCGCGCGCTGACTAGCATACGAATGCTGCAAAAGTCCGCGGTTGACAGGTCGGAATGATCTTCTCCCACTTCGCGTAAGTCGGCGCAACATGCGGCCGCACCCCTTGCCCTACCAGATCCGCAAGGTTCCATCGAGCGAAATACTAACGGCCCGCTCACCTGTGCATTGATAGAGTCCGCGCGTTGCCGAAAGGAGGCCCGTCATGGACGTCATATTTGTACTGGCTGTCATTGCGCTTTACGCCGTGACGCACTGGCTGGTCTGGGCGATTGATCGCCTCAGGAGTCCGCAATGACCACGATTTACCTCATTAGCGGGCTGCTCTGCGTCGCGCTGTGCGCGTACCTGGTGTACGCACTGATCAAGCCGGAGAAGTTCTGATGACTGCTTCAACCATTGCCTTACTGGTGGTCTATTTCGGCTTGGTGGTGCTATGCGTCAAACCCATGGGCCTGTACATGGCCCATGTGATGGACGGTGCCGCCATCTGGCCTTTGCGCCTTGGCGCACCCATTGAACGTCTGACTTACCGTGCCGCCGGGGTCAATCCGGCGGCGGAGATGGATTGGAAGCGCTATGCGCTCGGACTACTGCTGTTCAACACCGTTGGGGCACTGGTGGTGTATGGACTGCAGCGGGTGCAGCTGTGGCTGCCCTTGAATCCGCAAGGATTGGCCAACGTCTCGCCGGACTCCTCTTTCAACACCGCACTCAGCTTCATCACCAACACCAACTGGCAGGGGTACTCAGGCGAGTCGACCATGAGCTATCTGACCCAGATGGCGGGTCTGGCCGTGCAGAATTTCATGTCTGCGGCAACAGGAATCGTGGTCGCGTTTGCGTTGATCCGCGGCCTGGCGCGGCACAGTTCCGCCACGATCGGCAATTTCTGGGTGGATCTGACGCGAACCACTCTATATGTGCTGCTGCCGCTTGCCGCTGTACTGGCGCTGGTTCTGGCGTCGCAGGGTGTGGTCCAGACCTTCAGTGCCTATAAGGATGTGACAACCGTCGAGGCTCTGACCTACCAGCAGCCCAAGGTGGATGCTCAAGGTAACCCGGTCAAGGATAAGGCAGGCAATCCCGTGCAGGAGACCGTTACCACGCACACTCAGACACTGCCGATGGGGCCGGTCGCCTCCCAGGAAAGCATCAAAGAATTGGGCACCAATGGTGGCGGCTTCATGAATGCCAACTCCGCACACCCCTATGAAAATCCCAATGCGATCACGAACTTCCTGGAGATGCTCGCGATCCTGCTGATTCCCGGCGCCTTGACCTACACCTTTGGGCGCTCCGTCGGGGATACCCGTCAGGGTTGGGCGGTCCTGGCGGCCATGCTCATCCTGCTGGTGCCGCTGGTGGGGCTGGCGGAGTACTCCGAGCAGGCCGGCAATCCGCTCATCGCTCACCTCGGTGTCGATCAGAGTGCCAGTGCCCTGCAGTCCGGCGGCAACATGGAGGGCAAGGAAACCCGCTTTGGCATCGGCGCGTCGGCCTTGTTTGCCCCCTTGGCCACCGCGACCTCCACGGGGGCAGTCAATTCCATGCACGACTCCTTTACTCCGCTGGGGGGCTTCGTGCCGCTGTTCCTGATGCAACTGGGTGAGTGCGTATTCGGAGGCGTAGGCACGGGCCTGTACTCCATCCTGGTATTCGCCATCGTGGGCGTCTTTATCGCCGGCTTGATGATCGGACGCACACCAGAATACCTGGGCAAGAAGATCGAGGCCTTCGAGATGAAGATGACCTCGATCGCGATCCTGGTCATGCCCGCCCTGGTGCTGGCAGGTACCGCGGTCGCCGTATCGGTGGCCGCGGGCCAGGCGGGTGTCGCCAATCCCGGCGCCCATGGATTCTCTGAAATTCTCTACGCGTTCACCTCAGCATCCAATAACAACGGCAGCGCCTTCGCAGGCCTTTCAGCCAATACGCCGTTCTACAACGTGGCCTTAGGGTTGGCGATCTGGTTTGGACGCTACTGGCCGATCGTTGCAGTGCTTGCCGTGGCGGGGTCGCTCGCCGCGAAGAAACGGGTACCGGTCACCTCCGGAACGATGCCCACGCACGGCCCGACATTTGTCGTGCTGTTGATCGGCACCATCCTGCTGGTCGGCGCCCTGACGTTTGTGCCCGCACTGGCGCTCGGTCCGGTCGTTGAGCACTTGATGCTCTGGCATTGAATTGAAGGCAAACTCATGACGCATCCAAAACTGTCCATGTTTGATCGATCGTTGCTGGGCCCGGCCGTGGCGGACAGCTTCGCGAAGCTTGATCCACGCGTGCAGTGGCGCAATCCGGTGATGTTCGTGGTCTACATCGGGGCGATCCTGACCACGGTCCTCGGAGCTCAGGCGCTGCTGAGCAAAGGAGAGGCGCCGGCCTGGTTCATTATTAATGTCGCGGTCTGGCTGTGGTTTACGCTGCTATTCGCGAACTTCGCCGAAGCGCTCGCCGAAGGGCGTAGCAAGGCGCAGGCCGCGGCGCTTCGCGGCCTGAAGCAAAGTGCATCGGCCAAGAAACTGGCGGATCCGGCCGACCGGACGCACCACACCACGGTTTCCGCGACCGAATTGCGGCGCGGGGATGTGGTGCTGATTGAGGCCGGCGACTACGTGCCAGCCGATGGCGAAGTCATCGAAGGCGCGGCATCGGTGGATGAGAGCGCCATCACGGGTGAGTCGGCGCCCGTCATCCGTGAATCCGGTGGCGACTTCTCAGCCGTCACGGGTGGTACGCGACTGCTGTCTGACTGGATCGTGGTTAAGGTCACGGTCAATCCGGGTGAGACTTTCATTGATCGCATGATCGCGATGGTGGAGAGCGCCAAGCGCCAGAAGACCCCGAACGAGATCGCGCTCACCATCCTGCTAGTGGCACTGACGCTCGTGTTCCTGTTTGCGACCGCCACGCTGCTGCCATACTCGCTTTACAGCGTCTCCGTCGCCAAGCTCGGAACGCCGGTCACCATCACGGCCCTGGTCGCTCTGCTGGTGTGTCTGATTCCGACGACGATAGGCGCCTTGTTGTCCGCGATCGGCGTGGCCGGCATGAGCCGGATGATGCAGGCGAATGTGATTGCCACGTCGGGGCGTGCGGTGGAGGCGGCCGGCGATGTCGACGTACTGCTGCTCGACAAGACCGGGACGATCACGCTGGGCAATCGGCAGGCCGCGGCCTTCATGCCGGCCCCCGGAGTGACAGAAGAAGAACTCGCCAGTGCTGCACAGCTGGCATCCCTCGCCGATGAGACTCCGGAGGGCCGCAGTATCGTCGTGCTGGCGAAGCAGCGCTTCCAGCTGCGCGAGCGCGACCTGGGCGCCTTGGGCGCGACATTCGTCGCGTTCTCCGCACACACGCGCATGAGTGGTGTGGATATTGGCACGCGCCAGGTCCGCAAGGGCGCCGCGGATGCCATCATGAAACATGTTGAGGCGACCGGGAGCGTGTTTCCCAAGGGGATTCAGAGCACCGTCCAGGAGGTCGCCCGCCGCGGCAGCACGCCATTGCTGGTGTCGGACGGTGGGCGGGTACTGGGCCTCATTGAGCTAAAGGACATCGTAAAAGGGGGAATCAAGGAGCGGTTCGGCGAGCTGCGACGCATGGGCATCAAGACCATCATGATCACCGGTGACAACAAGCTCACGGCGGCGGCGATCGCGGCTGAAGCCGGCGTCGATGACTTCCTGGCCGAGGCGACTCCCGAGGCCAAGTTGCGATTGATCCGCGAGCACCAGGCCGAAGGCAGACTGGTCGCAATGACAGGCGACGGCACCAACGACGCGCCGGCGCTGGCGCAGGCCGATGTTGCCGTGGCCATGAACACCGGCACGCAGGCGGCGAAGGAAGCGGGGAACATGGTGGACCTGGACTCCAATCCCACCAAGCTCATCGAAGTGGTGGAGACAGGCAAGCAGATGCTGATGACCCGCGGCTCTCTGACGACCTTCAGCATCGCCAACGATGTGGCAAAGTACTTCGCGATTATTCCGGCTGCCTTCGCGACCACCTATCCGCAGCTGAATGCCCTGAACGTCATGCACCTGGCGAGCCCGTTTTCGGCCATTCTCTCCGCCGTGATTTTCAACGCGCTGATCATCATCTTTCTGATCCCCCTGGCGTTGAAAGGCGTGAAATACCGTGCCTTGGGTGCGGCAGTCCTGCTGCGTCGGAACATGCTGATCTATGGCTTAGGGGGCATCCTCGTGCCATTCGTGGGCATCAAGGTTATTGATCTGGGGCTCGAACTGGTCCACCTGACTTAGAGGTTGGTTGTCATGCGTTCACTCATACGTCCTGCGGTTGTACTGTTTCTGTTCTTCACGGTACTGACCGGGTTCCTGTACCCACTGGCCATCACCGGCATCGCCCAAGTGGCTTTCTCCCATACCGCTTCGGGTAGCATCGTGTCTCGGGACGGCAAGCCGATTGGTTCGAGCCTCATCGGCCAGAACTTCAGCGATCCGAAGTATTTCTGGGGCCGGCCATCGGCTACGTCACCGCAGCCGTATGCGGGTACGGGATCCACCGGTTCCAACCTTGGGCCTCTTAACCCCGCACTGATCGACGGCGTCAAGGGCCACATCCAGGCCCTGCGCGCTGCCGATCCGGGCAACAATGCGCCGATTCCGGTGGATCTGGTCACGGCATCGGCCAGCGGTCTGGATCCGGAGGAGAGCGTCGCCGCGGCCGAATACCAGGCGCCACGGGTCGCGCGCGTGCGTGGGTTTGCGGAGAAAGACGTACGCAGTTTGATTGACGCCCAGGCACGGGGCCGCATCTTGGGGCTGCTGGGCGAACCGCGCGTCAACGTACTTGCGCTGAACCTGGCGTTGGACGGCCTCGCTCCCAAGGCGCCCAGCGGGCAGCCTTGAGCCTGTGGTAGAACGACCCGACCCGGACCAGCTGCTGGAGCATGTCCAGGCCCAGGAGGCACGGGCAAAACGCGGACACCTGAGGATTTTCTTCGGCGCATCGGCCGGAGTAGGCAAGACCTACGCCATGCTGGAGGCCGCGCGCTCGGTCAAGGCCTCCGGCACGGATGTGGTCCTGGGGTACGTGGAGCCCCATGGGCGCGTCGAGACCGAGCGCCTCACGGAGGGTATGGAGCGATTGCCCACGCGGACAGTTTGCTATCGGGATATTACCCGCGCCGAATTTGATCTGGATGCGGCACTCGCCCGGCATCCGGCCATCCTGCTGGTGGATGAGCTGGCGCACTCGAACCTGGTGGGTGGTGAGCCGGCGCCCCGCCACCCGAAGCGTTGGCAGGACGTGGAGGAACTCATCGAAGCCGGGATTGACGTGTGGACAACCGTCAATGTCCAGCACCTGGAAAGCCTCAATGATCTGATTGTGCAGACCACGGGGGTCCAGCAGCGCGAGACCCTTCCCGACCATGTGTTCGACACGGCGGATGAAGTCGAACTCATCGACCTGCCCCCGGATGATCTGCTCGCGCGCTTGCGGGCCGGGAAGATCTACCTACAGGCCGATGCGGCCAACGCCGTCGAACGCTTCTTCCGCAAGCCCAATCTCATGGCGCTGCGTGAGATCGCTCTGCGTCGGGTCGCGGACCGCGTCGAGGCCGCGGCGCGCGACTCGGCGGTCATCGACCGCACGCATCGTTCAAGGCTCGCGAGCGATCGCGTGCTGGTGGCCACGGGACCGGATGCGCAATCGGAACAGCTCATCCGGGTCGGCAAACGGCTCGCGGATGCGCTGGACGCCGATTGGACTGTTGTCTATGTGGAGACACCGGCGCTGCTCAAACTGTCCGAGGCGCAGCGCAACCGTCGGATAGAGCTGATGCGCCTTGGTGAGTCATTGGGGGCGGAGACCGTCACGCTAGATGGCCCTACGGCGGTTGAGGCCCTGTTGGAGTACGCCGCAACCCGCCATGTGACGCGAGTCATCGTTGGTTCCCCTAAGCGCCATGGGTGGAAAGCCCTGATACGACCCTCCACCGCGAGCGAACTGGCCAGGAGAGCCCGCGGCTTTGATGTCCTCACGGTGGCGTGCCCCGAATCACAGACCACTGAGGTGAGTCGGAGAACGACGCGGACTGGGCAGTTGGCGACCCCGGTGCGCTGGGGCCGCTATGGGTGGGCGGTGGCCTTGAGCATTGCCTGCACGTTGGCGGCCTTCGCCATGTTTCCGCACCTGGATATCGTCAACTTGGTGATGGTGTACCTGTTGGGCGTGACCGTTGCCGGGCTGCGACTGGGGCGCGGACCTTCGGTCTTGACTTCAATATTGAGCGTCGCCTCGTTCGATTTCCTTTTTGTGCCACCACGCTTCACCTTCGCGGTTGCAAATGCGCAGTACCTGATCACCTTCGCGGTAATGTTACTGATCTCCCTCGTCATTGCCACGCTAATGGCCAGCGTGCGCCAGCAGACCCGTGTTTCCGGAGCGCGTGAGCGCCGAACCGCGCTGTTGTACGCAATGAGCCGCGAGCTCGCCGCGACGCGCGGCACCGCGAACATGTGTCGGATTGCAGTCCGCCATGTCGCCGAGGTCTTCCGATGCAAAGTGGTGGTATTGCTGCCGGATGCCACTGGTCGACTGCACTTTCCGACCGGTGCGCCGGGTGAGACGGCCTTGCGCGGCGCGGATCTGGCCGTGGCGCAGTGGGTGACGGACCACGGCCGCCAGGCGGGCCTCGGCACAGACACCTTGTCGGCAGCACCCGCCTTGTACGTGCCGCTGGGAGACGCGAACCGGCCTCTGGGTGTGCTGGCGGTCCTGCCCGAAAACGCGCGTCGGGTGCTGCTGCCGGAGCAGAGCCACTTGTTGGAAACATTTGCCGGACAGATTGGCCTAGCTCTGGAACGGGCGTCGCTCGCGGAACAGGCGGAAGTCGCCCGGGTTACCGCCGAAGGTGAGAGTTTGCGCAATACGCTGCTGGCGTCGATTTCGCATGATCTGCGCACCCCGCTCGCGGTAATGGCGGGTGCGGGGAGCACGCTAGCCGAACACAGCGCTTCACTGGACGAGGCGACTCGATTGAGCCTCGCGCGCTCGATCGAAACCAAGGCGCGCGAAATGTCCGAGCTGGTCTCCAATGTGCTCGACCTGATGCGGTTTGAATCAGGGCAGATCAAGCTTCGTAACGACTGGCAGACCCTCGATGAACTCCTGGAGTCCTCATTGCGTACCCTCGAGGAGCCGTTGACGCGCTACAGCGTCGAACTGCGACTACCCGTGGACCTGCCACCTGTGTACGTCGATGCGAATCTCATCACACAGGTTTTCACCAATCTGCTGGACAACATCGTTAAATACACGCCTCCCGGAACGCACATCGTGATTACCGGCATCGCCGATAATGGTGGCGCGGGACACGCTCCGGGATCCAAGGTGCGGATCACAGTAGATGATGATGGTCCGGGGCTGCCGCCGGGTGATCCGAGGCTTCTGTTCGAGAAATTTCAGCGCGGCACGGGCGAGGGCACCATTGTTGGGGTGGGGCTGGGACTTGCGATCTGCCGCGCGATCGTGCGGGCCCATGGCGGGGAGATCGAAGCCCACGGGCGATCGGCGGGCGGTACGCGCATTGAATTGACACTACCGACCGCGGAAGAGGCATGACGCAGGCAATGCATCTCATCCTGGTCATCGAGGATGATGCGGCGATCCGGGAAGTCCTGCAGGCTTTGCTGGGTTCGGGCGGATTTCGTGTGATAGAAGCCGAAACGGCCGCTCGAGCTGATGTCGAATCGCGGGCGCGCAAGCCGGACCTGCTGCTCGTGGATCTCGGACTTCCCGACGGAGACGGCCTGACGGTAATTCGCAGTGTGCGTAGCTGGTCGCCCGTGCCGATCATTGTGCTCTCGGCGCGCACAATGGAAGAACAGAAGATCGCGGCGCTTGACGCTGGCGCCGATGACTACATGACCAAGCCCTTCAGCGCCGCCGAGCTTCTGGCGCGAGTGCGCGCGGCGCTCAGACGCAACGTGCGCGCCAGTGATCAGGTCCCCTTGCTCGAGTTCGGTGCCACTCGGGTCGACCTACAGCGGCGGGACGCAAACGGACCCGATGGCCCAGTGCACCTGACACCACTGGAGTTTCGAGTGTTGGAATGCATGGCCCGACACAGCGGCATGATCGTGATGCAGACTCAGCTCATCCGTGAAGTCTGGGGCCCAACCCATCTGAAGGACTCTCGTAGCCTGAGAGTGTGCATCAGGAACTTGCGCTCGAAGCTTGAGCCGCTTCCGCATCGCCCGCAATATCTGGTGACCGAAGCGGGATTGGGATATAGGTTGCGGCAGGATTAGATCGGCCCCAGAAAAATGCGCTGATGCGCCCGACCGATTGCGGCAGGATTAGTTGTGCGGATTGCTGACGTGCGACTGCGCTAAGCGCTTTCGTCCCTTCCGGAACTAGCAATTCTCAACCAGGGTCGTCTACGCTTACGTAAGCCGGAGCCCTACCGCGGCTCCGCGCACTCTTGATGGGCTGTGGCGCGGTTCTTACAAATGTGATCCATTAATAGCAGCCCACTGAGGGCGGTAGCGTAAGGACGTCCCGCTGGCTCGGACAACAGCATCAGCTGCACCGGATCGGCAGTAAGTCCGGCGTCCTTGTCCAGTTGTCGCCACCACTGCGCGAGGCGCCGCAGGGGCTTGAATCCACGCATCCGTGAGGTGCAATCTAGGGATTCCCGGTGTCCGGAATCCTCGGACCGAGTCTGTGAGCAAGTCGCGAGAGCCAAAGTGTGCGCGAACCCTACCGGACCTGCATGAATTGGATTGATATACATAGGTGGCCTCACTGCGGAAGATGATGCTCCCGTCGGCCGGGATGTGTAGACGCCGCGGTGTTAGGATTTTCTCGCCGGCTGGTAGCGCCTACGCGCGAATGGGGCGACTGGAAAGGCAGGGCGATCCCCTGGAATTACTTTGTGTGCTGCGCTCATCCGGTTGCGGTTCGGGGTTCGGGTGCGCGGCACAACGAGCCGAAGGCGTGTTGCAGGCGCCCCGGGCTATCGCCGCCTTCGCAGTTCGCTGGCCGAAAGCCATCGTTCGTGCCCATGGCGGAGAAATCGCTGCGCATTCCGGCGTAGCCCAATTCTCAGTAGTCGTTGTATCCGGGCACTGGAACGGCGCCTCAAAGATTGAGGGTGAGAGTCAGGAATTCTGGCAAGACAGTACAGCGCTGCGAGCGCTAGAACCACAGAGCACGCGACGATCGCGTTGACCATGACTGCCTCCAGGGTCGCCGGAACTACTGACCGATGCTATCAGCCAGAGCGTTATGGCGGTGTGATGAAAGGCTCTGAAGGACTCGTGCGGGAACATCGCGAGTGTCTTGTGTAAAATCCTCACACGGCAGTAACAGGTTACGATGTAGGATCGACTACATGGTACGGAATGCCTGCACTGACGTGGGCGCTCAACGCATAGAAACGTACGGTGCAACTGGGTCAACCGAGTGTGCTTCGCAACCGAGGTCGCGCATCCATACATTCGTCCCTCGAATGCGAGGGATCTCGGGCCGTGATTTGCTTTGTGCGGTGGCTTGTATTCGAAGTTCTGCCTCTACCAATAAGCACAAGGGGTGAT